>FWPV01002607.1_pt1 | contig 43629 bp, 35 predicted proteins | sample 2228371 | NCBI WGS metagenome assembly FWPV01 (sample SAMEA103939776, study PRJEB20133) | metagenome
ATTCCAATTTCGTCATCAACAACGAGAATGGTCGCCATGGTTAGAAAGTTCCTTCTTTATGCGGCCTGACTATGTTCGGCATTGTTCAAGGTGTCTTGCAATACGGGGAAAGTCAATTCCACCGCCGCACCGACAACCCGCCCTTGTGCATCTACCCTGTTTCTAATGGCTATTCGCGCCTTGTGTTCATCTGCAATTTTTCTAACAATTGCCAAACCCAAACCGGTGCCTTTGGTTTTCGTGGTGATGTAAGGCTCAAAGGCCTTGGCCAACAAGTCGGGGTTGAACCCCGGCCCGTTGTCTGCCACCACCAGCTTCACACCCACCAACTGTTCTTGCTCGCCTTCCGGCGCTTTCAAACCTTCGGTTCGCACTTCCACTTTGGGTTGATCGCAATCGACACATGCGTCTAGTGCATTTTGCAACAAATTATGAATCACTTGGCGCAACTGCGACGAATCTCCGGCCACCAGCGGTAATTTTTCGGTCAATTTTGGAATGAAGCGGTTTTCCGCCTGTTCCTCGATGCCCACATGTACATCGTACAGCGCGAGCACATCGACCACCAAGTCATTCAAATCCAGCGGCTTCAAATCCGCTGGCGGCAAACGCGCATAGTCTCGAAAATCGTTAACCAACCGTTTCAGTGACTCCACCTGATTCACGATGGTACGCGTGGCTCGCTGCAAAATTCCAGATTCCGGTTCTTGCAGCTTGTCGGCCAACTTCATTTGCAGGCGCTCGGCAGAAAGCTGAATCGGGGTGAGCGGATTTTTAATTTCATGCGCAAGGCGGCGCGCCACCTCACCCCAGGCCGCCGTACGCTGCGCAGAAATCAATGCGGTAATGTCGTCACACACCAGCACGTAACCCGCCTTTTCACCAGGCAGGCGAGAGCCACGTACCAGAATGGATTTCGAACTTTGCGAATCAAAGGCACGGGGAATTTCCAGTTGCTTTTGCCAAATGCCGCTTTCTTCGCCTTCATTGCCCTGGTTGTCGGCCACGCTGGCGCGCACGGCCATGGCAAATCCTTCCAGGCCGGGCATGTCGTCCAGAGGATGGCCCTGGTTCTCGGCCAGCGAACGATCAAAAATTCGCAAGGCGCCGTCGTTGTACATTTTCAGGCGCAGCTTGTGATCGAGCACCAGCACACCGGCCGACAAACTGGTCAGCAAACTTTGCAGGAAATCGTTGTTGGCTGCGAGCTGGTTTTGATTGGCCTGCAAGCGGCGTTGCGCCTCCGACAACTGCCGGGTCATGGTATTGAACGAATCAACCAACTCCCGCAATTCATCGTCAGCATTCACAGGCTGCATGGTTTTGAAGTTGCCACTGGCCAAGGCCTTGGTGCCCTCGGCAAGCCACAACAAAGGCGATGACAAGCGCGATGAAAGCCAGAAAGCCGCAGCCACCGATACAAACACCGTGAGTAACAACGCCAGAGTCAGCGTGATGCCATAAATTTTTCGCAAACCCGAACGCGACAACTGCAATTCTTGATAATCGCGGTACACGCTTTGCACCGCATTGGCCCGCTGCGAAAGTGTTGTGGGCACGGGGTGCATAATTTGTACATAGCGTTGACCCAAATCGAAACTGGTCAAAGGCGGCGCAATGGGAACCACCACACGCATGTACAAGCGTCCATCGGGGTCATCGGGGTCGGGTTCAATTTGCTGAAAAGGCCTGGTCATTAAAGCCTGGCGCAACATCACCTGCGTAGGCAAGCTGGGCAAGAGGCTGTCGAGCTGCCCGCCGGAACTTCCCAAAATTTGCCCGGTTTCTGTCAGCAAAGTGAGTTCTTGTACATTGGCCGCATCGCGAAGCCGGGGCAGTTCCAGCAATTGCTCGCTGGGTGTGGCCCGTGAAAGCTCGATGGAAATGGACTGACCTTTCAAAGCCAGTTCATTGATCAAACTGTCCAGCGCGGTTTGGCCCAGATTCAAACCCGATTCCAGCGCACCATCTACACGCACGTCGAACCAGCTGTCGATACTTTTTGCGAGAAATTGAACCGAGACCAGGTACAGCACAAAACCGGGGATGAGACCCATCAACGCAAACGACAGCGACATGCGCAACATGAGCCGCGAGCCAAAAACACCCGCACGGTACCTGCGAACCATGCGCACAATCAGCAAAGCCAGAATGCTGAACAAGCCTGCGGCAATAATGCCGTTCAAGGTGATCAGCAAAGGGTAGTTGCTTTCAAAAAAATCGGTGTTCGAGGAGGCCGAGGCCAAAAGAAACAGCAACACGCCACCCAGGCTGCCCAGAATCAGCAGCGTGTAACGCAGCCACCGGGTATTCTCCAGCCAGGGATTCATTTCCAGGCCTCGCGTTTGGGCGTGAACTCGAAGGCGAGCCACTCAGAGGACAAATCCCATTCGCTGTTGACTAAAGCACTGATTTGAAATGGCTTCGGTAGTTCGGTGAGCAGCAATCGAAAACGTACCTGCGCCGTGTAAGGCTGGCCAATTTCAATTCGATCACGTGGAATGACTGCCCAGTCGCGCACCTTGGTCATGTGCTGCATGGCGTCTTCAAGCGTGGGCGTGTTGTAGGTGTTGTTGGGGGTTACTACGCGGTAAGTGCGGGTCAGGGCGTTGTAAGACAGGTTAAGCGGATAAGTGGTGCTGACCACTTCTTCATCCACCCAGTACCAACGGGAACGCATCAACTGAAAGTCGACTGTGAATTGCAAGGGCAGGCCGCGGTCAACCGCTTCACGCAATTTGTAGCCCAACTCAATTTCGAATTCAGCGGCCAGGTTCCATGCAGCGGCAGCCGGAGGCTTGTTGGGCTCAAGCTTGACTGCGGTTACCTTGGTGGATGAATCAAGCTGGGCCAACCCCACAGTCAGCACGCACATCAGAAGCAGGCCCAACAAGCCATGCAAAGCACGTGTCCATGACGAGGAGTGGGCCTGGCTAAATTTCAAGGCACATCCTCAAGAGGTTAGGGATTTTTCAAACTTGGCGTAAAAGAACCCGTCGGGAGATGCATCAAAGCCTTGGTCAGGGTTGGCCGATGCAACTGGCAATACCCAGCCTGGCGCGGTTTGCGCCCGGGCATCGGAATGATTGTCGAGAAATGCTTTTGCCAACAGGGGCCCCTCTTCAGGAAAGATGGAACAGGTCACCAGCAAAAGTGTACCGCCCGGCTTTAGGGTAGACCACAAAGCATTCAGTATTTTGTGTTGAATCTGCGACAACTTGGCAATATCGTCCGGTCTGCGCAACCACGGAATATCGGGATGGCGGCGAACCACGCCAGAACCCGTGCAAGGCACATCGGCCAAAATACCGTCAAAAGGCACGCCGTCCCACCAGGTGTCGAGCAATTCGGCCTGCGCCACTTTCAGGCGCAAATCCCATTGACCATTCAGGGTGGGGGCAATTCGGCGAATGTTGTCTTCGACACGGCCCAGGCGCTGCGGGCTGGAATCCAGGGCAACCAGTTCAATGTCGGCCAACTCGAGCAAGTGCCCGGTTTTTCCACCCGGTGCGGCACAGGCATCCAGAATACGCTGACCATTTTGTGGGTTCAGCAATCGCGAGGCCAATTGAGCCGCGCTGTCTTGTACAGATACCTGACCCAAATCAAAGCCGGGCAGGGCAGAAACAGGCACTGGCTTGGCCAGCAACACGGCTTGCTCGCCGATTACACTGGCTTCCATACCCGCCGCATTCAATTGCTCCGCATAGGCAGGCGCCGAACTGCTGCGCGTGTTCACTCGCACCACCAATGGCGGGTGGCTTTGCGACTGGGCCAACATTGTTTCCCAGTGTTGCGGGTGGCTGGATTTGAGTTTTTCAATCCACCAAACAGGCAAGTTGTGCTGCGCCAGCGGGTCTTCAAGAGCCTTGGTTCGCCAGGTGTTTGAATCGCGCAAAAAATTGCGCAAACAGGCATTGGCAAGGCCTTTGGCGCGCGCAAACTGCTCGCTGCCTGTGCAGGCATACACCATCTGGTCTACCACGGTGTGCGCTGGGTATTTCGGGTTTTTGTCATCCCACAGCAAACCAAAGCCCAAGGCCATCAATTCATTCAAAGGCTCGGGGTTCAACAGCGTTTTACCACTGATCAAGCGGGTCAGCACTTGCCCACGGCCCAGGTTGCGCATGCCGAAGTAAGCCAGGTCTTGAATGGCGCCCAAGGCTTGCGGGGTTTTAACGCCCTTGGTTTCAGCGGCCAGTGCTTGGTCCAGTGAACGACCCTCTCGCAGAACCCGGGTCATGACTGCCGCGGCCTTGAGCAGGGCAAATGCCAAACTGGCTTCGGTCAGTTTGGGCGGCGTGCTGTGAACCGGCTTCAACGCGGACCGCCAGTGCGGGCCATTTCCATCAAGCGGGCAATTCGTTCTTCAGTGGGTGGGTGGGTCGAAAACAGGCCGGCGATGCCTTGGCCTGACAGCGGATTCATGATCATCATTTGAGCGGTTTCCGGGTGCGCTTCAGTGGTACGGAACGGAATGCCCTTGGCATACCGTTGAATTTTATCCAGTGCGCTGGCCAAGGCTGCCGGGTCGCCGCAAATTTCTGCGCCTCCACGGTCAGCCTCGTATTCCCGGGCGCGCGAGATTGACATTTGAATCAGTGACGCGGCCAATGGCGCGAGAATGGCCAAAGCGATGCTGGCAATCGGGTTCATCGGCTGGCCGTTCTCATCTCGCCCACCAAAAAACAGGGCAAAGTTGGCCAGCGCCGAAATGGCACCCGCCATGGTAGCCGAGATAGTGGAAATCAGAATGTCGCGGTGCTTTACATGGGCCAGTTCATGCGCCATCACACCACGCAGCTCACGCGCGGAGAGCACCTGCAAAATACCTGTGGTTGCAGCCACAGCCGCGTTTTCCGGATTACGCCCGGTGGCAAAGGCATTGGGGGCGCTGTCATTGATCAGGTAAACACGCGGCATCGGCATGTCGGCGCGCTGCGCAAGTTCGGCAACCATGTTGTAAAACTCCGGGGCATTGCTGGCATCCACTTCCTTGGCTTTGTACATGCGCAAAACCATTTTGTCGGAAAACCAGTACGCACCAAAGTTCATCACCAATGCAAAGCCCAAGGCCAGCAACATGCCGCCACGGCCACCCATCATGCCACCCAGCACCACGAAAAGAGCGGTGATGGCCGCCATCAACATGAAGGTTTTCATCCAGTTAAACATGATCTTATTTATCCCGGCCAATCAGCGGCCTGTTGATTCGACAACTTGAAAATAAGGCTTTCTCGCGCAATTTCAAGTTTTGCGCATGCCACCTTGGCCTAGTTGGAGGCCGATTCGCCCAATTGGTTTCCTGCCTGCAAACCCAAAGCCTGTGCCACCTGCTGTGCAGGTTGGCGTTTGCTGCCAGCCTTCTGAAGGGTTCGAATACGCAACACACCCTGCCCGCATTGCACTTCAATGCCCGCGGAATCAACAGCCAACACCTCGCCCGGTTTACCCATCAAGCCGGCCAAAGCGACCGTTTCAGGATCAAAACACTTCAGGGCTTCACTGCCCCAAACCGTGTTCGCACCGGGAAAAGGATCGAAGGCACGCAGTGTACGCTGAAGCTCGATCGCACTGCGGCCCCAGTGGATTGCGCCCTCAGCTTTTGTGATTTTTTCGGCGTAAGTGACCCCCACCTCAGGTTGTGGAAGCAGGGGCAAGGTTGCTGTCTGAAGTGAATCCAGCGCCTCAACCAACAAATCACCACCCAGCACCGCCAGTTTGTCGTGCAGGGTGGATGCAGTATCCGTGTGTTCGATCGGCAATGAACGCCACAGGCGCACAGGGCCGGTGTCCAGCCCGGCTTCCATTTGCATGATGCACACGCCAGTTTCAGCATCGCCCGCCTCGATACACCGCTGAATGGGGGCAGCGCCACGCCAGCGCGGCAGCAAGCTGCCATGAATGTTCAAGCAACCCAAGCGCGGAGCATCCAAAACAGTTTGCGGCAAAATAAGCCCGTAAGCCGCCACAATCAACACATCAAGAGGTTGACCATGGACTGCTGTTTTCAAGGCCTGTAGGGCGTGCCCGGCTTCCTCGCTTTTTTTCAAGCTGACAGGCTGTAGAACAGGTATGCCATGCTGTTGTGCCAGTTGTTTAACAGGGGATGCCTGCAGTTTCATGCCGCGGCCGGCAGGGCGATCAGGCTGGGTCAGCACCAGGCGCACCGGGAAACCAGCCGCAATAAGCTTCTCCAGCGCAACCCGGGCAAACTCGGGTGTGCCGGCGAAACCCACATTCAGGGTTCGATTCATGGGGGGGTAGCCGATCAAGCGGTTTGAAGCTTGTCTTGCTTCTTCATCTTGGTTTTGATGCGGGTTTGCTTCAACTGCGAGAGGTACTCAACAAAGACCTTGCCATTGAGGTGGTCTATTTCATGCTGAATACACACAGCCAGCAATTCGTCGCAATCAATTTCAAACCACTCACCCTTCACATTCTGTGCGCGCACCTTCACGGTGTCGGGGCGTTCAACTTTCTCGTAAATGCCAGGCACCGACAAACAACCCTCTTCGTACACCTTGCATTCTTTGCTGGCGTCGATGATTTCGGGATTGATGAACACGGTCAGACCCGATTTGTCATCGGTGACATCAATCACGATGATTCGTTTGTGCACATTCACCTGTGTGGCGGCAAGGCCAACGCCGGGCGCGTCATACATGGTTTCTGCCATGTCTTGGGTCAGCTTGACAAGTGCGTCATCAAACCGGGTGACAGGGGTGGCAACCGTTTTCAAGCGCGGATCCGGATAACGCAAAATTGGGAGTAAAGCCATGCTTTCAAAAAACCTTCACAGTCAACACTAAAAGGATATACCTTCTGTGGCAAAAATAGTTCGCAAATTCCATCACTTGTTGTTTGGCCCCTTGCATGAGTGAGCTGCTTAACGCCATGAATTTGGCGTACAACACCACGATCAAGGCTCGAGCCCGCTACGAACTGGCGCAAAAAGGACCTGGCCACAGTTTACCCGCACCGTGCGAAGCCGTTCGGCTTTGGCATGCGCTGGCCAGCACTTGGTTGCTGCAAAGCAACAAACGATTCTGGGTAGGCATTCTTAGCCCGGCTTACCCGCAAAACCTGCTTGCCTTGAAAGATCCACCCCTGATTTTGTTCGGCGAAGGCCGCCTGGATTTGTTGAAAACCCGAGGTATTGCGATTGTTGGCAGCAGAAATGCCACCCGCACCGGCTTGAGCAACGCGCAGGGTTTTGGCAAGGCTTTTGCACAGGCGCGATGGGTTGTTGTCAGTGGCTTGGCTGAAGGTATTGACGGTGCGGCACACGCTGGCGCGCTTCAAGCACAAGGGGCCACGATAGCCGTTTTGGGTTGTGGACCCGACGAGATTTACCCGTCGCATCATGCCGGCCTCAAAAGACAAATCATCGATCAAGGTGGTTTGGTGCTGTCGGAATATCCACCGGGCACCGCACCGCAAGCCGGATTCTTCCCCCGTCGAAACCGCATTATTGCGGGCTTGGGCGATGCGCTGCTGGTGGTTGAGGCAGCCATGCGCTCAGGTTCCCTGATCACGGCAAGAGTTGCCAGTGAACTGGGGCGCCCAGTGGGCGCCATTCCAGGTTCCATTCACAGCAGCCAAAGCAAAGGCTGCCACGACATGATCAAAAAAGGAGCCTTGCTGGTAGAAACAGCCCAGGAATTGATGGAAGAGGCCAAGGCAATTTTGCCAGAGTACAAACTTGCCAGCGTGTTGCAAGAAGATGACAGCGATTGCCACACTGAAATGACCTGCACCATGGACACTGACGCTGAACCCGACGAGGAGCTTGGCCGCGTATTGGCGTGCTTGGGGCACGAGCCTGTGCACACAGACACACTGGCCCAACAATTGGGTTTAAGCCCTGAAGACACCCTGGCCGCACTGACCGAACTGGAGCTGCTGGGGCAAGTACTGGGTGAAAGTGGAAACCGCTGGCTGCGTGCAAATGGTGTATGTTAAAAAAAGGCTGTTGGAACAACAGAATTGAAGATTCTAGAGAAAGCCTTGATTTGTTGAAGGACTGACACTTACACTTCGGCGCACAAGGCCTTGAAATTACACACACCGACGAGTTGGACTAATTGAGTAGCGAAAACCCCAAAAAACTGATCATCGCGGAAAAGCCCTCCGTGGCCGCCGACATTGCGCGCTCCCTCGGTGGTTTCACCAAACACGACGATTACTTTGAAAGCGACGAGTACGTGCTGTCGTCGGCCGTTGGCCATTTGGTGGAAATCAAGGCGCCCGACGAATTTGAAGTGAAGCGCGGCAAATGGAGTTTTGCCAACCTGCCCGTGCTGCCAACCCACTTTGACCTGAACCCGATTGCGAAAACTGAGTCGCGCCTGAAGGTGCTGAACAAACTGATCAAGCGCAAAGATGTGGTTGGCCTGATCAACGCCTGTGACGCGGGCCGCGAGGGTGAACTGATTTTCCGCCTGATTGCGCAATACGCAAAAAGCAGCAAGCCGGTGGAACGCCTGTGGTTGCAATCGATGACTCCCGCAGCCATTCGCCAGGCTTTCTCGAGCCTGCGCAGCGACGCTGACATGATGCCGCTGGCCGATGCCGCGCGCTGCCGCTCGGAAGCGGACTGGCTGGTGGGTATCAATGGCACACGCGCCATGACTGCATTCAACAGCAAGGAAGGCGGGTTTTACCTGACCACAGTGGGCCGGGTGCAAACCCCCACCTTGGCCATTGTTGTAGAACGTGAAGAAAAAATTCGCAAGTTTGTACCACGCACGTACTTCGAGATTCGCGCCAGTTTTGGTGCGCAAGCGGGTGCTTACGAAGGCAAGTGGTTTGACCGCGACTTTAAAAAAGCCGAAGACCCAGAGCAACGCGCCGACCGCTTGTGGGATGAAGCCAAGGCCAAAGCCATTGTGGCTGCCTGTGATGGCAAACCCGGCACGGTGGAAGAAGAAAGCAAGCCCACCACGCAAATTGCACCGCAACTGTTCGATTTGACCAGCCTGCAACGCGAGGCGAACAGCCGTTTTGGGTTTTCAGCAAAGAATACCTTGGGCTTGGCCCAGGCGCTGTATGAAAAACACAAAGTGCTGACCTACCCACGTACCGATTCAAAAGCATTGCCCGAAGATTACATGGGCACCGTGAACCAGACTCTGAAAAGCTTTGTGGGTCTGGACCACGGCCACATCGCAGGTGTGTATGGTCCATTCTGTGAACAAATTCTGAAGAACAACTGGGTCAAGCCCAACAAACGGGTATTCGACAACAGCAAGATTTCAGACCACTTTGCGATCATTCCTACCCTGCAAGTGCCGAAAAACCTCAGCGAACCTGAAGCCAAGTTGTACGACCTGGTGGTAAAACGCTTCCTGGCCGTGTTTTTCCCGCCAGCCGAATTCAACGTGACCACGCGAATTACCACCGTAGAAGGCCACCCCTTTAAAACGGAAGGCAAGGTGTTGGTGAAGCCAGGCTGGCTGGCCATTTATGGTCGTGCTGCCGCCGCAGCGGGCGATGACAGCCTGGTGGCTGTAGAAGCTGGCGAAAAAGTCAGCACCGATGAAATCGATGTACACACCCTAAGTACCAAACCACCTGCGCGCTACAGTGAAGCCACATTGCTCTCCGCCATGGAAGGCGCGGGCAAACTGGTGGAAGAAGAAGAACTGCGCGATGCCATGGGCACCAAGGGCTTGGGCACGCCGGCCACACGTGCCGCCACCATTGAAGGTTTGATCAATGAAAAGTACCTGGTGCGTGAAGAACGCGCACTGGTGCCAACCGCCAAGGCATTTCAGCTGCTGACCCTGCTGCGCGGCCTGGACGTTGAAGAACTGACCATGCCTGAGTTGACTGGCGAGTGGGAATACAAACTCTCCTTGATGGAGAAGGGCGAGCTCTCGCGCGAGCAGTTCATGCAGGAGATCGCGAAGATCACGCAAAACATTGTTGATCGTGCGAAAAACTACACAGAAGAGACCATTCCAGGCGACTACGCCACACTCGTGACGCCGTGCCCGAACTGTGGCAGCGTGGTGAAAGAAAACTACCGCCGCTTTGCCTGCACAAAATGCGAATTCTCGATCTCGAAAGTGCCAGGCGGGCGTCAGTTTGAAGTCGCTGAAGTTGAAAAGCTGCTGCAAGACCGTGAATTGCCGATGCTCGACGGTTTCCGCAGCAAAATGGGGCGTCCATTTGCTGCCGTGCTCAAGCTGACTGATGAGCACAAACTGGAATTCGATTTTGGTCAGGCCAAAGACGATGACAATGGCGAACCAGTCGACTTCTCGGGCGAAACCCGGCTGGGGCCATGCCCCAAATGTGCATCCAATGTGTATGAACAGGCCACCAGTTATGTGTGCGAAAAATCAGTAGGACCCAGCAAAAGCTGTGACTTCCGTTCAGGCAAGGTGATCTTGCAGCAACCCATTGACCGCGAACAAATGGAAAAGCTGTTGCTCGACGGTAAAACTGATTTGCTCACACGGTTTGTGTCCTCGAAAACCCGCCGTGCGTTCAAGGCTTTCCTGGTGAAAAAACCCGACGGTGCAATTGGTTTTGAGTTCGAGGCAAAAGCCGAGAAGAAGCCGGGCGCAGCGAAAGGCAAAACTGCGGCCAAGCCCGCAGCAAAAACCACCGCCAAAGCCAAGGCCGCCAAAGAGGCGTCTTGATCTGTGTTCAGATTACGCCTTCGCAGCGCGGGGCGTAATTTTTCCCAATAGTTTTGACTCGATTGGGCTGCCCTTGAAGTAGTCAGCCACCACACATCCACCCAAAGCCGCCCACAGCAATCCACGCGACCCAAAGCCTGTGCTCATGTACACCCCCGGCATATTCGGTACCGGGCCGATGGCGGGCAGGCGATCGTGCCAAACAGATCGCACAGCGCAACGGTGATCCAGCAATTCGCCAAGTGGCAATTCAGGAAATGCTGCCTCGAATCGGGCGATATTCAACGCGTCAGCCTCGACGGTGGGGTTCAGGTGCAATACGGGCCGCTCATACGTTGCCCCCAGTACCAGCCAATCTTCGGCTTCTGGGGCAATCGCGTAACTTTCTCCAGACAACACCACAGCGGGTTTTGCTGTACACCGCAGTTTACTGATTTGCCCTTTGACTGAATTTGCGCGGGCGCCGGGGATCGGTGCCAATTCCAGTGCATTTTCAGCCACACACACCACCACCGCTGAGTACTGTTCACGCAAAGGGTTTATATCGTCAATGGTGCTGTTGTAATGGGGGTAAAGCAACTCACCACAGGCCTGCAAATTGGCCTCTACCCAACGGGCGGGTTTCACCCAGCCACCTCGCGGGAAAAACAGACCGCTCAGGGGAGTGGGCAAGAACGAATTGGGCTGCGCCCAACGCACCAGTGTTTGCGGGAAATTCAATAATTCCAAAGTTTCCCTTGCACGATCAGTCTCTTCAGGTGGCACGGTTTGCAAATGACCGGGAGTATCCCAATCGGCGCCTTTTTTCAGTAAACCTTGCGCTGTCAAATCTTCAAGCGCCCGCAAGGTATGCTCAAACCCCAAACGTGTCAATTGCGACAAAGGCGAATCGCCACGGGTAATGTGAGGGTGAAAAGCGCCCACCCAGTTACCAGAGGCACCCGCTGCGGGGCCGCTGGCGGAATCATACAAGTGCACCTGCACACCCAGCTTGCAAAGCGCCAGCGCCACACTGCTGCCCGCAATACCCGCACCGATCACCGCAACCCTGGAGGACAGTGAAGTTGGGGTAAGTGAGGTTGGGGACGCTTGATCCGAAGAAGACATGGAGTTGTGTGGGCAACAAGACAGACGCCGCATTGTAACTCACACCCATTCTGGTGATTATTTTTTGCGCATGCTAATATGAGTGTTCAATCATATTTAAATGGGTTCACGATGTTCTCTGTCAATTGGGAAGCCTTTACGCCCTACCCGGCCTTGTTCGGCGGGCTATTGATTGGTCTGTCTGCAGTCATGCTGATTCTGCTGACCGGCCGCGTGGCAGGCATCAGCGGCATCGTAGGCGGTTTATTAAAACCGCAACGGGGAGAAACACTGTGGCGGCTTACTTTCGTATTGGGCATGGCCTCAGCACCCTGGCTGTACCAAGCCGTGGTGGGAAGTTTTGAATTTGAAAGCTCGCGTGGCACTGTTGCCCTGATAGTTGCCGGGCTGTTGGTGGGGTATGGCACACGGCTTGGATCAGGTTGCACCAGCGGACACGGCGTATGCGGACTTTCACGGCTTTCACTGCGCTCGCTGGTTGCAACTGGTGTTTTCATGGCCACCGGTTTCGTGGTGGCCTCTGTACTTATGCATGCGTTTTAAGGGGCGCACATTGTGAAAAACAACAACATGAGTTTTGCTGTAGTAAGCGGCCTGTCGGGCCTGGTGTTTGGCTGGGGTTTGATCATTTCGGGCATGGCCAACCCAGCCAAGGTGATCGGTTTTCTTGATCTGTCTATGCCTTGGGACCCCTCACTGATGTTTGTAATGGGCGGGGCCATTGCACTTGGGTTGCCTGGATTTTTGTTGGCGAAACGATTGAAAAACAGCCTCATGGGCATGCCCATGAATTTGCCCACCAACACGCGAATCGACAAACAACTGTTGATCGGCGCTTTGCTATTCGGTGCCGGTTGGGGAATCGGCGGTTTTTGCCCTGGCCCAGCCGTGGTAGCAGCGGCCAGCCTGGCCACCGATGGCCTTGTTTTTATCGCCGCAATGCTGGTGGGCATGTTTGCGTTTTCAACGCGCACCCAATAATTGCCGAGCCAGTACTTGCCGCAGCTTGGGCACATCCACCGGCTTGCTTAAAAACTCGTTCATGCCTGCATCCATACAGGCCTGTTCATCTTCCTGAAGGGCTCCGGCTGTCAATGCCACAATGGGCAAACGACCGGCCGGGCCAGGCAACTGACGAATGGCAATGGCGGCGTCAATGCCGTTCATCACCGGCATGTGAATGTCCATCAACACCAGATCAATCGATGAATCGGCAAGCACTGCATCAACGGCCATTTGACCATTGTCGACCAACAATACATCGGCCTGCATTTTCGACAGCAGGGCTTTGATGACATGCTGATTCAGCTTGTTGTCTTCAACCACCAGTATCTTTTTACCCTGAAGCGACACAGCCTCGGAGGACCACGCTTCGGTTGCAGCGCCTGACTGTGCAAACACGGCTTGAACCCGCAAGGTGAAACCGAACACGCTGCCGACCTGTGGCACTGAAGTCACAAACAACTCACCACCCATTAACTCGGTCAATCGCTTGCAAATTGCCAAACCCAAACCACTGCCGCCAAACCGCCGGGTAGCCGTGTTATCGGCCTGCTCAAAGGGGCGGGTCAGGCGCTCAAACTCTTTGACATCAAAGCCAATCCCCTGGTCATGAACCTCAGTTCGAATCACGACCTCTTGAGTATCCAGCCGGTCTGCCTGCACTTTGACGCGCACCACACCATGGTCAGAAAACTTGATTGCATTGTTCAGCAAGTTCGACAACACCTGGCCATAACGCGCCGGGTCTCCTTTCACCATCAAGGGTGTCATCACATCAATTTCGAGCTCAAGCGCCAATCCTTTGTGCTGAGCTTTTGCAGTGAACAGACGCAAAGTTCTGCGCACTCGCTCATGCAAATCAAATTCAATACTCTCGATCTTGATTGAGCCAGCTTCAATCTGGGAGAAGCTTAAAACATCTTCAACCATACCAAGCAGCTGCTCAGAAGCCTCTTTCACTTGCTTCACATACTCTTTGGACTGAGCATCTTTGAGCTGTTCACCCAGCAGGGTGTTAAAGCCGAGAATTGCATTCAGCGGCGTTCGGATTTCATGACTCATATTGGCCAGAAACTGGCTTTTGGCCATGCTGGCACTGTGCCGCCTGCGCTGTTGTACCAAAGAGTAGATGGTGAGGAACAACATCAAGTCGATCGCGCCGCCCGCAAACAGGATCAGATTGGGCAGGGAATTGTGAACATCCCGATCAAAGTCGGGAGTGCTTTCAAAATGAGCCGTCCATGTTCGCCCGGACAACTCCACAGGCACAGTTACAGCATGCGAGTGATCGAACAACCGAGATTTAACCGGTACCTCAAGCCCCCCGGCAGAATCGTAAATCAGCGAGTCCGGTTCCATGTTTTCACTGTCGTACAGTTCAAAGTGGAGAGGAATTTTTTCGTTCCCCAATACGTTCTGCATCAAATCTGAAGCCACGAAAGGGCTATACACGAAGCCGCGAATAGCCTGCTGGCGAGAAGCTACGGAATTTAGATCCACGCCGTTTTTATACACGGGCAGGTAAATCAAGAAACCAGCCGCCGGATTTTTTTCATCGCCCTGCTTCAGTTGCACCAAACCCGACACAGTGGCTTGGCCGGTGTCCATGGCACGTTGCATCGCCTGGCGGCGTATGGGCTCGGAAAACATGTCGTACCCAAAAGCCCGCTGGTTGCGTTCGTCGAACGGCTCGATCAATGTGATTGGAAAGTAGACCTCACGATCGCCGGGAGGGGTGACCGAATAATTGGAAAACCCTTCCGCGCGTATACGATTTTCGTATTGTTCCAGAGCATCTGGCAATACACGTTCGGCGAACGCAAAACCTTGCACCCCGGGTAACTCGCGTTGCAGGTTGAGCGAGGCCACGTAAACACGCCAATGTTCTCGATTAACCGTGGTGTGCGCATCAAAAAAGGCCACGCCACCACGCAATATTTGCTGATACTGGTTAATGCGGCTTTGAATACGCTCTTGTGCGTCACGGACCTCAAATGAAAAACGATCATTGGCCCGTTTCTCGATGGCTTCGCTGGACAGCCACCAGCCCAGGGCCGTGATAACAATCGACAACGCCAGAACCAACCACGCCGTGACCTCGTTGTGAAACAGATCGGCAAAGTTTTTTTTGTTGGTTTGGCTGCTCACACTGCTGGGTTTTGACATGTTCACTACGCTTCTGCGACTGACGCTTGTGGCTCATGCCACACAGCATGCTGACCCAGTATGCGCTTAATTAAGAGTGCTAGTGTTGATAAAAATAAACCATCTCCCATGCATCCAACACGTGAAGGGTCACGCGATCACGTTCTGAAAACATCTTTAACAATTCAAGGGACCTCGGGAGGTCATCCAGCAGCTTGGGCATGGGTTTTAACGCAACTGGCTCGCCCTGTTCGAACAGGGGTTGAGTAAAGTCGTCCCAGTGAATCAGGTAAACATGTTTGGCTCCTGTAACCAGCACCATTTCACGCCAGTAGTTCTCGATATAAGCATTGCTCAGCTTGCCCAAACCTCCCATGCCCAAAAATACATGCTTCACCGAAATGCCCTTGTTCTGGCCTTCAACATAACCTGCACTGGGTTGAATAAGCGCAAAAGGCTCCGGCCCAAGGCTGGGATGGGACACCACAAAGGAATAGCTGATTCCTTCCTTGAACTGCAAGGCATGGGCAGGAAGATAAACGGGTTTGCTGTTGAACCCACCCGTGAAACCTGTGGGTGCATGGGCAGACTGAATTAACTGAATCTCGAACTCGCCGAGTTTTACGCGACCGCCGCCTTGCAGCATCTCCATTTGAGTCGACGGCAAATCTTGCCCTTTGGCAATTTGCGAGGTGGATTCGGAGCCCACGACTTTTGCTCCGTACTTTTTAGCCAGAAACGGTGCATCCATGGAATGGTCGTAATGGGAGTGCGCCACTACAATGCCACTCAGCGCGCTGGGCATGTTCAGGCGCTTGAACATCTCGGTAGCCACCGCACCCACCTGAGTTTCATTCACTTTCAAACGGGTAAATGCAACCTGGGACAAAGGTTGACGCGAGAAAAAACCGTCCACCAGCCAGGTGCTGTCTCCGTCGGTCCACGCCATGGACGATGTTCCGAGAAACAGGGTTCGCACACCATTCTCGGCATTTTGCTTCAGCGGATCCGGAAACTGAACCGTGGGGTACGACTTCAACAAGAAAACCAATGCGCCAAAGCCTAGCAAAGCAAGTGTGCACAAGGCATACAAAGTGAAACGGATGGTACGCATTGGATACCCCAACAAAAAAGCCACCCGACTTTGGGTGGCTTTATTGTACGAAAAGTGCTGTTGAATTACTTGGTAACCAAGGCAGCCAAGTGGGCTTCTTCAACAGACATGGCTACTTTGCCAGCATGACCGTCCAGAATTTGGGCGCTCTTGCGTGTATCAAAATACTTGTCATAGTGGAAAATGTAGTCTTTGTCGGCCAGCGGCAGGTGGCAACCACGGCAGGTAGCGTAATCCGCTTTGGCGGGCTGGCCATTGGGTTCAAATGCTGCATACACCCAATCGCCGGTCTTCATGCCTTCCGGAGCAGTGCTGCCCCAGTTGTTGCCTTTGTACATGACAAACACTTTTTCAAGGCCAGCTTTGGTCATTTTGTCGCCGGTTTTGGTGGCTTTGTAAATTTCCATCACGCTCACAGTGCCGTTGGCAAAGGCTTCGCCTTTTTTGGCAGCAGCACCAGTGGGGTTGATGTAAATGTCACGAATGTGGCCAGTGGGCTTTTCAATTCCTGCCAGGAATACAGGCCAGGATTTGTAATCAGTGGGCTGAGCCAATTCACCGTCTTTCGGGGCTGGGCCAAACATACCACCAGCAGCACAACCGGCCAATACAACAGCTGCAGAAGCAGCAAGCATCAATTTTTTCATTTTTTCCCCTTTTTTGTTTGCGCAACAGTCGTTACCAAGCTAAACATAGCGCCAACCCTTGTTCTACGCAACTGTTGCGTCAAGCCATGAACAGATGCAAGGGTTTACCCTAATACCCCCCCTCCAAATGAACCAACGAATTTTAGTAAGGCCTATTCCCGCTGCTTATCAACAAATTGCATTGAGAATCAAATCCTTAACCTAGATATATCCCCCATCAGGTGGAAAAAATTTAACAGTCAACCGATTGAGACCCACGCTCAATCCCATGGAGCACAGCACATGAACCGATTCCAGTCTTTCGCAAAAGCCAGCTTGGCTACTTTCATCCTGTCCGCAGGCAGCGCCGTTTTTGCAGGCACCGCCAATGATGTATTGCCTGAAATCAAAGCAATTGCCGCCAAACCCGAGGTGATTGCCGCTGTGAAGGCCCAAAACGGAAAAGGGCTGACGCTGGATGCCATCAAGGCGATGGACGGCAAATGGATTGCTGCATCGGGCGGTTTGCCAGAAGGCAAAGCCATGATGGAAAGCCCGGTGTCCAAGGCACTGCTGGCGGCTGAAAAAGCCAAGCCCTATTTCACAGAAACCATTTTGACCGACAACCAGGGTGCCAACGTGGCCATCAGCGCTATGACTTCGGACTACTGGCAAGGCGATGAGCCCAAGTTTGTGAAGGCGTGGGCCGACGGCAAGGGCGATGACTACATTGCCCGTGCAAAAAAGGATGAAAGCTCTGGCGCAGTGGTTTCGCAAGTGTCCGTACCCGTGATGGATGGCGGCAAAGCGATTGGTACGTTAACTATTGGCGTGAATGTTCAAGCCCTTCCATGAGCAAGTAACTATGTCTTCCACCTTTATGAACAAAATCATCAATACCAGCCTGAATGTTCGGCTGGGTATTGTCATGGGCATACCCATTGCGGCCCTGCTCGCATTGAGTGTGTTTGCTGTTTATCAAATTCATGCCTTGAACCAGTTCAATCAGGAAAACACGGAAAAGCAGGTTTCTCTGTTGACCCAGGTGTCTAACTTGGGCAGCAAATCTGCCTTGTTGGCACGCGAAGCCCGCAATGTGATTCTTGCTGATGAGCAGGAGCGGTTTGATTTGGCCAAATCACGCATGTTGGCGCTGGATGCTGAGATCGATTTGCTGGGCCAAAGCATGCTGGCCAGTGCGCCTGCAGGCGAAACACGTGGGCTGATCGAAAGTATCAACACGGACAACACAGCCTTGCATGCCGTGTATCAAAAGGTGATCGAGCAATCGGAATTGGGTGAGGTACAAGCTGCAACCTTGGCGCTGTTGAGTGAAGGGGATCCCCTGGAGCAGAAAATTGACAACGCCATGAATGCATTGAACTCGAGTGTAAAAAGCACCATGGAAGCTGCGGTGGCCCAAGGCGATTCCGTGTTCCAGAACGCGTTGGTGACCATTGGCATTGTGTGTGTGGCCATTGTGCTGTTGTGCGGCATTACAGTCGGTATGGTGGCTGCCTCGCTGCGCAAGCAAATTGGTGGCGAACCCGCCAAAGCGCTGAATGTGGTGGTAACCATGGCGCAAGGCAACTTGACTCAATCCGTTCCGAAATGCGAGAGCGGCTCTCTGATGGACGGCATGCAGCAATTGCAGGTTCGTTTGCGGGAAATCATTAACCAGGTATCACAGGCCTGCGGCACTTTTAAAACCGCCTCCAGCGAATTGGTGAATGTGGCGTCGGGTTTGTCGGGTTCTGCAGAAAAACAGGCCGACAGTTCCAACGCCACTGCAGTCAGCGTAGAGCAGATGAGCGCCAGCGCCAAGTCCATTTCAGATTACGCCCACAAAACCGAAGTGCAGGCCAAGTTGTCGGCCGACACGGCGAAAAGTGGCATGGCTTTGATGCAAACCCTGCAAGGTAAAATGAATGACATGGCAGGTCAGATGCAAACCACCACCCAGGAAATTGCAGGGTTGGTTGAACGTTCTGACCGAATCAACGGCATCGTGTCTGTGATTCAGGGCATTGCCCAGCAAACCAACCTGCTGGCTTTGAATGCCGCCATTGAGGCGGCCCGCGCTGGTGAGCAAGGTCGTGGCTTTGCAGTGGTGGCCGATGAAGTGCGCACCCTGGCACAGAATACCGCCACTGCCACCGATGAAATTCGCACCTTGATCGGTGAAATTTGCACCTACTCCGAGCGTTCCAACAAGTCAGTGGAACAAGTCGGCGAACATATGAGCGAGAACATGCAGTATGCAGACAAGCTCATGGGAGGTCTTCAGGAAATTGTTCAGCACTTTGAACAATCGGTTGAATATGCTTTGGCCGTAGCCAACTCCACCAAAGAGCAGGAAGCCGCCAGCGCGGACATTTCCGAGCGGGTCAGCGATATTTCTGCTTTGTCGGAGCAACTTAAAATGGCCAGTATGCAGCTTGAGGGTCAGTCCCGTCAGGTGGAAAGCATGTCGGAAGACCTGCAGCGCGCCGTGGCCTATTTCAAAACCTGAAGGGCAACACATCAGTGTGACAACGCATGTGACAACTTGGTGAATCGTCACACTGAAGACCGCTTCGGAAACCAAAATTCAATTTGGCGGGTATTAAAGGTTGATGTTGTTCAATCTGGATATCCGCCATGTTGTTTTCACCCGCCTTGCCCTCCAGCGTTCGCCGACGCAATCTGCTCAAGACATTTTTATATGGCGCCAGTGCCAGCGCTTTGCCATGGATGGCAGGCTGTGGCAGTTCTGACAACACCCTGGGTTCAACCAATGGCCGTGTGGGTGCATCCGAAACCAACCGGTTTGGTGGCACAGCACTGAGCAACAACCAGTTTCGTTTCCGAAACATCGGTCCATTGGGCGAACCCGATGCCAATGGAGTTCGTACTGCAGCCGGTTTTTCAACCCGCGTGGTGGCCATCAACAGTTTGCCGCCCGCAGCGGGTGCAACACCCTGGCATATTTTTAACGACGGCGGCGGCGTGGTTCCCCGCGAAGACGGCGGCTGGATTTACTGCTCCAACAGTGAAGTGCCTGGTGTCGGTACCATTGGTTTTCAGGTTCCCCAGCTGGCCCCGCTGACCAATCCGATTGAGACCCTGGTGCCTGGCTTGGGCGGTGCAAGCGCCCTGGTATTTGGGCCAGACGGCACTGTTGAAGACAGCTACCGCATATTGCGAAACACCACATTCAACTGCGCCGGTGTAATTACCCCCTGGAAAACCTGGCTCAGCTGCGAGGAAATCCCGACAGGCCTGGTGTGGGAATGCGATCCGTTCGGTATCCAAGCCGCCCGCCCGCTTCCGGCGTTGGGCGTATTCAGCCATGAAGCGGTGGCCATCGACAGCGAACGCCGTGTGTTTTACATGACCGAGGACATGCCTGATGGCCGATTCTACCGCTGGGTACCCACCGCGGGTGACTGGCCCGCTGGTGCCGAGCGCGCCAACATGAATCAGGGACTGCTGCAAATATTGAAAGTGGAGGGCGATGTGGCCAATGCATTGAATGGCCCCGTGCGCTACAGCTGGGTAAACGCAGCCAACCCCAACGCACCCCAGATGGAAAACCGCTTGGCCGAAACTACAGCATTCGATGGTGGAGAAGGCGTTTGGTACCAGAATGACCGCGTGTTTTTCACCACCAAAGGCGATGAACGTTTGTGGATGCTGAACACCACCAACCAGACCATTGAAGTGGCCTACGACCTGAGCACGGCCAAGGCACCCAACAACATTCTTTCTGGCGTCGACAACATCACCATGACGCCGTTTGGCGAGGTGTTGGTGGCTGAGGACGGCGGTGACATGCAAGTGGTGGTGGTGTACCCCGATGGCGTGCTGGTCCCCCTGTTGCAAATTGTGGGGCAAGACCAGTCCGAAATTGCGGGGATTGCATTCAGCCCCGATGGCAAGCGCATGTACTTCACCAGCGACCGAGGCGGCCCCAACCTGCAAGGCGGCTATGGGCTTGGGCTGGGCATGCTCTATGAACTGATGATCCCCGACACCCTGCCCAACGCATAACAACTACGCTCAAAACACTTTCAGGAATACCGCCATGTCAGGTCCACGCCGCAAACGCAGTCGAATTCAAAAACGCCCGGGCATCACGCGCCGCTCATTCCTGAAAGGCTTAGGCATGGGTACAGCCGGTGTTACCGGTCTGAGCCTGTTGCAAGGCTGCGGTAGCGACAACAACAGCAGCCTGACCGATGGACGCACCACACCGAACGAAGAAACACCTACGCAGAATGTGCAGTTTTTGCACAGCGTGGCCAGTGGCGACCCGGCATTCGACAGCGTGGTGTTGTGGACCCGAATTACACCTGAGAACACAGACCGCACGATTGCAGGACGCGTCGATCTATTCAAGGATGAAGCATTGACCATGTTTGTGAAATCCATGGATTTCCAGACCACCGCCGCACAAGACTTTACCGTGAAGCTGATTTGCAACGGTCTTGAACAAGACACCGCGTACTTCTACCAATTCCGCAGCAACGGTAAAACCAGCCCGGTGGGCCGCACTCGCACCACACCCGCCGCTGGCAACAAGCGCCCTCTGAATTTTGGTGTGGTCAGCTGCTCCAGCCTGGCACATGGCTTTTTCAACGCTTACGCAAAACTGGCCGAGCGCGATGACATTGATGCCATCATTCACCTGGGCGATTATATTTACGAATACGGTACAGGCCAGTACGGCAATGTGCGCGAGTACGAGCCGGCCACTGAAATCATTTCTTTGAGCGATTACCGCACCCGCCATGCCCAGTACAAGCGCGATGAAGACTTGCAAAAACTGCACGAACGCTTTCCGTTCATTACGATTTGGGACGACCACGAATCCACCAACAACTCCTACCGTGATGGTGCAGAAAACCACACCGAGGGTGCCGAAGGTGTGTGGGAAGAACGCAAGGGTTTTGCCCAGCGCGCGTACGACGAATGGATGCCAATTCGCTTGCCCGAACCCGGTAACCGCGCCAAGATTTTCCGCCGCGTGCAGTTTGGTGACATGGTCGACATGTTCATGCTCGACACCCGCCTGTTTGATCGCGACATTGAGGCGGCAACGCCCGTGAACCCCACCGACGGCGTGGCCAGCCAGCCCGACCGCACCATGATTGGTGAAGAGCAATACAACTTCTTGATCAACGGCATGCGTGGATCACAAGCCCAATGGAAGCTGATTGGCAACCAGGTGGTGTTTCACCAGTGGATCATCAAACCCGGTTTGAACAACCCCGCACCTGCGCAATTGGGCGAGTTGCTTGCGCCGTCGGGCCTGAATGGCGACGCCTGGGACGGCTACAGCGCCGAGCGCCAGCGCATCATCAATGCTATGCGCGGTGACGACGGTGGCGATCCCATCAACAACGTGGTGATTTTGACCGGCGATGTGCACACCGCCTGGGTGGCCGACATCACGGATAACCCCAACCAGCCGATTGATGCGGTGGGCGGCTACAACCCCATTACCGGGCAAGGGAGCGTGGCCACCGAGTTTGTCGTGACCTCTGTCACATCACCTGGCCTGGATCTGCCCAACCAGATCATTCAGGCCATTCGCTTGACCAGCCCACACATCAAACACGTGAACGTGACCGAGCGCGGTTATAGCGTGCTGCGCGTTTCTGAGGCCAAAACCACCTGCGAGTACTGGGCAGTCAGTACCATTCTTGAGCGCGGCGGATCAGAAACCTTGTCCGCCACCTTTGAAGTACTCGATGGCGCCAACCGCATCAGCCCACAGGGGCTTTACCCTGTGGATGTGGTCACTGGCTTGTTGGGGGTTTAAGGGTTTCTGGGGTAAGATCCGGGCTGTTTGATTGAACTGCCCACAAAGCTACAACGCCCCGGATCCCCAAAGTGCCACTGTCCAGAATTCTTCCCGCCCCCATCATTGGCGTGCTCACCGTCACCTCAATGAGCCTGTGCATCACATTCTGGTTCATCGTGATGTTTCCCTTCATTGTGCTGCGCCTTGTGCCGGTGTACCGGGTGCAACGCGTTGCATCCAATTGCTGCGTGCAAATTGCCACCTGGTGGGTAGGCTCAGACAAGCAACTGTACAAACTGCTGCACGGTCAACAGGGGCAGGTTGAAATTCATGGTGACTTCAAACCGCACAGCAGCTATTTGGTGATCAGCAACCACACCGCCTGGGCCGACATTGTGGTCTTGTTCGATGTCCTTCACGGCCATGCCCCTTTTGGTCGGTTCTTTCTGAAGAAAGAACTGATCTGGGTGCCAATTGTGGGTGTCGTGTGCTGGGCCATGGATTTTCCATTCATGAAGCGCCACAGCCGCGCCGCCATTGCACGCAACCCGGCCTTGGCCAGCCAGGACCTGGAAACCACCCGCAAAGCCTGCGAGGTGTACAAGGAAAGCCCGGTCACGGTGATCAACTTTCTGGAAGGTACCCGCTTTACCTCTGCCAAAAAGGCGAAAACCAAATCGCCCTACACCCACCTGTTGGGCCCGAAGTACGGCGGCTTGTCCGCCTCATTGAACGCCATGGGCGAGCAGTTTGAAGGCATGGTGAATGTCACGATTGCCTATGGCCCCAGCCAAGGCAACATCACTTGGAGCTGGCTGTGCGGGAAGCAACCCAATATGCAAGTGCATGTCGAAATTCTGCCCATTCCCGCCGACATGATCGCGGGCGACTTCCGCAACGATCTGGAATTCAAGAACCGTTTCAAAACCTGGATCGGTGACATCTGGACCTTGAAGGACAAACGCTTGGCACAAATGCGTCGCAAAGCAGGGCACCCTTGACAGGTTTGTTAAACTACTTAAATTGCAGTTAATCGAAGTGATCTCCCCAATGCGCACCCGCTGGTTCCAACACATGCTGATCGCGCTGGCCGTTTTGGCCACGCAATGGGCAGGTCTTGCCCACAGCATTGAGCACCGGGACACGCTGCAAGCCGAATCGCACGGCCACGCACACAGCAACAACAGCAAACACGCTGCCGCCAGCGATTTACTGCATTCCTGCCTGCTATTCGATGGCCTTGCCACCGCACAGGCTGCGGTTTCCAATCCACCCACTGGCTGTGCATTGCCGCTGCTGGCCCAACTGGGCATTCAAAGCAGTGCGGTCGCAGCGCCCAGAAATACCCTGTTCGCCCAACGGGTGCGCGTGCGCGACCCGCCCGGTTTTTCCTGAAGTAAACAATCCCCTTTATTTTTTTGTCGCTTTCCGAGCCCTTGTGTGGTCAAAACAGGGCTGGGCGGCGGCGTGCTGTATTTCAGGAAACAACATGAACAAATCCCAATTTCAGCGCCATGCCGTGGCGCTGGCCAGCGTACTTTTTATCGCTCAAACCCAAGCCCTCGCCCAGGAGGCCTTGCTTGAATCAGTCGTGGTCACCGGTACCACCGAGCAGCCCGAATCCATCACCAAACCTTTTTCCATCATCACAGCCGATGAGCTGAATGCCAATGGCGCCAGCACCTTGGGTGAGGCATTGCGTTACGAGCCTGGCGTTTCCGCCACTGGCTTTGGCCCCAACTCAAGCCGCCCTATCGTACGCGGCCAAGACTCTGACCGCATCAAGATTCTGCGCAATTCTGCTGCCACCGTCGATGTGTCTGCACTCAGCTTCGATCACGCTTTGCCAGTCGATCCCTTTTCCTTGCACCAGGTTGAAATCCTCCGTGGCCCCGCTGCGCTGGCGTATGGTGGCAATGCGGTCGGCGGTGTAGTGAACCTGGTCGACCAACGCATTGCACGCAAGCCTGTGCAAGGCCTTCAAGGTGAAGTTAACTTGCTGGGCGGCGGCGCAGCCGATCAAACTGCCGGCGGCTTTAAGCTGGATGCCGGTTTGGGGCAGGGGGTCAGCATTCACCTCGACGGTTTTAAACGTACCACTCGCGATCTCGAAACCCCCACCTTCACAGACCCCGACGGTGTCACGGGCAACCGTGTACAAAACTCATCCTCGAAATCCGATGGTGCAGCCATTGGTGCATCGTTTCAAACCGGCAACGGCTACATTGGCGTGTCGGCTGAACGTTACAACAACGAATACGGTGTGCCGAAATCGCTGGATGTGCGCATTGGCATGGAAAGCGAGCGCTACGCACTGGAAGGTGAGCAAAACTTCAACAACGCCGCCTTCAAGCAAGTGAAATACCGCCTGGCCAAAACCGATTATCAACATCAAGAATTTGAAGATGGTGCGCCCGCCACCCTGTTTGTAAACGATGGCGTGGACGGCCGCGTGGAAGTGGCCCTGCAACCATTTTCCATTGCGGGTTTGAATTTCAACACCAGCACAGGCGTTCAGTTTGAGCGCACCGACTTTTCAGCCATCGGCGATGAAGCCTTCGTGCCCAGCACCAGCACCGATCAAACCGGTCTCTTCACTATCTTCCGTGCCAGCCGCGGACAGGAAAACAGCGGCGTATTCGAATTCGGTCTGCGGGGTGACCAAGTGGATGTGAATGCGGCCACCAGCGGATTGTCGCCCCTGAATGGCCCGGTGGCGGGTGCCGGCGTGGATGCAGGCCCAGCCATTAACCGCAGTTTCACCCCGAGCTCTTTCTCACTGGGTTATACAGCACCCATAGGCAATGGCTGGTCGCTGGGTGGTTCGGTGTCTCGGGTGGAGCGCGCGCCCTCCAGCTTCGAGTTGTATGCCGATGGCGTGCATGTGGCCACAGACGCTTACGAGAAAGGCAATCCGAATTTGCAAGAGGAACGCGGCCGTCACCTGGAGTTAACCAGCACTTGGGCACAGGGCGAATCCAAATTCAACGCCACTGCATTTGCAAGCCGCTACAACAATTACATTGCCCTGATTGGGCGCACAGGCGCCAATTCCCAGTTCATCGAACCGGGCGAGCCGCCCATTCAGGTATTTGATTTCACAGCGGTACCCGCCGAGTTTCAAGGCCTTGAGCTGGGTTATCAAACTGCCTACGCGGTGGGTGCTGGCAAGTTGCAGCCCGCCATTCAGTACGACTTGATCCGTGGAAAACGCACCGATGGAGGGGGCAATTTGCCACGCATCAGCCCACAACGCGTGGTGGCCAGTGCAGCCTACACCCAAGCCGGCTGGACCATCACGCCAGAGTTGATCTGGGTTAGCGACAGCAAAGCAGGTGAGGGTGATACCCAAGTGGAAGGTTACGAGTTGGTGAACTTACGCATCGGCAAGGCATTCACCTGGGGCAACACGGGTGGTGAAGTATTTGCCAACCTGCAAAACCTGACCGACGAGCTGGCGTTTTCAGCCACCACGCTAAACACCGTGCGCGGTTACACGCCATTGGGTGGGCGTTCCGCGCTGGTGGGTGTGAAACTGGCCTTCTAAGGCCAGTCTGGCCATTTAGTGTTTGTGATCACCACCGCCGCCATGGCTGTGGTGGTCACCTGCCGCATTCTGACCAGCCACCGCTTTCACCGGCATTTCAATTTTGCTGCCATCGGCTTTCTCAAATTGCAGGCTCAGTTCTATTTCCTGACCAACCTCAACCGGTGCGGTCAAGGCCATCAACATGACATGGTAACCACCGGGCTTTAGCTCCAACGGCTCACCTGCCTTCATTTCAATGCGCTCGGCCATGCGCATGCGCATGATGTCGCCATCCATTTTCATTTCATGCACTTCGGCAATTTCAGCGGCCGGGGTAGCCACGCCCACCAAAGCCAAGGGCTCGTTGCTGGTAATGGTCAAATAAGCACCCGTGGCGTCTTGCTCGCCCACAGTGGGGCGCACCCAGGCGTTCTGAACGGAAATTCCGTCTTGCACCTGGGCAGGCGTTGTCGCTTGCTCTGTCACCACCGGCGCATCGTGAGAATGGCCCGACTCTGCACCATGATCATGGTGTTCAGAACAAGCTGCCAATACAAACACCGTCGACACTGTGGCCAGTTGAATTATTTTCTTCACTTCAAACTCCCAAATACTTTTTTAAGCACAGCACTGCCCGCCGCAACCGGATTGGCGCGAATCGCTTTCTCTTCTTCGGCCACCATCAAGTACAACGCATCAAGCGCTTTGTTGGTAACATAACCTTCCAAATTGGCGTCCTCGGCCTTCACCAATCCAAAGCGGCTGCCTTTTTCGGCCAGTGCATTGTATTGCTGCGCCAAGCCCACCTGCGCGGTTTTGCCTTTCACAATCGGCAACAGCTGGGTGTACAAATCGGCTTGTGTTTTGCTGCGGAAAAAATCTGTCACTGCGGTGTCACCGCCACTCAGTACTTGTTTGGCGTCTTCAACCGTCATGTTTTGAATCGTCTTTTTCAATACCGCTTTGGCTTGGGGCACCGCCGCTTCCGCAGCGCGGTTCATGCTGATTTCCATCTGATCCAGCTCATCATCCATGCCCACCATTTTCAACAAACCCTTGCTGTTTTCCAAGTACTCCGGCAACTTGATTCGCACGGCCGGGTTGCCCAAAAAACCATCAGTCTTGCCCAGGCTGCCCACCGCCACATCCGCGCCTTTGCTAAGCGTGGTGCGCAAGGCGGTCACCGCCTCTTTGCTGGTAATGCCGCTTAAATCCGCGGCGGCCACCGTACCCGCGAAAACCAGGACAAGTGAAGCCACAAACAGGGCATGTAAGGAACGCATCAAATAGATCATTTTGGCCTCCCAGCCAGCGGTGTTCAAGAATCGAGCAAGCGCGCTTTGCGTTCAGCCCGAATGAAAATATCAACAGCCTGACCTTTGTTTTTTGCACCCAGCCGCAAGAATATTTCTTTGATATGTCCTCGCACGGTGTCCGGGCTGATGTCCATTTCACGCGCCACTTCTTTGGCTGACAAACCTTCTGCCGTTTTGCGCATGATTTCCACCTGCTTCCACGTCAGGGGCTTGTCCGACCCTGGAGCATAAATATTGGAATGGTATTCGTTGGCAGCCTTCTCTGCGCCTTTGGGCACATCGTCCAGCACTCCCGCCTGTATGAGCAGGTTTTGAAGGGCGCGAAGCAGTTCTGGGTAAGTGCTGGCCTTGTTCACATAAAAATAGCCGGCACGCTCGGCCTCGCGCGCCAGGTTTTTATCCAGCACACCGGAGCAAATCAGCTTCGGACACTGGGGAAACAGCACTGCGAATGTGTTGATGGTGCTCACACCCTTGGAATCGGGGAGGTCCAGGTCGGCAATGACCAGGTCGGGTTCAACCTGAATCCCTCTGGCTTTCTCCATGCTTTCCACCACGATGATTTCGCTTTGGTTGACCAGCTGGTCGATCATGTCGGCCAACATGATTGAGATCATCGGGTGGTCTTCAGCGATCAAAATTGTGGGTTTGTCCGTCTGCGAACCCATGTCTGCATGCCCTGTTTTTTCTTGTGTCATCAAGGCATTGTACTGCGAAAATTTACAGACGTGCCTGCGGGTTTGCCTGTGCCATCAGCCGTTCACGGCTTCCCTGTATGGCAGCCTGAATTTTCGGCACCAGTTTCTGGGCCACTTTTTCGCCTTCCAGTAAAAACTCGTGACGCTGGTCCAGATTCAATGCATCGGCATGCTGAACGCTGGGTTGTATCACCACATCAGCTCGAGCCAGCTCGGCACGAATGGCTTGCTGGCTGAGAATATTGATGCTTTGATCCAGCAGGCCCCACCATCCCATCGCGCCAGCCCCGTTGCGTGGTTTGGCAGAAATATCCACCGCAATCACCACATCAGCGCCCATTTCACGGGCCGTGAGTACCGGCACAGGGCTGACCAATCCCCCGTCGACAAACTGGCGCTTCCCGATTCGAGTGGGTAAAAACACGTTGGGAATGCTGCAGGAGGCACGCACCGCTTGCCCGGCGTTTCCGTAGTTAAACGCTACTTTCTCACCACTTTCAAGGTCGGTGGCCACCGCTGCAAAACGGATCGGGAACTGATGAATGGCTTTATTCTTCACTTGTGTGTTCACATACTGCTGCAGTTTGTCGCCAATCAAAAAACCCTGGCTGCTCAAGGTCAGGTCACGAATGTCGGCTTCTTGCATACCCAAAGCGACACTTTGCAAGGTGTAGGCATTCATGCCGCTGGCATACAATGCGCCCACAAAGCTGCCTGCACTGGTGCCCACCACAATGCTGGGCTTGATACCGTGGCTTTCCAGCACCTTGATCACGCCAACATGGGCAAAGCCCTTCACGCCGCCGCCACCCAGCACCAAGGCAATCACAGGCTCACGGGTTTTCGGTACAACCGGGTCTTGAGCCTGGGCTGCCGGAACAGGTTCAGGCAAAGGCGCAACGGGCGGTGCCACTGTGGCACAGGCTGTCAGTACCAGGGCCAACATAGACGCGAGGAAAATGCCAAAAGGCTTGTTTTTCATACACATTTTTCAGAAACAGACACAAGAACAGGATGCTACCGCAGTGCAGCATACTTGGGTTGACAGAATGCACTAACGGCGATTGGAGGTTCAGGTTTACGATGAACTTCACCGCAACCCCTTGGTCCTAGAAAGGGCTGTGTAAGTTCAATCACGGCCTAATAGGGCGAACAACAGAAGGCGGAGACAAGATGAACCAGGCAATCATACCGATTGCAACTGCTGTTGACTTTGCGCAACAACACCGCGGAAAGCCCAAAGGTCGGCAAATTGACTCGCGCAGCATGTCCGAGGTCCTCGCCATTCTGGGCGGGAAAACGTTGCGTCGCGACCTGCTCATTGAATACCTCCACCAGCTGCAAGACCACCTCGGCTGCCTTCCCAAAACTCACCTCGCTGCGCTGGCTGAATGCCTGAAGTTGTCACAGACCGAAGTGTTTGAAGTGGCTACTTTTTATCACCACTTTGATGTGGTCGATTCGAAAAGCTCGGTGAACCACACCCTGACTGTGCGCGTTTGCAATGGTCCCTCCTGCTGCATGGCGGGAGCAGAAGAACTGATCGAGAAATTACCTGCACTGCTTGGCAGCACCGTGCGGGTTCAAGCGGTACCCTGCATTGGGCGTTGCGAGCAAGCCCCGGCAGTGGCTGTGGGCCAGCATGAAATGGGCTGGGCCAATCACCATGAAATTATGGAAGCAGCATTTGGTCAGCACACCAAGGCCTTGCCACCGCGCCACACTGGTGTAGCCCAATACAAAGCCGCAGGGGGTTATCAACTTTTGCACGAATGTGTAACGGGGAAACGCACGGTTGAATCGCTTATCAACACCCTCTCGAATTCAGGCTTGCGCGGTTTGGGTGGCGCGGGTTTTCCAGCCGGTAAAAAGTGGGCCATTGTGCGCGAGCAAAACGCACCCCGTTTGATGGCTGTGAACATCGATGAAGGCGAACCCGGTACCTTCAAAGACCGCAGCTACCTTGAACACAACCCACATCAGTTTTTGGAGGGCATGCTGATTGCCGCCTGGGCCGTGCAAGCCAGCACAATTTACATTTACCTGCGCGACGAATACCACGCCTGCCGGGCCATGCTGCAAAACGAACTGGCCCTCCTCAAAGCCAGTCCGCCGATAAGCAACATGCCCGCCATTGAACTTCGTCGTGGTGCAGGCGCCTACATTTGCGGTGAAGAATCGGCCATGCTGGAGTCGATTGAAGGCAAACGTGGATTACCAAGGCTACGCCCACCTTACGTTGCGCAGGTGGGCTTGTTCAACAAACCCACACTGGTTCACAACTTTGAAACCCTGTACTGGGTGCCCGCCATCCTGGGAAAAGGGGCCAGCTGGTTTTCCGAACAGGGCCGCCACGGGCGAAGTGGTCTACGGTCGTATTCTGTATCAGGGCGCGTGAATAAACCCGGCGTTCACCTCGCCCCTGCAGGTATCACCCTGAACGAGCTGATTTCCGAGTACTGCGATGGCATGCAGCCCGGCCACACCCTTTATGGCTATTTGCCAGGCGGAGCGTCTGGCGGAATATTGCCTGCGGTACTGGCCGATGTGCCACTTGATTTCGACACCCTGCAACCCCACGGCTGCTTTATCGGCTCCGCGGCTGTTGTGGTGTTCTCTCAAGCGGACAGCGCTGTGAACATCGCCTGCAATCTGATGCGGTTTTTCGCGCATGAAAGCTGTGGGCAATGCACACCCTGCCGCACCGGTACCGCCAAAGCCCTGGCCTTGATCAAACAACCCGAATGGAACGTACCTCTGCTGCAAGAGCTATCGACTGTGATGCGCGATGCCTCCATTTGCGGCTTGGGCCAGGCCGCCCCCAATCCGATTGACTGCGTCATTCGCTACTTTCCTCAGGAATTGGAATCCGGGGTCAGAGGCAGCCAATCATGAACGCCTCGCAAATGATCCGCTTACAGCTCAACGGACAAACTGTTGAAGCCCTGCCCGGTGAAACCCTTCTGCAGCTTGCCCAGCGCGAAGGCATCCAAGTACCCCACCTTTGCTACAAAGCCGGCCTTGAAGCCGCGGGCAACTGCCGCGCCTGTGTGGTCGAAGTGGAGGGCGAACGCACCCTGGCCGCCTCGTGTTGCAGACAGGCCGCGGCAGGCATGGTGGTGCACACCGACTCCACCAAGGCCATTGCCGCGCAAAAAATGGTGCTGGAACTGTTGCTGGCCGACATGCCCAACCACGCAAACCCCAAAGCCCTGAAAACCGACAATGAATTGACCCACTGGTGCCAGCAAATGGACATTGAAGGCAGCCGGTTTGACGCGCGGGCAGCCGTGCCCGCCGACCTGTCGCACCCTGCAATTGCAGTGAACATGGACCATTGCATTCAGTGCACCCGCTGCGTGCGCGCCTGCCGGGACGTGCAGGTGAACGATGTCATTGGCCTTGCTTTTCGCGGTGAACACGCCGCAATTGTGTTTGATCAAGGTGATGCGCTGGCCCAATCCACCTGCGTGGCCTGCGGCGAATGCGTACAAGCCTGCCCCACCGGTGCGCTGAGCCCGGCCAAAGCTGCGGCACACCAGCCCGCAGATAAAACAGTGGATTCCGTATGCCCTTATTGCGGTGTGGGCTGTCAGCTTACTTACCACGTGAAGGGCAATACCATTTTGCGTGTCGAAGGTCGCAAGGGACCCGCCAATGAAGGCCGCCTGTGCGTGAAAGGCCGCTATGGCTTTGACTATGTTCACCACGAACAACGGCTCACCCAACCGCTGGTTCGCCGCGAAGGAGTTACCAAAAACCCGGTCGATCTGCTGGATCCAGAACAAGTGAATAGCGCATTTCGCCCAGCCACTTGGGACGAAGCACTGGCCTTGATCGCCGGCCGGTTCAAGCAAATTAAATCCACGCATGGCGGCCATGCACTGGCTGGTTTTGGCTCTGCCAAATGCAGCAACGAGGAAGCCTATCTGTTTCAAAAACTGGTTCGCACCGGTTTTGGTACCAACAATGTTGACCACTGCACCCGCCTGTGCCATGCCTCGTCGGTGGCTGCATTGCTGGAGGGCATTGGGTCCGGCGCTGTGTCCAACCCGGTAATGGATGTAAACCAGGCCGAAGTGATCTTCGTGATTGGTGCCAACCCCACAGTGAATCATCCTGTGGGCGCCACCTGGATTAAAAACGCAGTAAAAAACGGCGCCAAACTGATTGTGGCCGACCCCAGGCGTTCAGATCTCGCGCGGCACGCCACCCACTTTCTGCAATTTAAAGCCGACAGTGACGTCGCACTGCTCAATGCCTTGCTTCACGTCATCATCAACGAAAATCTGATTGATCGGGAATTCATCGAACAACGTACCGAAGGCTTTGATGAACTGAAAGCAAATGTCAGCGCCTGCACACCCGAGGCCATGTCATCCATCTGTGGCATTTCACCAGCTGAATTGCGTGCAGTGGCCCGCCTGTATGCCACATCCAGTGCATCCATCATTTTGTGGGGCATGGGCATTTCACAGCACACCCACGGCACCGACAATGCACGCTGCCTTATTTCACTGGCACTGATCACCGGGCAAATTGGTCGACCTGGCACGGGACTTCACCCCTTGCGCGGCCAAAACAATGTGCAGGGCGCATCAGACGCCGGGCTGATCCCCATGATGTACCCGGATTACCAACGGGTGTGCAATCCCGAAGCACAACAACAGTTCGAGGCCCTTTGGAACACGCCACTTTCCAACACCCCCGGGCTAACCGTGGTCGAGACCATGCAGGCGATTCTCGCCGGTACTGTGAAAGGCATGTACATACTCGGTGAAAACCCGGCCATGTCCGACCCCGATTTGAACCATGCCCGAAAGGCGCTGGCCGCACTCGATTTTCTGGTGGTGCAAGACATCTTCCTGACCGAAACAGCAAGCCTTGCGGATGTCGTTTTACCCGCCAGCGCTTTTCCTGAAAAAACCGGCACTTTCACCAACACCGATCGCCTGGTGCAACTTGGGCAACAAGCCATCGACCCGCCCGGTCAAGCACGGCAAGACCTGTGGATCATTCAAAGTATTGCACAAGGACTGGGGCTGGACTGGCAGTACCACAGCGTGGAAGACGTGTTTGATGAAATGCGACATGCCATGCACAGCATTGAGGGCATCACCTGGCAACGCCTGCAACGCGAGCACGCCGTGGTCTACCCCTGCGCCCATGAAGGGGATATTGGTCAAGCCGTGGTGTTTACCGAACACTTCCCGACACCCAATGGAAAAGCCCGCCTGGTGCCAACCCAATACCGTGAGGCTGCTGAAACACCTGATTCCAAGTTTCCCTTTGTATTGATCACCGGACGACAACTCGAACACTGGCACACTGGCAGCATGACCCGTCGCGCCAGCATTCTGGATGCCATTGAACCCGAACCCACCGCATTGCTTCATCCCGAAGATTTAAAAGCCTTGAACATTGAAGCCGGCAACACAATTCAGCTTCGATCCCGCCGCGGTGAGGTACAACTGTTTGCGCGCGCCGACATGGGCACACCACCGGGCCATGTGTTTGTGCCTTTTTGTTATGCCGAGGCAGCCATCAACAAACTGACCCATGCAGCACTCGACCCTGACGGCAAAATTCCAGAATTCAAGTACTGCGCTATTGCGGTGCACAAGAAATAGGGGAAACCCTAGGTTTGTCAAACTTTAATGAATAAAGTGACACACAACGGGGGACACCTATTTGCCCGCTTTTGGACAAATTCACAGTTTGTGACATGTTTAGGGTCAAAGAAAAGATGAAATGCACTTGAACTGTGCGTTCTGGAGACCTGTCGTGGCCTTGCAAATTTCCTCCTCACCCAATTTGATCACGCCTGCGCTTGACCGCAGCATCAAGAACAACATTGCCCGCAAATCAGGCAACAAACATGTGCACGGTGACACCTACAAACAGCGGACCATGTGGAAAAAAATTTGCGACTTTGTGGGCTCGACACGCGCCATCAACGTCGTCGGCAAAGCGCATTTTGAATCCAAACAATACTCCGAAGCAGCCATTCTGCGAAAAGACTACCAAGCCAAACAAAAATCAAACGCGCTGGGCCGCGACCTGACCGATGAGGAATACGACGAGGCCGTGTGGAATTCCAGTGGTGTTCAAAACCGCTTGATGCGTGAAGACTATATTCGCTACAGCCCAAATTATTACAACAAGGACAATGGCCATACGTCACGCAATCTGTGGGCTCGGCGTTTCTCCAAGCTGAGCCATATTTTGCACGGATTGTGTGAAATGAATGCAGCACCTACAGGCATGACTTACAACGTGATGCGCAATACTGCTGCCAGTGGTGTGGATGAAAAAAGCACCAAAAACAAATTTCTCATGTTCGGCATGCTTGGGTTCATCGGTGTAGCCACCACCGAATTGTTGTCCGCAATACGCGGCCTTTCAGGCAACACGGCCACTTTCCTGGGGCAAGGTATCTTGAACTTGCTCATTGCATTTCCAGTGGCCTCTTCAGCCTTGGGTTTGCTGGGCTTCTGCGCAGGCTTGGCCAGTCAAATTGCGGTTCAAAAACACAAGGTCAACCCAAAACAACAGCAGGAATTGTCGAAAGACGTCAGCGACAATCTTCAAAAATTACTGTCGCAACTCAAAGCCATCAAAAACAAACCCGAACTGATTCAAATCATGGCCAAGGCCATGCAAGGCAAGCACCATCTGCTGAAGAAAATCAAATCGGATAGCCTTGATACCCAAGGTATTCCACACATTCTGAATTCTGCCCTGGCCGCAATCGACCCGGCCGAGAACGACCTTGAGAATATGCAAGCCCTTAAGAATGCTTTGGGACAATACTTGCAAGTTGACAAGCCAACCGGCGACTCGGCAACCCTTTGGGCACGCTATCGTTATGCCAAAGCAGTCACGACCAAAGAAAGCCATTATGTGGCGCTGGTCAGTACAGTGGACCACATGGAGATCGCCAACCCGCATGCCAAGGCAATGAAAGATGCGCGCCGACAAACCGAGGAAATCGCCGCGCCGGCCTTACACAACGTTGCCCTAAAAGCATTGGCATACCCTGCTGCTCTTCTTGATCGCGTGGCCAATACTCATATTGCGCCCACCTTGCGAAAATGGGCCAGTGAAAGTTACCAAAAAGCACAAACCCAGAAAATGAGTGACCCCGGCCGGGCCTCGAAAAACTGTTTCAAGGGTGAATACATGGCCAAAAATATCCACCAATATGGACCAGTGACCCGCGCATGCATAAAAATTGCTGAAGGCATGCGTTTGTTCAACATGAACGTGGTTTTGGCATCCAACGCAAACCTGTCACGAATCTTTAACAACATTGCCCTTCTTGCACACAACGCTGTGGGCACCAGCCCGGCTTCACGCTCCATGTGCAACAGTCTGGGGCGTTTTTTCGGTGGTGCAGTGCTGGCCATCATCTTTGGCACTTTTATTCCCATTGCCGCCGACGCCACGGGCAGCCCCTCAACAGTCAGCACCGAAGGAAATTTTCCGGTGAACTTCTCAATGACCAACATTGGCATTCTGATGTTCCTGCTGTCCACACCCACCTTGCTGGTTCAAGGCCTTGCGCATGTTGCTGCACGGGTGGAAGGCTGGAAAGGCAATATCAACAAAACCGTTCCAAACGGTGTACCTGCATTCCAGTTTTCACGTTGAATTTCCTCGTCAAGAAGCTGTTTGGCAAGCACCTTTCAAGTCTGCAATAATCAGTGTGTCGTCATAGTCACTTCACAGGTCCTATGAAAACAAACTCGCATGATTTGGTCGATGCCCAAAAGGTACCCAAGCCGATAGCCGGCCTTTTGCAAGGCGCGGGCGTACGCATCAACGGCCCTGAACCCCACGATATTCAAATACTCGACGAACGCCTGTTCGGTGCTGTGCTCGGCCATGGCTCTCTGGGTTTGGGTGAAGCCTACATGAACGGATGGTGGACGGTAAAACGGCTTGATGAAATGATGTATCGCCTGATGCGCAACAACGCTGATGAGCACACCAAGGCCTGGACCAAAATGCAATGGCTGATGTTGGCTTTGCGTGAAAAAGTCATCAACCTGCAAGCACCCACGCGCGCATTTCAAGTCGGGGAACATCATTACGACACAGGCAACGACCTGTTCGAGGCGATGCTTGATCCGCTCATGATTTATTCATGTGGTTATTGGGAACAAGCTCAAACGCTTGAACAGGCTCAGTTACACAAACTCAACATGATTTGCCAAAAATTGCAGTTGCAACCAGGTGAGAAATTGCTGGATATCGGTTGTGGCTGGGGTGGGTTGGCTTGGTACGCTGCAACACATTTTAACGTGCAAGTACTGGGCATTACAGTATCAACCCAGCAACAACAATATGCCCGGGCACGTTGCGCCGGGTTGCCTGTAGAAATTGAATTGATTGATTACCGCGACCTTCAGGGTCAGTTTGACAAAATAGTTTCTGTGGGTATGTTCGAACACGTAGGTTTGAAAAATTACCCAGCCTACTTTGACGCCATACACCGTCTTCTGAAGAAAGACGGGCTTTTTTTATTGCACACCATTGGTGGATTCAATAAAACCGAGGCCACCGATCCCTGGATCGACAAATACATTTTTCCGAACGGAAAAATCCCGTCGCCCAGCGAGATTGCCGAACATGTTGACGGCAAACTGGTGCTGGAAGACTGGCACAACTTTGGCACGGATTACGACAAAACACTGATGGCATGGCATGCCAATGTTGAAAAGGCTTGGTCCACACTTCAAGTCAATTACGATGAACGTTTTCATCGCATGTGGACCTATTACCTGATGACCTGCGCAGCTTACTTCCGTGCCCGCAAAGGCATGCTGTGGCAACTGGTTTTCAGTCACCGCGAGAACGCTCAGGTCTATCGCAGTAAAAGACCCCGGTTCTGACTTCACTGAATTTATTACACACACGTATTAATTGACTGATCTGTATGATTTCCATATATTACGCATACGTAATATATGGAACGCACATGGATCGTCGTCTTTTCTTCATGCTCAACCGCGCGCGTGCTGTACTTTATCGCCACGCCGACAGTGGCGTTGAACAAGCCATTGGTGTGCCGGCCGCGCAGGTCAGTTTGTTGTTTGCACTGGATAAATTTCCACACGCTTCCATGCAAGAGCTTGGCGAAGTGCTTGGTTTGAACAGCTCTGCCATGACCGGTCTGGTGCAACGCATGAAAACCGCCAAACTGATTGAACGGGTGGTTTCAAGAGAAGATGCCCGCGTGGCTCACCTGAGAATGACCAACAAAGGCAGGGACAAAATGCAGGCCGCCAAACCCCTGTTGGTCAAATTGAATAAACAACTGGTCGAAGGTTTTACCACGGAGGAAATTGACACCGTGCTGAAGTTTTTGAATGCCGTACACACGCGTTTCTCGCAACCCAAAGGAGACCCCGAATGAACGCCATGCGCCTGGCCCAAACACTGGCCAGCAATCCATTTTTCCAGTTTGCCAAACTGGGCTCTGTGAATAAAAACTCAGAAGAACACGTTCAACTGGGTTTTGATTCTTTTCTGAAAAACCACATTGGAACCCTCCATGCTGGCGCCTTGTTCACCGCCGCTCAAGCAGATGCAAAAGTGCGACTTCTACAAGCATTGGCACTGCACAGCCATGGCTGGAAAATCACGGCTTATACCAGCAGAATCGCTTACAAACGACCCGCGAAAGGGCCTGTTTGGATCCACACCGCAGCGCCCACAATTGATTTCGACAACAGACTTGCGCAGACGGTGAGCACCTTGAACAACGAAGCCAACGAACCCCTGGCTGAGCTTCACATTCAGTTCACACTGCTTCAAGGAGAACAATAATGTTGGACACACTACTTACCCTGATCATGCGACCCCTGGTCAAGATGCAAATGGATGGCAAAGTGCCTTTTGCCAAAGCCTGTGGTGTTCGGTTAAGCAGCATGGGCGAGGGCGTGGCTCGGTGTGAAATGGCACAGAGGCCCGAACTGCTGGACGACACTGGCAAGCTTGCTGACGGTGCTCTGTTTACCCTGGCCGAGACCTGCTCGGGCGCAGCCATGGCGGGTGGCTTTGCCTCCGTTATTTTGGGAGTGCGGCCAGTAGCCGCTCAGGTTGAGTTTGAAGTGCTGCAACCTGCCCTTGGCCTTGTCAATGCCCAGGCCAAGGTGGCGCAAGCCATTTCGCCGCTGAAGAAGACGCTTCGTACTACTGGAAAAATCAATTTTCCAGTTGAAGTGGAGGTTAGCGATGCGAGCGGGCAAAGCGTGGCCCGCATGCGTGTGACCTGGAACCTGAAGAAAAATTAAAGAGTCCGCTTAGTGCGCAGTGCGCAGGTGCTTCAGACTTTTATAGGCCAGTATACTGGCCAGCAACATAAGTACCGCGCCAGCAATTGAAGTCAGTTGCATGCCTTCCATAAAGGCATGCCTGGCGGCTTGCAACAAACTGATTTGTTCCATTGCCGGCAATTGCACAGCAGAAGCCACGGCCCCACCCAAGGTATCTTGGGCGGCACGCTGAATCTCGCTTGGCCAGGCTGGGTTCAACAAACTCTCCATGCGATCCCGGTAAATGGCCACACCGATGCTGCCGAATACTGCAATACCCACTGCACCGCCGAATTCAGCACCCGTTTCTGCCAATGCAGATGCAGAACCGGCCTTCTCCGGTGGTGCACTGCTGATGATCAATTCTGTGCCCAAAGTAAACATCGGAGACAAACCCAAGGCAAGTACCACTGTGGCCAACACCAGCAATCCCATGTCGGCTTTAATGCTCAACAAAGCCAGGCCGGCAAAACCAATCGCTGTACCCAACAATCCAAATACAACCAATTTCGCTTGTCCCAATTGTCTGGCCAGCCAAGGCGTGATGTTCGTGCCCACCACAAAAGCGAGTGCCCAGGGCACTGTCCAGGCCCCCGCAACCAAAGGAGTCAAACCCAGCACCAGTTGCAGGTATTGGGCGATGTAAACGTAGACACCAAACATGGTCAGGCAACTCAACAGGTAAGTGCCCAGCACCGCCTTGAAGCCGGGTGCCTTGAACAGGTTTAGATCAATCAGTGGATCCTTCAAGCCCGCTTGCCGACGCACAAACCACACGCCAAGCGCCAAACCCCCCACTAAACACAAAGCTCCGGTGATGTTCAAACCCTGTTCCGCAGTGTTTTTCAGTGCATAAATAAGGAGAAGTACAGCACTGAGTGAAAGCGCTGCACTGGGCAGATCCATGCGACCTGCAGATTCATCCTTGTATTCAGGCAACAGGCGTGGCGCGAGTACCAACAATAAAATCATCACCGGTACATTGATCAAAAAAACCGAGCCCCACCAGAAATATTCCAGCAATACCCCGCCGACCAAAGGCCCCATCACTGCGCCAATTGAAAAACTGCTGATCCAGATACCAATGGCCTTCATGCGCTCGGCGGGGTCATCGAACATGTTTCTAATCAACGAAAGCGTAGAAGGCGCAATCGTGGCACCAGCCAAACCGTGCAAAGCGCGCGTCACGATCAACATTTCTGCGCTGTTTGAAAAAGCCGCCAACACTGAGGCCACGCCAAATGCCGCCGCACCAATCATCAGCAAACGCCTGCGACCAATCCGGTCACCCAGTGTGCCCATGGTGATCAAGGCACCAGCTACCATGAATCCATAAATATCAACAATCCAAAGCAGCTGCGCGCTGCTGGGCTGGAGGTCAGCACTAATGGCGGGTATTGCGAGGTTCAATACCGTCAAGTCCATGGAGTAAAGTACACAAGCCAATGCAATGACCGAAAGGCCGATCCACCTTGCTTTGCTGGATTCCATGAAGTTGCATCCCCAATAAAAAACCCCACGACGGAGTGTGTGGGGTTTGAGCTTAATCGAAGATTGTGATTATCTGATCAAGGACGTTGTTCTTAAACGTCAATATTGCCTGCTTTCAAAGCGTTGCTCTCGATGAACGCACGACGGGGCTCAACTTCATCGCCCATCAGGGTCGTGAAAATTTGATCTGCCGCAATGGCGTCTTCAATTTGAACGCGCAGCAAACGGCGCACGGTGGGGTCCATGGTGGTTTCCCACAACTGTTGTGGGTTCATTTCACCCAAGCCTTTGTAGCGCTGTTTGGTAATTGCTTTTTCTGCTTGTTCACGCAACCACTGCATGGCTTCGCGGAAACTTTGCACCGCCTGTACCTTTTGTTTTTCACCTTCGCCACGTTGAATTTCGGCGCCTTCGGAAATCAAGCCTTTGAAGGTTTTCGCGGCGTGGGCCAACAGTGGATAATCAGCGCCGTGAACGAAATCCGGATCAATTGTGGTGACACGTACATTGCCGTGGTGGCGGCGGTGAATCAAGACACGATGCTTGTCGCTTTGCTCATCGAACTGTGAAAAGACAGTCATGATTGTTGGATCGAGTACTTCCTGCAAGCGGGCTGCGCTTGCCTTGGATGCTTCTTCCGAATCCAGATCCAGTTCAACACCTTCCACAATCGCGTTCAGTACATCGGGATCGATCAAACGGCTCAAACGGCGTACCACAGCCTCCACGGTCACAAACTGTCGGGCCAATTCTTCCAGTGCTTCACCCTTGATTGGGTCTTTGCCTTCACCAGGAATCAGCGCCGCTTTTTCCATGGCAATGGTCAGCATGTACTGCGCCTCTTCCTGATCATCTTTCAGGTAACGCTCATCTTTACCGTGCTTGACTTTGTACAGTGGCGGTTGCGCAATGTACACATGGCCATGTTCAACCAGTTCCGGCATTTGGCGATAAAGCAGAGTCAACAACAGGGTTCGAATGTGTGCGCCGTCCACGTCCGCGTCGGTCATGATGATGATGCGGTGATAGCGCAACTTCGCCAGATTGAAATCGTCCTTGCCAATGCTGGTACCCAAGGCAGTAATCAGCGTGGTAATTTGCTCCGAAGTCAGCAATTTGTCGAATCGGGCTTTCTCAACGTTGAGTACCTTGCCGCGCAGCGGCAGAATGGCTTGGAACTTGCGGTCTCGACCCTGTTTGGCCGAGCCACCCGCAGAGTCACCCTCGACAATGTAGATTTCGCATTTGGCAGGGTCGCGTTCCTGACAATCGGCAAGTTTGCCCGGCAAACCAACACCGTCCAGCACGCCCTTGCGTCGCGTCACGCGCTTTGCGAGCGGCTTCACGCGCACGCGCTGCTTCAACAATCTTGCTGCAAATCAGCTTGGCGTCATTTGGACGCTCTTCCAAAAACTCACTGAGCACCTTGGCCACAATGTCCTCTACGGGTGCACGCACCTCGCTGGACACCAGTTTGTCTTTGGTTTGGCTTGAAAACTTGGGTTCAGGCACTTTTACAGACAGCACGCAGCACAGGCCCTCGCGCATATCGTCGCCAGTCACTTCCACTTTTTGCTTCTTGGCTATTTCATTGACTTCAATGTATTTGCCAATTACGCGGGTCATGGCGGCACGCAATCCAGTCAGGTGCGTACCCCCATCGCGTTGCGGGATGTTATTGGTGAAACACAACACCGATTCATTAAAGCCGTCATTCCATTGCATCGACACTTCAACGCCAATGCTGGTGCCGGGAATACCACCGTAAGTTTCGGCTGGGCGTTCACCCGCCGCGTAAAATGTATTGGGGTGCAAAATTTTCTTGTTGGCATTGATGAATTCAACAAAACCCATCACACCGCCACTGCCAGCGAAATCATCTTCCTTGCCGGTGCGCTCATCTTTCAAGCGAATGCGCACACCATTGTTCAGGAAGCTGAGTTCGCGCAATCGCTTGGCCAGTATTTCATAGTGGAAATCATTGTTCTGCTGAAAAATTTCAGTGTCAGGCAGGAAATGTACTTCAGTACCACGCTTGTCCGTGGTGCCCACAATTCTCATGGGCGATACATCAACACCGTCTACTTGCTCGATAATCCGGTTTTGAACAAAGCCACGCGCGAATTCAAGCTGATGTACTTTGCCTTCACGGCGTACCGTCAGGCGCAACCAACTCGACAAGGCATTGACGCAACTCACACCAACACCGTGCAAACCACCAGAAACCTTGTAACTGTTCTGGTTGAATTTACCGCCGGCGTGCAACTCGGTCAGCGCAATTTCAGACGCCGAGCGCTTGGGCTCGTTTTTGTCATCCATTTTTACACCGGTCGGAATACCCCGGCCGTTGTCGGTCACGCTGATTGAGTTGTCAGCATGAATAGTCACCACGATGTCATCGCAATGGCCAGCCAAGGCTTCGTCGATCGAATTGTCGACGACTTCGAACACAAGGTGATGCAAACCGGTGCCATCGGATGTGTCACCGATGTACATGCCAGGACGCTTTCGGACCGCTTCCAGACCTTCGAGAATCTGGATTGAACCTTCGCCATAATCTGCGTTGTTGCCTTGTACGGGCAAATCACCGCCATTCTGTGTTTCTGAAGTCATAAGAGTGTTGTTGTTTTCGTTTTATTGTCGTTTTAAATACGCATGGGCATCACGACATACTTGAAATCGTCTTTGCCAGGGGTGGTCACCAATGCACTGCTGTTCCCGTCTTGCAACGTAAACTGCACGGTTTCCGACTTGAGGTTGTTCAACACATCCAACAAGTAGTTTACGTTAAAACCCACGTCAATCTCGGGACCTTGGTATTCGACTTCCATTTCATCCCGGGCTTCTTCCTGATCCGAGTTGTTGGCCACAATGGTCAAACCATTGGCGCTTAACACCCAGCGAATGCCGCGGAATTTGTCGCTGGTCAAAATCGAGGCCCGCTGCAGCGAATGCAACAAGGCATCACGGGAAATGACCACATGGTGCTGGTGGGTTTTCGGAATCACCCGTTGATAATCAGGAAACTTGCCTTCAACCAGCTTGGTGATCAGGGTAATGTCCGAGAAAGTGAACTTGGCCTGGTTGCTGGCCAAATCAATAGTCACGGTGTCATCCGTATCATTCAACAAACGCGACAGTTCAAGCACGGTTTTACGCGGAATAATCACCTCATGCTTGGCGGTACCGCCTTGGCCAGGCGCGTCAGCGTAGGCCAAACGGTGTCCGTCGGTGGCGACAGCTCGAACGCAAGCACTTTCAATGACCAGCAACACGCCATTCAGGTAATAACGCAAATCTTGCTGAGCCATGGAAAAGTGAACCATGCCCAACAAATTCTTTAACATTTTTTGGGGCAAACTGATCTGAGTGACCCATTCTTTGGGTTCCTGTACCAGTGGAAAGTCTTCTGCTGGCAAGGTTTGCAATGCAAAACGGCTTTTCTTGGCCTGCACGGACATCTTCTTGCCGTCCAGTTTCACCATCACATCCGAGTCTTCAGGCAGTGATCTCAAAATATCCAGGAATTTTCTAGCAGCCACAGTGGTTGCAGTGTCTTCGCCACCAGCACCCACTTCCGCACTGGTTTGAATCTGCATCTCAATGTCTGAAGACAGCAGAGTCAGCAGGCCTCCCTGTTTCTTCAACAGAATGTTGGCCAACACCGGCAAGGTGTTTCGACGTTCGACGATGTTGCTGACGATTTGCAGTTTTCGAACCAATGCATCGCGCGAGCTATGAATTAATTCCATTTAATATTTCCTTATAGGATTAGTTAATAGAGTTGATTCAATTCTGTGGACAACTCTATTTTTTCCTTTGAATTGAGCTTCTTAGGT
>FWPV01002610.1_pt1 | contig 43569 bp, 34 predicted proteins | sample 2228371 | NCBI WGS metagenome assembly FWPV01 (sample SAMEA103939776, study PRJEB20133) | metagenome
AGAATTGCCCTTTACTTTATTTTTTTTGCTAGGGGTATATTTTTTTATTATCAGTCTAAAGAAATCTTTTTATTTATTTTATTCGATGTTGTTTTGGGGGATGGCATTTACAACAAGATTTTTCCCTTTATTTATTGTTATTTATTTTTACTTAATGTCAGTAGTAGTTTTTTTTCAAAAAAAAGCGATAAAAACTTTTTTTATATCAAGCTTAGTTGTTCCGATTGTTTATTTAGTTTTTCATACAGCCTTTTTTTTCTATCATCCTTCGATAATAGAATTTCTGCTTCATAAAAAATGGGTAATATCCTGGTATAGAGGATCTCCAATTATTGTAGGAAATATTTGGCGCAATATACTAACTGGGACTTATTTAGATTCTACAGGAAATTTGGTTAGAAACAATTATTGGACACAAGTCATATCCTTGATAGTGATGCTTTCAATTACCAATTTCAGAAGGTCGATGTTAAATAAAAGCAATTTGGCATCTTTGGTTGCTTACGGATTAGCAATATTATTTTTAGTTTATCTAACTTTTCTAACAAACGGATTACAGAAATATCTTATGCCTGTTTATCCTCTACTAATTATTCTAGCGGTAAATAATTTATCATTCCTCTATAGTATAATTAGCGCATGGTAAAAGAAGATTTTATTCAAATAAAGAAAAAAATAATCAGCGGAGTGCTTGCTTTAACCACCAGAACATTCATTCTTCAGATAATTGCTTTTTTGGCTACCTTTATTTTGACTATACTTCTTTCTCCTTCAGCATTTGGAGTGTTTTATGTTGTTTCTGCAATAATATCTTTTCTTTCATATTTTTCCGATATTGGTCTAGCAGCTGCTTTAATTCAAAAGAAAACCGATCCCTCCAGAGAAGAATTAGTTACCGCTTTTACAATACAGCAGTTGCTGGTTGGGACTTTAGTGATAAGTGCTATTATTATTTCACCTACATTCGTCCGTTTTTATCAAATAGAAAATGAGGGCCTTTTTTTATTAAAAGCTCTCTTGATTTCTTTTCTTCTTTCTTCTTTAAAGACGATACCTTCAGTTATACTTGAAAGAAAATTAGATTTTAATTTGCTTATTATTCCGCAGATAATTGAAACATTTACTTTTTATCTAGTGGCGATCGTTTTAGCTTTTTTGGGAAAGGGGATAATTAGTTTTGCTTGGGCGGCGCTGGCAAGAGGAGTGGTAGGTCTTTTCACTATTTATCTTATTTGTCCTTGGAGAATTGGGGTTGGTATTTCCAAGATTGCAGTTAGACGTTTACTTTCTTTTGGCATTCCATTTCAGGCTAATTCTATTCTCGCTTTGATAAAGGATGATCTTATGACAATCTTTTTGGGGAAAATACTTTCTTTTACTCAGCTAGGGTATGTTGGTTGGGCGAAAAAATGGGCAGAAACTCCGTTGAGACTGGTAATGGATAACATCATTAAGGTTACCTTTCCTGCCTATGCTAGACTTCAGGATAATAAAAAAATTTTAAGCAGAGCCATTTCAAAATCTTTATTTTTTCTTTCTCTTTTTATTTTCCCCGCAATTCTGCTTTTGACAATGTATATCAAACCTATGGTATATCTTATACCGCGCTATATAAAATGGGAACCAGCGATTATATCTTTTTATTTGTTTGCCTTTTCTTCTGTCTTGGCTGCTTTTTCCAGTCCTTTAATAAACATGCTAAATGCGCTGGGAAAAATAAATACAACACTTAAGATAATGATCTTTTGGACTATTCTTACCTGGTTTCTTGTTCCAATATCGGTTACTGTCTTAGGATATAATGGGGTTGCTTTTGCTTCACTGCTAATTTCTTTTACCGCTTTTATTCCAATATTCGTTGCCAAAAAAAATCTTGATTTTTCAATCATTAATCCAATATCCAAACCGTTAATCAGCACTCTTTTGGTTGGTGTGATCGTCCTATTTATACAAAAAATCAATCTCAATTTTTTTCTAATTATCGTTTCGTTTTTTTTAGCGGTATTTTTATATTTATTTCTAATATTTGCTTGGATGAGAAAAGAGATTTGGCCTTATCTACCAAAGTTTATCACCAAGAAATGGCCAGGATAATACCTTTACTTCTGATAATTATTTTTATTGTTCTGTTTCCAGCAGAGGTGCGGTCTGAATACTCCAACGGATATGTGGTGGCCGTAAATCCCATTAGAGACAGAAGGATGTGGCAAGATATAAATCTTTTAAGCGATCAGATAAAAATTTTTTTAAAGGAGGATATTCCAGCAAATTGGCTGATTACTTATAGCAATCTTTTTGATAATTTACTAACAGAAAAGTTGAAGCAAATCCCAACAAATCAAGAAATAGGAATTTTTCTTGAGGTAGATCAAAATTTAGCCGAAGATTCGTTAGTTGGGTATCTTCTAGGAGAAGGTGATTGGGCAAGGCCCGACAAAGTTTTTCTTTCTGGTTACGAGATAAAGGAGCGGCAAAGAATGATTGATGTTGTGTTTGAAAAATTTAAGCAAATATTTGGATTTTATCCAAAAATTGTCGGCAGCTGGTACATTGATGCTTTTTCTTTATCTTATTTAGTAGATAAATATCAAATTACAGCCGTTATACAGGTGGCAGATCAGTATCAAACAGATAAATATGGCATATGGGGAAGACCTTGGGGAACGCCTTATTACCCTTCAAAATTTAATACTCTTGTGCCAGCAAATAGCTTCAAAGACAAGTTGCCAGTTGTGTTGATTCAATGGGCTCAAAGAGATCCACTAAATGGTTATGGATCTGATGTTTTTTCTTCTACTTATAGTGTTCAGGCAAATGACTATATTGCACATCATCAGTTAAATATAGACTATTTTAAAAAATTAGCAGAGAGTTATTTGTTCTCTGCAAATGATCTAAATCAGTTAACAATTGGTATCGAAGTTGGACAGGAGGGTAAAAAATATATCAGAGAATATGAAAAGCAAGTATTATTTCTCAAATCATTATCCAATAAGGGTAAAATCGCTTTTCTGTCTATGTCTGAATTTGCACAAAAATTTTCAAATTTATATCCGGAATTATCACCAAATTATTTTATTAAAGGAAAAGACATTGTGAATCAGCAAAATGAGGCGTTTTGGTTTTCTTCTCCTTTATACCGGATTGGCTTAATCATGGAAAAAGGAGAATTAAAGATAAGAGACTTAAGAAGTTATAATCAAAATTTTATCTTTTTAGATTTTGTCTCTAGGGATCGCAATACGAAATTAGAGAGGATTATCCCCCCTTTAATTGATGCTTCGCAAAAAGATAAAGATAAGCTACTTTTTTCCAAGGTTAAACAAATACAAACCCAAAGAATGAAAAAAGACATGTTAATAAATATAGAAGTATTAGAACAAGGATCACATGATTTAACTTTGACAACAGATGAAATTTTTCTTGATAATCGATCGATTTATAAATTTGAAAATAAAAATAACTTGTTGGGAAAATTAGAAAGAGAATTGTTAAATGCATGGCTGTATTATTCTTTAGTAAAAAATCATAGCTGGTCTCCGAGTATTCGTTGGTCGTATATCGAAAACAATTATTATTTTGGATATTGGATTAAGCCAGAATTATATATTGGCATTAGAAATGCGTATCCTTATTTAGGTAAATTTTACTTTCCTTTTCAAATTCTAACTCGATTCAAGACGATTCCTTCTTATGATTTTTCTAATATTTTGGCATTTTATTTTATAAATCTAGTTAACCGTAGTACAATCAAGAATAACTAGAACTATGATTTCAGCTATTGTTCATACATACAACGAAGAAAAAAATATACAGCGGTGCCTTTCCTCTATTTCTTGGGTGGATGAGATTATTTTAATTGACATGGGTTCAAGCGATATGACATGTAAAATTGCTTTAGCCTATAAAGCAAAAATTTTTCAGCATCCCTATACGGGTTTTGTAGAGCCAGCCAGAAATTTTGGTTTGTCAAAGGCCAGCGGGAAATGGATTTTAGTTATTGACGCTGATGAAGAGGTGCCAAAAAATTTAGCGAATTTATTAAAGCAAGAGGCGAAGAAATCGCAGATAGATTTCTATAGAATTCCGAGAAAAAATATTATTTTTAATAAATGGATAAAGCACGCAGGCTGGTGGCCAGATTATCAGGTAAGGTTTTTTAAAAAAGGATCAGTATCATGGATAGAAAAAATTCATGGTATTCCTGTAACTTCAGGCAAGGGAGAAGATATAGAGGCAAGAGAAGAATATAGCATTGTTCATTATAATTATCAAAGTATTGAACAATTTATCCAGCGTCTCAATCGTTATACTTCAATTTCTGCCAAAGAGCTTTATTTATCAAATGAACATTTTTATAAAAACTTTATTTTTGAGAAACCTGTTAAGGAATTTATTAATAGATATTTTGTCTGGAAGGGCTACAAAGAAGGATTGCATGGTTTATGTCTTGCTCTTTTACAATCGATTTCAGAATTGATAGTTTATCTTAAATTATGGGAGCTTGAAGGATTTCAAGAAAAAAGATTTACTCTGTTTGAGATCGAGAAAATGATTGGTAAACAAGTGAAAATATATAACTATTGGTCTGTCAACGAGAAGATAAGATGCTCTTCTTATTTTCAGAAATTATGGCTCAAAATAAAAAGAAGATTAAATAATTATGGATAAAACCGCAATAGTTGTAGTTCATTATCAAAACCAAAAAGATACTTTTTCTTGCCTACAATCGTTGTCAAAGACATTAATTTCAAATTCGTCTTATAATCTTATTTTAGTTGATAATTCAGCCAATATTTCCTTTACCAAATCGTTAAAAAAGCATTTTCCGTCGTTAATATCCATAGACAATAAATCTAATCAAGGTTTTGCTCAGGGAAATAATTTAGGGATAAAAAAAGCATTAAGAAATGGGTGTAAAAATATTATTATTTTAAATAACGATACAATTATTTCTTCAAATTTAATTTCAGGCTTGGTTTCTTTTGCCAACACTGATCGCTTAATTGGTTTGGTGTCTCCTAAAATATATTTTGCAAAAGGTTATGAATATCACAAGAATCGATATAGTGATAAAGAAAAAGGAAAAGTTATTTGGTATGCGGGAGGGAAGATAGATTGGGCAAATTTTTATGCTTCACATATTGGAGTTGATCAGGTTGATGATGGAAGTTTTGATCAAATATCAGAAACTGATTTTTGTACCGGTTGTTGTCTGTTGGTAAAAGAAGAAATAGTGAGAAATGTCGGACTTCTTGATGAAAAATATTTTCTTTATTTTGAAGATGTAGATTATTCTTTAAGAGTAAAACAAGCAGGTTATAAAGTAATATACTATCCTAAAGTTTTTCTTTGGCATAAAAATGCTTCTACTTCAGGCCGTCCTGGTTCACCTACCCATATTTATTATCAGAACCGAAACAGATTATTTTTCGGTTTTAAATATTCAGATTCTTGGTGGAATAAAAAATCTCTTGTAATTGATAGTATAAAATTGATGTTGAAAGGTGGAGTGACATCAAGGGCAATAATAGATTATTATCTTGGACGAATGGGAAAGGCAAATATATGAATATAAGCGCGATCGTTATAGCTAAAAATGAGGAAGAATCAATAAAAAGATGTCTGGGTTTATTGTCTTTCGCAGATGAACTGATAGTTGTTGATAATGGTTCTACTGATCGTACTGTAGCGCTTGCAAGACAAATAGGGGCGAAAGTATATCGAGAGCCAAAAAATGATTTTGCTCTTCTGCGAAACAGAGGAAAAGAAGAATCAAATTTTGACTGGTTGCTATATGTTGATGCTGATGAGCAGATAACTGAAAAGTTGAGAGAAGAAATTATCCAAGAGACTGCAAAAGAGAGTCAAATAGGAGCTTATTATATACCTAGAAAAAATTATTATTTCGGTTACGCTTGGCCTAAAAAAGAAAAAATGATCCGCTTAATCAGAAAAAGCGCGCTTATTTGCTGGCAGGGAAAAGTTCATGAATCGGCAGTTGTTTCGGGAAAAATTGGAAACTTAAAAAATTATCTTTTACATGATGCTCATAGAAATTTAACCTCAATGGTAGAAAAGACTAATATTTGGTCAGAGATAGAGGCACGATTAAAGTTGGAAAGCCAACATCCTCCTATTACTTGGTGGCGTTTTTTTAGAATGATGATTTATTCTTTTTGGAAAAGCTATTTTCAGGAAAAGGGTTATAAAGTTGGTACCATCGGCTTACTAGAAAGCATTTATCAATCCTTTAGTAGTTTTATTACTTATGCAAAATTATGGGAGATGCAGAATAAAAAAATTAAAAAAATGATTTATTATGATAACTAAACCTAAAGTTGGACTTTATTCTCCTTATTTACATATTCTTGGCGGAGGGGAGCGATATTTTATATCTATCGCAGAGGCTTTATGCAAAGATTATGAAGTTTGTATTATTACCGATAAGAAATCTTTACCAAAAAAAATCGAACATTTTTTGAATATTCCTTTATCTAAAATTAACTTTTTGGGATCAGACAGTTTTTTTTCTTCCACTTTGAAAAAATATCTTTTTCTAAAAAAGTTTCAGCTTTTTTTTTATATGACAGACGGAAGTATTTTTTTTCCGGTTGCCAAGAAAAATTTTTTAATGATTCAGTCTCCAATTCATATTCCTAGACTTAGTATTTTAAATAAAATCAAGCTTTTTGGCTGGCGACCATTTTGTTATGGATCATTTATGAAAAAAATAATTGAAGAAAAGTTAAGAAAAGAAGTAAAAATACTTTCTCCATATGTAGATAGTTATATTTTTAAAAATGATATGTCAAAAAAAAAGAATATTATTTTAACAGTAGGAAGATTTTTTTCTTATCCACATTCAAAAAAACACGATATATTGCTTAAGGCTTTTATAGCTAACAGAGATAGATATTTTAAAAATTGGAAATTAGTTATCGCCGGCGGATTGACTGAAACGTCCGGAAGAAAGATGCTGGCTAAATTAAATAGATTAAGTAAAGGTTATCCTGTGGAAATTTATGTAAATTTATCGTTTGGAGATTTATTAACTCTTTATAAGCAAGCAAAAATATATTGGCACGCAGCTGGTTATAATGAAGATCTAGATAATTTTCCTGAAAAAGCGGAACATTTCGGCATCACTACTTTGGAGGCGATGGCCGCAGGTTTAGTGCCGATCGTATTTAATGCAGGGGGACAAAAGGATATCGTCAGAGACGGAGTTAGTGGTTATCTTTGGAATTCATCCGAAGAATTAATTAAAAAAACAGCTTCGATTATCAGAGATAAAAAGTTGTTAAAACATCTTTCTAACGGAGCAAAATTAAGAGCTAAAGATTTTAGCTATGAACGATTTAATAAACAATTGCAGGAAATTATTTCTTAAGAACTGTTATTTGATTTTTTTATTTTTTTTAATAACACTTTTTTTCTACCCTTTTTTTCTTTTCGGAAAAATTCCTTTGCCGGCCGATACCATAGTAGGTATGTATCATCCATTTAGAGATGTCATTTGGAATGGACAAAATACAGGTGTGCCATTTAAAAATTTTCTCATCACAGATCCGGTAAGACAGCAGTATGTTTGGCGTCTTCTCTGTTATCGAGAACTTAAAAAAGGCAGTATTCCTTTATGGAATCCATATTCTTTTTCCGGCACCCCACTTTTGGCAAATTTTCAATCTGCCTGTTTTTATCCTTTAAACATATTGTTTTTTATTTTTCCTTTTGATTACGCTTGGGGGCTATTAGTGTATCTGCAGCCTGTAATGGCGGGAATATTTTTATTTTTTTATCTTAGGTTGTTTAACGCCAGTCGACTAGCTAGTTTTGTAGGCGGTTTTACTTTCGCCTTTAGCGGATTTTCTATGTCTTGGCTTGAGTGGAATACTATTTCGCATACGGCTTTATGGTTGCCATTAATTCTTTTTTCTATCGAAAAAATATTATTTTGGATTGACTGTCAAGATAACTTAGCTAAAAGAAAACCAAAAATATTTATTTTCAGTTTTATTTTAGTTATTAGCTTGATTTCAAGCTTTTTTGCCGGACATCCACAGATTTTTTTCTATAGCTTTTTGATCGGTTTATTTTATTTAATCTTAAGAATATTATCAGCAGTGAAAAATAAAACCAAGGCTCTGACGATATTAAGTTTTTCTTATTTCTTATTTTTTATTTTTGCCGCTTTGCAGTGGTGGCCATCTCTAAAGTTTATTTTTCTGTCTGCCAGGGAGATAGATCAAAATTATTTCAATCAATTGGGATGGTTTATTCCTTACCAAAATTTAATTCAATTCATTGCGCCGGACTTTTTTGGCAATCCAGCCACCAATAATTACTGGGGTGTCTGGAATTACGGAGAATTTATCGGTTATATCGGAATTTTGCCTTTATTTTTTGCTTTATATGCTCTTCTTTATCGCTTTGATAAAAAAATAATTTTTTTCGGTTCATTGATATTTGTCAGTTTAATGTTTTCATTACCGACTCCGTTAGCCAAAATTCCCTACGTTGTTAGAATCCCTTTTATTTCCACCAGTCAACCCACTCGATTAATTTTCGTAGTCGATTTTTGTTTATCTGTTTTATCTGCTTTAGGTCTTGACTGTTTTCTTAAACAAAAGAATCTCAAAAAAACAGCAATACTACTTTTTTCCCTGATTTCGATTATGATTTTACTTTGGGGCAGTATCTATTTTTATAAACAGATTAAACTTCCAATTGACCCGATTAATATTTTAGTTACTCGAAGAAATCTGATTTTGCCGACATTGATTTTATTTGCTTGCAGTTTTTGTTTAGTTATTATTTTAGTGGTTAAAAAAGCATCAAAAATTGTCATCTCTTTTTTGTTAGCGATTTTAGTTTTTGATCTATTTAGATTTGCTTATAAATATAATTCTTTTTCGTCGCGAAATTGGATTTTTCCCGCAACTAAAATTATTGACACATTAAAAGAAGATGCAAGTATTTGGAGATTAATGTCAATAGATAAAAGAATCATGCCTCCTAATTTTTCTGTCTTTTACCAAATTGAAGATATAGCTGGTTATGACCCGTTGTATTTGAAAAGATATGGCGAATTAATTTCGGCTTGGGAAAAAGGAAATATTGATAACGATAACACTTCATTTAACAGAATAATCACTCCACAAAAAATTAATAAATTATTTATCAATCTTCTTGGCGTGAAATACTTGCTTAATCTTGGTGAAATTAGAGATCAAGATTTTGAATTGATTCTTTCTGAAAGTCAAACATTTCTATATAAAAATCCAAATGCCTTTCCAAGATTTTTTCTAGTTGAAGAGGTTAAAAAAGTTGATTCTAGCAGAAAAGCATTAGCCGAGATGTTTCTTTTAGAAGATAAATTGAGTCGGGTGGCTGTTACCGAGGAAGAAATAAAGATAGAGTCGAGTAAACTTTTAGCAACGGAACTAATTAAAGTAGTCAGTTATCAACCGACAGAAATTCTATTAAAAACCAAAACTGAATTTGAGAGACTTTTAGTTGTAACAAATATATTTTATCCTGATTGGACAGTGTTTATTGACGGCAAGAGAAACAAGATATATAGAGTAAATTATGCCTTTTCGGGAATTGTAATTCCTGCTGGAGAGCATGAGATAGAATTAAAAATAGAGTTGTTATGAAGATAAGTATAGTTATTCCAAATTTCAATGGAGAGAATTTACTAAAGAAAAATTTGCCTGCTGTTATTTATCTTTGTCCGAGGTCAGAAATTATTGTTGTTGATGATTGTTCTTCGGATAAAAGCGTTGCTACGCTTCAAAAATATTTTCCTAAGGTGAGGATAGTATTGCACAAAAGGAATTTAGGTTTTGCTTCTTGCGTAAACGATGGAGTCAGATTGGCAGAAGGAGATTTGATTTTGCTTCTAAATACGGATGTAGTTCCTGAGAAAAATTTTTTAGATTCAGTTTTCCCTTATTTCAATAATCCAAAAGTGTTTGCTGTTGGTTTTAATCAAAAATGTATCGAAAAAGATAAAATAATTTTTCGCGGCAGAGGTCTAGGAAAATTTAGGAAAGGTTTTCTTTTTCATCAAAGAGGCGAGGTGGATAAGAATAATACTCTTTGGGTGAGTGGAGGAGCCGCTATTTTCAGCAAGAAAATTTGGGATAAATTGGGAGGATTATATGAAATTTATAATCCATTCTATTGGGAGGATATTGATTTATCTTATCGCGCTTTAAAATCTGGTTATCAGATATATTTTGAACCGAATAGTTTAGTCGTTCATTCTCAGGAAAAAAGCTCGATTAGAATTGCCTATAATGCTAGTTTCATAAAAAAGGTTGCCTACCGAAATCAGATTTTTTTTGTTTGGTTAAATATAAATGACATCTCTTATCTTATTCAGCATTTTTTTTATTTACCTTATCATTTTTTCAAAGCATTATTAACTTTTGATTTAGATTTTATCGTAGCTTTACTTCTTGCTTTGATTAAATTGCCAGAAGTAATTTTTTTCAGACGAAAAAGTAAGAAATTATGGGTAGTTTCAGATAAAGATATACTGAGCCGTTTTTTCAGTGATGTTTAGATTTATCTTCAGCGTTCAATTTAACTATGATAAAATACCTCATATGAAAAGAAACGTTTGGATATTTCTGATGATATTAATTTTGGCGGCTGTTTTAAGACTATTTTATTTAGGCAAGACACCTCTATCGCTTGAATGGGATGAAGTTGCTTTAGGTTATGATGCTTTTTCTATTTTAAAAACCGGTAAAGATCAATTTGGCAATTTATTACCTTTAACTTTTAGATCTCTTGATGATTATAAACCTCCATTATATGTTTATACTTCTGTTCCATTGATCGCGTTTTTTGGTTTATCTGAATTCTCAATCCGTTTGACTTCGGCATTATTTGGACTGGGAGCAGTATTTTTAACCTATCAATTGGTACTTGAATTATTTTGGCAAAAACAATCACAGAAGAAATATTTTCTAGCATTGTTTTCTTCATTATTTTTAGCGATTTCACCATGGCATTTACAATTTTCCAGAGCTGCTTTTGAAACCAATCTGTCGGTAACCATTACTTTGGCCGCGGTAGTATTTTTTTTAAAAGGATTAAGGCAAAAGGTTAAATTTTTTTGGCTGTCGGCATTTTTTTTTGGATTGGCGCTTTTTTCCTATCATAGCACACGGGTTGTTACACCGCTTCTTTTTATTTTTCTTTTGCTGATATTCCACAATAATCTTCCCTCAAAAAAAAATCTTTTTATTTTCTTTGCAATTTATGCAATTTTTATTTGTTTATTTTTTCCTATTGCTTTTTCAAAACAATCTCAAATTCGTTTCCAAGTGACTAACATTTTAGATATTGAGAAAAATCAAGAGGAAGCATCAAAGCAAATACTTCTCGACGAAAGGCAAGGTGCTCTTTTAGCAGGAAAGATATTTCATAATAGACGAATTTCGTTTTTAAATTACGAGAACTTGCAGCAGGTGCTAGCTAATTATTTAATCCATTTTTCACCAAAATTTTTATTTGTTTCTGGAGATGTGCCTCTTCATCATGCTCCAAATTTTGGCATGATGTATTTTTTTGATCTACCACTGATTGTGATTGGTATTGTAGGTTACCTATTTTTCTATCGGGATAGGAGAAGTCTTATTTTGCCGTTATGGTTACTATTTGGACCAGTTCCAGCTTCTGTGACTTGGCAGGTTCCGCATGCTGTTAGAGCAGAAATTATATTGCCGACTTTACAGATATTTTCGGCTATCGGACTGATAGAAATAGTTAGCTTTATCCGTCGTGAATTTTTTCTAAAAAGCATTATTATCACAATCTCTTACGTATTTTTTAGCTTGATATTTATTTATGGAGTTGGTGCATATTTACATCAATACTATATTCATACTAATTATGAATTATCCAAAAACTGGCTATACGGAAGGAAAGAAGCTGTTCTATTTACAGAAAAAATTAAAGGTGACTACGATAAAGTGATTGTCTCGTTAAAAGTGGATATGCCCCATATTTTTTGGTTATTTTACAGTAAATATCCGCCAGAAAAATATTTAGCAAAAGGAGGTACTGTTTCGGGAGGATTTGCTGAGGAGGGGAATAAGTTTGATAAATATGAGTTTCGCAATTTTTCTAAAGATGATTTTCAACCAGTTTCTGGCCGTAATCTTCTAGTTGGAATTCCTGGTGAATTTCCAGATCATATAAAAATATTAAAAGTAATCCAATACTTAGATGGAACAGAAGCTATAAGAATAGGAGAAAGCACTGATATTGAAAAGAATTAAGATGAAAACCAGAATTTTCTTAATATTAATTCTCGTTCTGGCATTTATTTTAAGATTTTATCAATTAAGCTCTATTCCTCCTGCACTTTATTGGGATGAGGTTTCTATCGGCTATAATGCTTGGAGTATTTTGCAAACAGGAGCAGATGAGTATGGACGCAAATTTCCAATATTTTTTGAATCTTTTCAAGAATACAAACTTCCGGGATATATTTACAGCGCTATACCTACAATTGCTGTATTTGGCTTAAATGAGTTGGGAGTTCGTATTCCATCAGTTTTGTTTGGTCTATTGAGTATTTTAAGCATCTATCTTTTTGTTTCAGAAATTTTTAATAGAAAAACTGCTTTGATTTGCGCATTTTTTTTGGCAGTTTGTCCGTGGCAAATACTTTTTTCTCGAGCAGGATTTGAAGCAAATTCTGCTTTGGCTATTTTAACTATCGCTTTCTATTTTTTTTCAAAAAAGATTAAAATAGGTAAATTTCCTTCGGTTGGTTTGTATTTTTTGATATTTACTCAGTATTTTTATAATTCTTTTAGAGTTTTTGTACCATTGTTTTTATTTTTTTCTATTGTTATTTTTCGTCATCAGGTAAAAATAAACAAAAAAGAGTTATTTTCCGCGTTTCTCATTTCTAGTTTGCTGTTTGTTCCTTTTATAATTAATTTCATTCAGTCGAAAGCAATTAACAGATTTTCCTATGTAAGTATTTTTAATAATCAAGATTTACTGCAATCTTCAGTTAAGCAACGAATATTTGATCAAAATAATTTTATTTCCCGAATAATCCATCACAGATATTTAGTTTATAGTAAAGAAATAATGAAAAATTATTTTTCTCATTTTTCTTTTGATTTCCTTTTTTTTAACAGAGATAATAATCCACGACACAGCATTTCTGGCGTTGGTCTTATTTATCTATGGCTATTTCCCTTTATTATTAGAGGTTTTTATGAATTGATAAAAAATAAAGACCAATCATTGTCTTTTCTTATTCCTTGGTTATTGCTTGCTCCTTTAGCCTCTTCAATTACTACCCCAGCTCCGCATGCTTTAAGATCTTTCTTGATGCTTCCGCCGCTACTGATTTTTTGTTCTTATGGATTAAATATTTATCTAAAAAAAAAGGTTGGTTTTAATCAAAAATTATTTTTTTTCTTTATCATAAGCTTTTGTCTTTTTAGCACGTTCAACTTTTTACATCAGCTTTTAGTGCATTATTCAAATCAATCAAGCAGGGATTGGGCATACGGGTATAAAGAAGTATTTTCTTATATTCAGAAAAATAAATTTTCCTATAATAATTTTTATGTTAGCGGTAAATATTGGCGTCCATACATATTTGCTTTATTCTATATGAAATATCCTCCAAATAAATACAAACAGGATATTTCGCATACCAAATTAGACAATATCTATTTTGGTCATGCCGATTACGATACTTCTGATCCATATTATAACTACCAATTAGAACAAGATATTAAGGACACATTAAGGAAAGAAAAAAATTCATTACTGGTGGTTTCTCCTGAGGAAGTGTTTTCCACAGATAATGTGATACTGACCATATCAGATTTAGAAAATAAACCGCTTTTTCTTTTTGTTGATAATAGATAATATTTACTTTTTATTATTTCTTATTGAAGATATTAAAAAATCTGCAATATACCGCTTTTATTCTTTTATTAAAGAAATAATTTTAATAAATTGTATAATGTATAATTAGTCAGAAAAAAATTAGATAAAAATTAAATCAGATTCTAGAGATTAGTTGATGTGAAAAAGAAAATACTATTATTTCTTATTGTTTTATTTGGATTTTTTTTAAGAATTTGGAATATTTCTAATATTCCACCTGGTATTAATCGCGATGAAGCGGCTATTGGGTATAATGCTTTTTCAATATTAAAAACGGGACGAGATGAATATGGGATTTTTTTTCCTCTTTCATTTAAATCATTTGGAGATTGGAAATTGCCTTTGTATATTTATTTAGATGTGATTCCTATTTCTCTTCTTTCATTAAATGAATTAAGTGTTCGTTTGCCTTCTGTTTTATTTGGGACAGGTACATTAATAATTTTGTATTTTTTAGTAAGCGAATTTTTTTTAGATGAAAAAAAATCCAGTTTTAGCGCCTTATTGGCCACTTTTTTTCTAGCAGTGTCTCCTTGGCACATCCATTTTTCAAGAGTTGCCTCAGAGGCAAATGTTTCTCTTTTTTTGACCACTTTAAGCGTGTTTCTGTTTCTTAAAAATAGAGAAAATAATATATTTTATTATTTATTAGCATCTGTGATATTGGGATTGAGTCTTTATACATATCATGCAAATCATATATTTTCACCTATTCTTTTTTTAGGCTTGACGCTGATGCTATTATATCAACGCCTATCAATTAAAAAATTATTATTTTTTTTAACACCCTTTTTATTATTGTGCTTAATAATTTATCAACAAACATTATTTTCAGCTGATAGAACCAAATTTGCCGGTCTTTCACCTCTAGGAGATCAAAACTTAGTTTATGAGAATATAATTTTACCTAGGAGAAATCACTTGTACCCTTTTTTGGCTAGAGTTTATCATAATAAGCTTTTTTTTCTTATAGAAAAATTTATTCAGGGCTATTTGAGGAGTTTTTCTACTGAATTTTTATTTATTAAAGGAGGAAGTAATTTTCAGCATAATATTCCTGGTTTCGGAAATTTCTATTGGTGGGATGCTTTTGTTATTATTTCTGGGCTGTTTTTTATTTTTCATCACCATTATAAATGGAGATGGTTGCTTATTTTTTGGATGTTCATCTCTCCGATACCTTCTGCTATTACTAAAGATGCGCCTCATTCAGCTAGAATGTTGTCATTGCTACCAGCACCTTATATTTTATCCAGCATCGGATTTGCCAAGCTATTTTTTTTACTAAAAAAGAATTGTAGATCGGCCAAGATATTATTTTTTATTGTGCTTTTATTCTTGCTTTTTTGCTTTTCTTCATTTTTAGAGCACTACTTTATTCATTTTCCTAAAACAAGTGCCTCCAATTGGGGAGAAGGGTATAAAAAGTTGGTAGAGACAGTATCATCATTATCAGATGATTTTTCAGAAATTGTTATGGATAGACCTAACTATTCACCTTACATTTATTTTCTTTTTTATCAAAAAACTGACCCAGCAATTTATCAGACAGAAGTTATTCGTTATCCGGACGATCGAGAGGGATTTGCTCACGTCAAACAGTTTAAAAAATTATACTTTATCAATTTTGAATGGTCAGAAGAGTTTTTTTCCTCGAATAAATTATTTATTAGTTGGGCCGATACTACTCCTAAAAGCGCGATAGATGGCGCATCCTTTCGCAAAATTATTACTTTAGATGATAATCAGTCACAGTTTTATTTATTCAGTCGATGAAATAATAAAATATGTTATTTAAAAATATAAATAGAAGCAGTGGAATATTATTAATTATTTTAATTTTATCGTTTTTGTTAAGATTTATTTTTATCAGCCAAGTTCCAAACGGATTATATAGTGATGAGGCAGCTTATGGCTATAATGCCTATTCGCTTTTGAAAACCGGCCGGGACGAATACGGCCAATTATTTCCTCTAGCTTTTAAGTCATTCGGAGATTATAAAGCTCCGCTATATATTTATTTTATGATTCCTTTCGTCTATATTTTCGGTTTGACTGAATTTGCTGTTAGATCAACTTCCGCATTTTTAGGTTTGATATTGATATTATTAGTTTATTTAATCTCCAAAGAACTAACAAATTCTATATGCATTGCTCTTCTTAGCGCGTTTTTTTCTTCGGTTTTGCCGATTAGTCTGCAGTTTAATCGCATGGCTCACGAGAATAATTTGGTAGTTGTATTGGTTTCTAGTGCAATATTATTTTTTATTTGGTCTTTGAGAGCTAAAGATTATCTATTTCTTTCAATTCTTCTTTTTGCCGCCAGTGTATATACTTATCATGATGCCAGAATTTTTACTCCATTAATGATGGTATTTTTATTCATTAAATATAGAAAAAAAATATTTTCTGACCTGAGAATAATCGTTTGTTCATTTTCATTTTTTTTCATTTTACTTTTACCTTTACTATCTCTTTTAAATGAATCTTCATTTTGGTCACGACCAAGATTTACTGTTTTTACCAATGATTTGAGTATAAATCTTGATACCAACACCGAAAGAGGAGAAGATCTGAAAGCACATTTCTTTTCTCCCGTGATGTTTCATAACAAATTATTGTCTTTTTCAAAAAAATTATTGTCTAACTATACTAAACATTATTCATTTGATTTTTTATTTTTATCGGGTGATAGCGTCAAGATTTATCAGACGATAAATAATGGTATCGTTTATTTAGTTTGCGCCCCATTCCTGTATTTTGGATTATATTTTATTTTTAAAAATCAAAATAAAGACAAATGGTTGATACTTTTTTGGCTTTTTCTTTCCTGTCTGCCTTCCGCTTTTACTCGTTTTGTACCTTCAGCGAGCAGGATTCTGATTATTCTTCCGGTTTTATCGATATTGATTTCATACGGATTATTCTTTTTTATTAAAAACATCAATAGATATAGTATAAGGAGGGTTTTTTCACTTCTTTTTTCAATATTTTTTTTATTCAATTTTGCTTATTTTCTTCACTATTACTATTTTCATAATCCTATAAGATATGCAAAAGAATGGCATTATGGCATGAAGGAAATTATGGAAAAGGTAAACGAATTGCAATCAAATTATTCAAAAGTGTGGTTTAGTAAATCTGCTTGGGGCTACATCTACCCTTTATTTTATCTGAAATATCCTCCTAAACAATACCAACTCCAAGCGAGCCTTAGTGAATTAAATGAATTTGGATTTGGATGGGTCGGGAGTTTTGATAAATATGTTTTTTCTGATTTTCCAGCTGATTTCAAATCAAGAGATGATATCTTATTTGTTGGTGCCCCCGCTGATTTTGTTGAGATCAAAAACCCTCTTTATGAAATAAATTATCCAGATGGAACCGGCGCCTTTTATATAGCTGATAAGAAATCGTTTTAGTCAGATAGATTTTTTTATGGTTGCTCATCAAACCACCAACGTGCCGCCGATTGATACATCGACTTAGGTGAAGCTTCTACCCAGCCATAATTGATTAAAGCAGAAGATGAAGCAATAGAGATGTCTTTAATATTCCAAAAACCGGGAAAAAGCAAATCCGGATTTTTCAGTTCGTCATCAGATATAATACTTCCATCCTGTTTTATCCTAGGATAAGTACAGCCCCAGAAATACATCAAAGGTTTTCCTGAAGGTTGATAAAGTTTATTCATTTCAAGAAGAAGAACCAAGGCATTGATTTCCTGTTTTGTTACCTCTTTGCATTTATATATTTTGTACGGACCTTGGCCAAATTTTGTTTTCATGTTTTCTACAAGTTTTTTAGTTTCCAATGTTAAGGCTGCGGGTTTCATTTGATCAATACTGGTGGGAAGGACAAATAAGCAATAAATTAAAATTGTTGTTATGCCTAAAAGAGATTTTAAAAAAGTATTGAAACTTTGGTAAATTACATAGCCTGTAAAGATGAATAAATAAGGTAAAAAAAATTGGAGATAACCATAGAATTTTTCTCCACGATAGTAACGTACAAGAATTACTTGTAGCAGGAAGCTGATTATAAGAAGCAGGTAAACAGATTTTAATTTTTTAGTTAATATTTTATAGCCAAAAACTGCTGAAATTAGGATCATTATCACAGCGCCAAACAATTTTCTTCCCCCTAAAGAAAAAGCAATGAATTTGGGCCAGTATTCAAAAATGAAAGTTAGCCATCTGTTAGGGACCCATATTTTATATTGATCTACCAAAAAATACAAAATTAGATGTTTGATATTGAACCAATGATTATTTAGTTCAAAAAAAATAAGCGGGACGAAGGTTGCGATAAGACCAGAAACTATATTGAGAAAATCTGTGAAGGATTTTCTTTTATAGACTAATAACAAAATTGGAAGACTCAGCAATCCGAACGATTGATAATGAGTATTTATTGTTAATCCAAGCAAAATTCCAAAAATCAAACCAAGTTTTGCGTTATCTTTTTCTTTAAGTAATTTGATGAAAGTTAAGACTACCAAAGAAGAAAAAAAGCCAATGACGGATGGATTTGTTAAAAGTGTGGCGTTAGTAATTTGGCTGGGTGATAAACAGGCGATCGTAGCCAGTATTAATCCAAATGTTGGATTTTCCAAATGTATCCCGATTAAATAGAAGATGTACACCGTTGCTGTCGAGTAAAGACAAAGTAAAAGCCAGGGTGCGTAAGGAGTTAAAAAAATTTTTTTGGCAAGAATTAGTTGTATCCAATACCAAGGTCCTGTAGTAACCGGCGCAATAGAAATAAAAGGACCTGTAAGAGGAAATTGTAAATTTTTAGCTCCTTCCAATGCTACAAATGCATCTCTGGCAGAATCTAATTCCATTGATATTCTGTTGGAGAAATTGATCAGCCTAAGAAAACAGGCAATTAGTAGAATAAAAAGAAATATGCCTTTATAGAGATTATCTTTGCCAAATACTTTTTTATGCACTTTTGTTATCTTTGTTTGATAAAGTAATTTATATTATACATATAATTTCATTCAGATATCACTTTTTACTTTTATTTTTACCGTTGGCGGTGCTAGAATACATTTTATCAATAGCTTTAGTTAAACAATCTATGATGAAGTCTAAAATAATTCTTTTTTTGATTATTATTTTGGCTTTTTTATTAAGAATATTCAAAATAGATAATTTTCCAGCAACTTTATATGGAGACGAACAAGCTTTTGCTTGGAATGCTTATAACATTTTAAAACTAGGTCAGGACGAATACGGCAATCCTTATCCTTGGCAATTTCGATCTTTTGATGATTATAAAGCGCCTTTGCCTGTTTATATTTTGGTTCCCTTTTTAAGGATACTTGGAATGAACAATTATTCGATTCGTTTGCCTATTGTTGTTGCGGCAACATTTACTGTTTTGACTTCTTTTTATTTATTTAAAATATTTTTTAATGAAAAAACGTCGCTTCTTGCCACCTTTCTGTTTGCCGTTTCACCGTGGCATGTTCATCTTTCTAGAGGATTTTTTGAATCTACTTTAGCGCTTTTTTTATTTATTTTAGGTATATACTTTTTTCTTATAAGCGGGAATAGATTCTTATATCATGTTGTTGCTGTAACTTTTTTTTCTTTGACTTTGTACAGTTATTTTACACCTAGAATTTTATTGCCTGTTTTTATCTTGTTTTTAATATTTTTTAGTTTTTGGAATTTTTCTAAAGATCAACCTTTTAACAAAAAAAAGACATTTTGTATACTGATTTTCATTTTAACTCTCTTTTTTTTCTCTTTGCCGTTAATTAAAATGACTATTTTTGATAAAGGTTTTTCTAGATTTAACAAGCTTTTTGAGATATTGAATCAAGAAATCATAGTTACGGTACATCGAGAAAGATTTGCTTCTGATCTGCCTGAAAATATAAAAATTATCCTGCATAATAAAATTATCGCTTACTTAAGATTTATTAGAGATAATTATTTTGAACATCTTTCTCTAAATTTTTGGTATTCTACCGGAGATAATAGTTTACGGTATTTCCTCGGAAAAATGGGTATGTTTTATTTGATAGAACTGCCTTTTATGGTAAGTGGAATATACTGGTTGATAAAAAATAAGAAGAAAAAAGCAGTTTTTTTTCTTGGCTGGATTTTACTTTCTCCCTTGCCAGCCAGTTTAGTTGGTCGGCCTTTTGCCGTGAGAAGTTTAGCTCTTCTGCCAGCCCCATTTGTTATAGTCGCTCATGGCATAATAAAAATTAGAAATAGCATTAACAATACAGTGTTTAGAAAATTCTTTTGTTTGTCTGTAGTTTTTGCTTATTTTTTCTCTCTTGGGTTTTTACTTGTTCGTTATTATTTTGAATATCCATTATATGCGGCCACTTGGTGGGGATGGGAAAACAAAGCAGCTTTAGATTATGCTAAAGCCAGAGAAGAAAATTATGATCAAATATTTATCTCTAATTATTATTCTGGAGTAACATTGGCCTATGCAGTTTACAATCAAGTTGACCCTTTGGTCTATAGAGAAGCCATTAGTCATCCAGTGACTGTTGCAGATGGTCGGCAAATGATTAAATTAGGAAAATATTACTTTGGCTCTTTGGATTTAAACTCTGATAGATTAAAAGCTAATATTATTCCTCCAAGAAGTCTGTATATCGGCAGACCAGAAGAGCCAGTTGGAGATGATACCATTCTAGCTCCAGAAGACAAAAGATTAATATTTACGATATTTAAAACTTTTTGACTTACAAAGTTGGAGTAGTTAGACTGGTGATAATAATATATGAAGCAAGTTTTTTTTTGTTTAATAATTATTCTCGCTTTTCTTTTAAGAATTTTTCTTCTTGGCGAGAATCCCCCCAGCTTATATTGGGACGAGGCATCTCTTGGTTATAATGCCTATACTATTGCTACATCGTTGCGAGACGAACATGGAGAGTTTCTTCCTTTAAATAGATTTATCGCTTTTGGGGATTATAAACCTCCAGGTTATATTTATGCAATTGTTCCTTTCATTCCAATTTTTGGTTTATCTGAATTTTCTGTTAGACTTCCTTCAATGCTGGCAGGTTTTTCGATGGTAATATTAACTTATTTTCTCGTAAAAGAAATTACTAAAAAAAAATTATTAGCCAATTTGTCTTGTTTTTTCCTGGCTGTTTCTCCTTGGTCTGTACATTTTTCCCGGGCTGCATTTGAGGCAAATTTAGCTGCTTTTTTTAATCTTTTGGGGATATATTTTTTTATTCTTACAAAGAGGAAAAAATGGGCGATTATTTTTTCCATGATCTTTTTTTTTTTTTCTTTTTATACTTTTAATGCCAATAGAATAATTGCTCCATTGTTGTTTTTAGCTTTAGTATTAATATATTGGAAAAATATTTTTGATAATTTAAAGTGGTTTTCTTTTTCAGTTCTAATTTTGGTTGTTTTGATTACTCCAAGTCTTTCTTATTTAAGAGATAGAGAAAGTAGGCTGCGTTTTCAAGAGGTATCTATTTTTAACAATTTAGAAACAGTAGTGCTTTCAAATCAAAGAATTAAGGTGGATAATGAATCTCTTTTAGCAAAAATTATCCATAACAGGAGATGGCTTTATTTTAAAGATTTTCTTAAACATTACTTTGACAACTTTTCTGGCAGATTTCTATTTACTCAAGGAGATAATAATCCCAGATTAGCTCTGCAGAGTATGGGTCAATTATATCTTTGGTCGTTACCTTTTTTGCTTCTTGGAATATATGTCATGTTAAAAAATTTTAGGCGTTATCTCATCTTATTTTTTTGGATGTTAATTGTGCCAATTCCTGCAGGCACAGCCAGAGAAACTCCACATGCTTTAAGAATAATATCAATTCTTCCTACTTATCAGATAATTATTTCTTTGGGACTCGCTTGGTCAATAATCTGTTTAAAGAAAAGATTAGCTATTATAAAATTTTGTCTTTTTGTCTGCTTTATCTCTTTTGCTTTAATGGGGAATATCTTTTATTATCTGCATGATTATTATATTCACTATCCTTATGATTGGAGCGGAGAATGGCAATATGGTTATAAAGAAATGGTGTCATATATAAAAGATATTGGTGATTCTTATGATCAGATATATGTCACAAATTCGAAAGGTCGTCCTTATATTTTTTTTGCCTTTTACCAGAGATATCCTTTACCAAATTTTTTAAAAGAGAAAAAAGCTTCGAGAGATTGGTTTGGTTTTTGGGAGGTAAGCAAACTTGGCAAAATTACTTTCAATCTTAACGATGTTTCACTGACAAACGGAAAAATATTAGTTGTTACTTCAGAGGAAAATCTTCCAAATGATTTTAAATTGCTAAAAGTAATAAAAAATTTAAAAGGAGAAGATGTATTTCTTATTGGAGAAAAATTATGAAGAAATTATTTGTTATATTAATTATTTTATTGGCTTTGGTGCTTCGTTTTTGGAATTTAGATAAAAATCCTCCTTCTCTTGATTGGGATGAGGCTTCTTTGGGATATAATGCTTATTCTATTTTTAAAACAGGCAAAGACGAATATGGATCTTTTTTGCCATTGTCGATTAGATCATTTAATGATTATAAACCTCCGCTATATACTTATTTTACTGTAGTTCCTGTTTTTATTTTTGGTCTAAATGAATTTTCTACCAGATTTATTTCTGCTTTTTTTGGAAGTTTAGCAGTTTTAGTGTCTTTTTTTCTGATAAAAGAGCTTTTTCCAAGAAAATCAAATTCTTTTTATTTGCTATTTCTGTTTTTTTTCGCCATTTCTCCGTGGCATATTCAGTTTTGTCGAGTAGCTTTTGAAGCTAACCTAGCACTTTCTTTTTTAATATTTGCTGTTTGGTTATTTTTACTGGCAATAAAAAAAATCATTTGGTTACCGATTTCTTTTATTTTTTTCGCTTTCTCTCTTTATGCATATCATAGTCCAAAATTAATAGTTCCATTTCTTTTATTTGGTTTATTTCTTATTTATCGCCGGATTTTAAGTAAAAATATTTTCTTTTTCTTTCTTTCGATATTTATTTTTTTTATTATTTCATATCCGATTTTTGGATTGCAAAAGACAGCCGTAACAGCCAGATATGGTTCAGTAACAGTAATGAATCCCGATGAAAAGTTAAACAGAAGTATTCAAGCCATAGAAGAAGATCAAAAACGAAACGATTTTTTGGGTAAACTAGCCCACAACAGAAGGATTGTGTATGCCAGAGAAATAATTGGAGGTTATCTTGATCATTTTAACTTCGATTTTTTATTTTTGACAGGAGACCCTCCCGGCAGACATCACGCAGTCGATATGGGTATGCTTTACACATTTGATCTACCGCTTATCATTTTAGGGATTTACTATTTTTTATTTTATCCCAGTCAAGGCTTTTTTACTATTGCTTTATGGTTTTTTCTTGCCCCCATTGCTTCTTCAATCACTACCGGTACTCCTCATGCTGTAAGAGCAATTTTTTATTTGCCGATTTATCAGGTGTTAAGTGCTAAAGGAATGGAACAATGTATTAATTTGATGAAGAACAAATTTAATAAAACAATTAGTCAAGCTTTCCTTTTATTGTCAGCAATAATAATTATTTTTAATTTTTTCTACTATCTTCATATGTATTGGGTTCATACCCCGATAGAGTATTCTCGCTGGTGGCAGTATGGTTATAAGCAGGTTGTTTCGCAAATAAAAGAATACGAAGATAATTACCAAAAAATAATTGTTACTTATGCCTACGACCAGCCATACATTTATTTTCTTTTTTATAATCAGATCGACCCTGCTTGGTACCAGAAAAATTGGGGAGAGGGAGAATTAAAGCGAGCAGAAAGGAAATTTGGGAAATATGAATTTAGAAAAATAGATTGGGAAAAAGATTCAATTTTAGCAAATACCCTGCTAGTTGGAACTGGTGCAGAAATTCCCGATGGAGCTTCAGGATTGATAAACGAAATATATTTTCTCGATAATTCAATAGCATTTAGGATTGTTGGACGATAATTAATTTTTTTCATGATAAAATACAAATTATGAAAATAGTAATTACTGGCGGAGCAGGATTTATTGCTTCGCATATCGCAGATGCTTATATAAAATTGGGACATGAGGTGGTTATTATTGATAATCTTTCCACCGGAAAAAAAGAATATATCAATAAAAAAGCAGTTTTTTACCAAACCGATATTACAGACAGGGGTGAGATTGAAAAAATTATTAATAAGGAAAAGCCCGAAGTAATCAATCATCATGCGGCGCAGATAAACGTTAGAAATTCTGTCGACAACCCTTTTTTTGATGCCCAAGTAAATATTATCGGCTTATTGAATTTGATTGAGCCGGCAAGAATGCATAGATTAAAAAAAATTATTTTTGCTAGTTCTGGAGGAGTAGTATATGGTGAAGCCGATACTATTCCTACCAAAGAAAAGTATGTTCCACTGTTGCCTTTGTCTCCATACGGTATAACCAAGTTAGCAAGTGAGTTATATTTAAATTTTTATCATCAAACCTATCGAATACCATTTATAGCTTTAAGATATGCCAATGTATATGGCCCGAGACAAAATCCGCACGGCGAAGCTGGAGTTGTAGCGATATTTATTAATAAGTTTCTAAACAATGAAAGCCCAGTTATCAATGGTGATGGTAAGCAGACTAGAGATTATGTTTATATAGACGATGTTGTCAAAGCAAATATTCTGGCTTTAACCTCATTGCAGTCAGGTTCATTTAATATCGGAACAGGAAAGGAAACCAATGTTATACAAATTTATCAAAAAATTAAAAAGATTATCAAAAGCAGGATAATTGCCAAACATGGTCCAGCCAAAGCCGGCGAGCAAAAGAGAAGCTGTTTAGATTGTTCTTTAGCTAAAAAAAAGTTAGGTTGGCGGCCGGAAATTAGCTTGAATATTGGTTTAATAAGAACAATCGAATATTTTAGAAAGAATGGGATTAAATAAGAAAGCTAAAAAAGTCATAATAATGGGAGGAGGATTAGCAGGATTGGCTGCTGGATATGAGGTTAAAGCAAAAGGCATTGCCGTAATTGTGGTTGAAAAAAATGATCAAGTCGGAGGACTTGCCAGAACAATCGAAATTAATGGATTTCGATTCGATACAGGACCGCATCGTTGGTATGCCAAAAATGAGCAGGTAAACAACTGGTTTTTGGATTTATTAGGAGATGAAATAGTTAAAGTACCTCGGCTTACTCGAATATATTTTGATAAGCATTTTTTTTATTATCCAATTAAACTGCATAATGCGCTGTTAGGTATTGGGCCAGTTAAAGCACTTCAGTCTTTAATAGATTATTTTATTGCCAAAATAATTTCTAGAATTAATAAACGCAGATTATTAACTATGGAAGACGGTTATATTAACCAATTCGGCAAAACTTTATATGAAATTTTTTTTAAGCGTTACAGTGAAAAATTATGGGGGAGAGGATGTGACCAGATTTCTATTGACTGGGTGGCTCAAAGAACTAGAGGTCTTAGCATTATGACCGTTATCAAAGACACCTTATGCAAAAGTAAAACAGTAGTATCATTGGTTGATGAATTTTTATACCCTAAAAAAGGTATAGGTAGAATTTCAGAAAAGTTAGCGAAAGAGATTATAAATAACGGAGGGCAGGTGTTGACTAACGCAGAAGTGATAAAAATATATAGGCAAGAAGAAAGAATTGACTCTATTACTGTTAATCATAAAGGGAAAAAAATAAAATTAAAAGCGGATGAATTTATTTCCAGCATTCCATTGGATGATTTGGTGATCAGGCTTTTTCTTCCTCCAACCAAGCTAGTTTATCAGAAAGCTAAGAAGTTATCTTATCGAGATGAAATACAAGTGGCTCTATTTGTTAAAAAAACCCATATCACTCCAGATACGTGGATTTATGTTCATCCGAAAGAGATTCCTTTTATGAGAGTGATGGAGATGGACAATTGGTATAGTAATTTATCTCCAAAAGGAACTACTACGCTTGTTTTTGAAATTGCCTGCAATAAGGATGATAAGCTTTGGATTAAAAAAGATAAGGAAATACTAGATTTAGTGATAAACGCATATATTGCCGAGTTCAAATTTATCAATAAAAAAGATATTTTAGGAGGTTACGTCTATCGCACATTAAAAGAATATCCTGTTTATCATCTGGGATATAAACAGGATGTTGATAATATCAAAAAATTTTTGAAAAAGATTAGCAATCTTCAGTTGATAGGTCGAAACGGCACATTTAGATATAACAATATGGATCATTCCATAGAGATGGGTTTATATTCAGCCTGGAATATTTTAGAGGGAAAAGATAAATACAATATAGAGTCGGTAAATATCGAAAGAGAATATTTAGAAGAAAAAAAGATCGAAAATATCGAAGATGATTTGCTTGAAACAAAGATAAAATCCCTTTCTTAAATTTATGAAAAAAATAAAAAATCTAAAAATTATTGTAGTCATGCCCGCCTATAATGCAGAAAAAACTATTAAAAAAACATACGATGATATTCCCAAAGACATTGTTGATGAGGTTTTAGTGGTAGATGATGACAGTTACGATCAGACTGTAGCTATAGCTAAAAAGATGAATTTGCCTATATTGGTACATCAAAAAAATTTAGGCTACGGAGGGAATCAAAAGACTTGTTATGCTGAAGCCTTGAAAAGAAAAGCAGATATTATTGTGATGATCCATCCGGATTATCAATACGACGCCACTTTAACTTATGAACTCATCAAGCCGATTATTGAAAAGAGATTTGATATTATGCTTGGGAGCAGAATAAGAAGTAGAAGTGAAGCTTTGGCTGGAGGAATGCCTCTTTATAAATATTTTAGTAATCGCTTTCTGACTTTTATAGAAAACATTATTTTGGGATTGAATCTCTCGGAATATCATACTGGTTTTCGGGCATATCATAAAAAAGTACTAATGACTTTACCCATTGGTTCATTTTCCAATGATTTTATTTTTGATCAGGAAATCCTCATTTCTGCGCATCGATTTGGTTTTCGTATAGGAGAAATTGCTGTTCCGGTAAGATACTTTCCAGAAGCTTCTTCGATAAATTTCATCCGTTCGGTCAAATATGGTCTGATGACTTTAGTAATTTTAATTTTTTATTTATTGGATTTTATAGGAATTAAGAATAAAATATTCTATTATCGAAATGAAAAAAATTGACCTTTTGGTCTTTTTGTTTATAATCTTCGCTTCAATATATACTCTTAAAGATTTATTCAAGCCAAATTTCTATACTAGTCACGACGGAGTTCATCAGGTTGTTAGATTATACTATTGGGATCAGTTGATTAGAGATGGACAAATACCGCCTCGTTTTGTAACCGGTTTATTAAATGGTTTTGGTTACCCGCTTTTTATTTTTTCTTATCATTTTCCCTGGTTTATAGCTCAACCAATGCTTTATTTTGGTTTCTCTATCTTTCAAAGTATCAAAATGACTTTTTTAATCGGCTTTATTTTGTCGGGAGTTACGATGTATCTTTTCCAGAAGGAAATGTTTAATCCTTTTGCCGCTTTTACAGGAACTATTATTTATCTTTATGCTCCTTTTCGTTTTTCAAATATATTTGTTCGAGCAGCTATAGGGGATGCTACTATTTTTATTTTTCCGCCTTTATTATTTCTTTCTTTTCGTAAGCTTCTAGATAAAAATACTATTAATCTAAACTGGTTAGTTTTAGGCGCTTTTTCTATAACCGCGATGCTTCTTTCTCATGCGATGGTTTCAGTTTTTTATTTTTTCTGCTTTGGCTTATTTTTCATCTTTAGATTTATTTTTGAAAAGAAGAAATGGTTATTGGTACGCTCTTTTGTTTTTATGATTATTCTTTCTGTTGGATTATCGAGTTATTATCTTTTTCCTTCTTTGATAGAGCGTAAATTAACAAAGTTTTCAGATACTATAAATTTACTTTATTTAGGTCAAAACTTTTTAAAATTAGATAAGTTAATCTATTCTCCTTGGGGATACGGCACCGTACATTCTGCTCAGGGAGCTATGTCGCTCCAAATAGGAGCCGCTCAATTGCTGAGTGTAATTTTCTTTTGTATCGCACTGATAGCGCTTATTTTGCCTAAAAAAAAGGAAAAATATTCTTTTGGTATTTTTTTTCTGGCTATCTTTTTTATTTCTATTTTCTTGATGCTGAAAGAATCAAAATTTATTTGGTCAAGTATTAAAAATATTATTATTATTGATTTTCCCTGGAGAATTCTCTCCTTGACAGTTTTTTCAAGCTCTTTAATAGCCGGATCATTGATTTATCTATTAAAAAAAAGGAAATTAGCAATAATGTTATCGTTTATTTTAGTCGGGCTATCATTTTATTCAAATAGAAATTATCTCAGAATAAATCAGATTTTAGATTGGCCTTTATCATTTTATATCAATCTCGAGAAAACCACTAATAGTTATGATGAATATACGCCAAAATGGGTTACAAATGATGTGGTAGCGGAACCAAAAGAAAAAATATCTGTTTCATCACCTCAAACTATGATAAAGATACTGGAAAATAAATCAAATTTGCTAAAATTTGAAATTGATGCTTGGCAAGAAGGTAATATAAAAATAAATACTATTTACTATCCCGGATTTGAGCTTTTAAGAAACGGTAAAAAGCAAGATTTTGATTATCAAAATACTGGCGGAGTGATAGAATTTAATCATCAAAAAGGAAAGCAAGAGATAGAACTTATTTTTAGAGAAACACTGCTTCGAAATTTGGCTAACATAATTACGGCAATATCAGTTATAATATCGTTATTATTGCTATTAATGCATTTCAGATTAAATCATCAGAAAAGACACTAAGATGGAGAAGATACTTAAGAGATTATTTTATAATAGAGGAAAAATTTTAATTTTTATTTTTATTTTCTTTGCTTATTTAGCTAATGCCTTTCATACTCAATTTCCGGATGAATTCGATAATATTTACGGAGGGTTTTTAATTAATCACGGTAAGCTTCCTTATATTGGATTTTTTACACATCACAATCCGGGAGCCTACTTTTTAGCCTCCATAATCACGCTATTTTCAAGACGAAGTTTTGTTTTGTTTAGAATTATTTTTGCTTTTGTGTTGTTTTTTTCCTATATTTTGAGTTATTTTCTTTTGAAAAAAAAATTGACTAGATGTTCGATGGATTTTTTCTTATTATATGGATTATTTATTGCCATTGGCGCAACTTATTGGTGGGGACAGATGCTTCTTTCTGAGACGATTGTTGGATTCTTGCTTGTCCCGGCATTTATATTAATATTTGGTAAAAAATTGTCTCAAATAAAAATAAACAATAAAGACCTTTGGATAATATCTCTTTTAACTTTTTTTTCCCTCTTTGTTTCCTTAACTTATATTTACCTTATTCCAATTTTTGATCTGATAGTTGTTTATTTTTTTCTCAAGGATAATCCGCCATTTAAAGTTATAAATATTATTAAAGCCTTAATTGTCTTTGCTTTTCCATATTTACTATTTTTTATATATTTAATAATTACCGGAAGCTTTCAGGAATTTTATTTCCAATCGATTTATTATAATGTTGCTTATTATATCTATAACTTTCCCAAGGTTGGCGATACTATTTCCCATCATCCGTTTCGTTACGGAATATCAATAGCAAAAAATACAATAGATAACATTATTGTTCTTTTAGCTCAAATTAAAGATTTTAATTTATCATATCCCTTCAATGTATCGCTTTCTATTGCTAATTTTGCTTTTTTGATTTTCTTAATAGTAAAAAGACAGATTGCTTTAACGCTTTTATATCTGGCAATAGTGATTTATACCAATGCTAGAAGTGAACCTCTTAACATAAAAGAAACAGATTTTCATGCCACCGTCTATATTATGTTGACGATATCTTCCGTGTCATATCTATTTTTTGGGATAAAAGATGAATTAAATAAAAAAATCTCCTATTTCGACAGACTGATTTTTAGTTTTATTCTTATTATTACTTCATTTTACTGGTTTTTTACTTTTCTTCATTTATCAAATAAGTTTATTGACAAAGCATACGGCAAATTTATGGGAAGAGATCCTTTAATATATGACCGGCCGCAAGTTGCTCCTGTATTAAATAAAATATTGTCAAAAAATGATTATTTTTGGATTGGTCCTTTTGAACTACAGGAGCTTCTTTTTATTGAAGCAAAGGTAGCTTCAAAAAACTATTGGTTTCTTCCGGCCAACTCAAGAGACGAAAAAATTAAGAGAGAAATTATTTCAGATTTGACGAAGAATAAACCAAAAGTGATCGTTTTTAAGAAATGGTGGGCAAATTTTGGTGTAAAGCCAGAAGATTTCAATACAGTGATTGTTGATTTTCTAGATAAGAACTATTTCCAGCTCAAAGATTTAAATGAGAAGGAATTAATTTATCGTTCTAAAATGGGTAGAGAGAGAGATTTTGATTTCGAGACAGAGCTTTTTTTTGATAACAATCGTAAGGAGGAAATAGTCAGAGAATTATTAGAGAAGGGTTTGATAGAAAAAATTTAACATGGGTATTTCGGTTGCCATTGCTACCTATAACGAAGAGAAAAATATAGAATCTTGTTTAAAAAGCGTTGCTTCATGGGTTGATGAAATAGTTTTAGTAGATGGATCTTCCACTGATAACACAGTTGAGATTGCTAAAAAATACAAAGTAAATATTATTATTGTTAAAAATAAAAGTAATTTTCATCTTAACAAACAGAAAGCGATTGATAACTGTAGTCATGAATGGATTTTGCAGCTGGATGCTGATGAAAGAGTGTCAGAAGAATTAAGAGAAGAAATATTGTCAGCGATAGGAAAAAAAGATGACACGACTTTGTCTAAATATATTCAAGCAAATTCTCTTAAACCGATAAACGGTTTTTGGCTGCCGAGAAGAAATTACTTTTTAGGTAAATTTTTAAAAAAAGGTGGTCAATATCCTGATTATACCCTAAGATTATATAAAAATGGCAAAGGTAGGCTTCCTTGCAAAAGCGTTCATGAGCAGGCAATAGTAGAAGGAAAAACTGGTTATTTTAAAAATCCATTATTACACTATCCTTATCCTGATTTTTCTCACTATCTTGAACATTTTAATTTATATACGTCAATTTTAGCTGAAGAGTATAAAAAGGACAAAGTAAAGATCAACAACATTTCATTATTGAATTTTTTTTTCCTAAAACCTTTATTGTGGTTTTTTTCTTCATATTTTAGACATAAAGGTTTTCTGGACGGATTTCCGGGATTTATTTTTGCGCTTTTTTCCTCGATGCGTTTTGCTGTTGCTTATATTAAATATTGGGAAAATTGTCAATGTGATAATGAGCGAAAAAAATAAGCTGAAAGTTGCTTTAATTGAACCTCCGATAAAAGGCCATCTTTTTAGAGGAATAGGCTTTTATGCTAAAAATTTATTTATCGAACTTCAGAAGATAAAAGAGATTCAAGTTTCTTTAATAAAATTTAATCAAGATATTTACAAATTCGACTTGATTCATTATCCATATTTCGATCCGTTTTTTTTAACCTTGCCTTTATATAAAAGAAAACCTACGATAGTTACTGTTCACGATCTCATTCCTCTTGCCTATCCAAAGTTTTTTCCAAAAGGAGTAAGGGGTTTTGTGAAATGGAATATTCAGAAAATATCTCTGTTTTCTTGCAGAAAAATCATTACAGACTCCAATTCATCTCGATCTGAGATTATTAAATACACAGGTTTAGCTAAAGAAAAGCTAAAAGTAATCTATCTAGCCGCGGGGAATGAGTTTAAAAAAATTAAATCAGTGGCAGTTTTGAAAAAAATAAAAGAAAAACTTAATTTACCCGATGAATTTATACTTCATGTTGGAGATGTAAATTACAATAAAAATATTGAAGGTTTAATTAAAGCATTTCACAAGCTGCAAAAAAGATTTACTAAACTATCTTTAGTGCTGGTAGGAAGTGGTTTTACAGAAAAATCGTCAGCGCTTGAAGAAATTAAAAAATTAACTTTGCTTCTTCATTTAGATAAGAAGATTATTTATTTATCTAAACTTGATACCAATTATTTGGTTGGAGTTTATAATCTAGCAAAAGTATACATCCAGCCTTCATTTGCTGAAGGGTTTGGTTTGCCTATTTTAGAAGCGATGAGTTGTGAATGTCCGGTGGTAATATCCAATGCCGCTTCATTAGTAGAAATTTCAGCTCGAGCCTGTTTTGTGACGGAACCCACAAATACAGATAAAATGGCAGATGATATTGCCTTAGTTTTGCAAGACGCTAAGATTAGAAAATATTATATCGAAAAAGGAAAGCAAAGAGCTAAATATTTTTCTTGGAAAAAAACCGCTCTACAAACAGCTAATGTTTACCAGAGCGCTATATATAAAAAATAAGGTTTTATAAGATATTATCTTTTTCTTATGTTTAAAAAGATTTTTTATATATTTTTAATTTGGAGAATTGGTTTGTTTATTATAGCTTGGTGTGGGGCTAGAGTATTATTTTTTTCTCCTAGATTTCCTTATGCCGATGTAGTGCTTTTCCCATCTCGTTTGCCAGATTGGATTTGGACTTTTGCCAATTTTGACGGTGTTCATTATTTAACAATTGCAAGCAGGGGATATTCATCTCAATATACACAGGTTTTTTTCCCGCTTTATCCACTCCTAATAAGATTTTGTTCTGTTTTATTGCCTTTTATAAGTCCTGTCGCAATAGGAATTACATTATCCAGCCTATTCTTTTTATTATCATTAGTTATTTTTTGGAAACTACTCATTCTAGATTATTCTGAAAAAGAAATATATTTTATATTTTTATTTCTGATTTTTTTCCCTGTTTCTTTTTTTTGGGGAAGCTTGTATACGGAAAGCTTGTTTCTTTTATTAAGCCTTTTGTCTTTTTACTTCGCCCGTAAAAAAAAATGGTTATTTGCCGCGGCACTTGTTGGTATAGCCTCAGCTACTAGGTTAACCGGGATATTTCTCTTGCCGGCGCTTCTTTGGGAACAATGGCAGGATAAACTCAAAACTCAAAACTCAAAACTAAAAATTAGATTTCCAAATTCAAATATAATTCCAAATATTAAATTATCCTTTCAATTGTTATATTGTTTTATTGTTACATTGTTACATTCACCAATTTTATACCTTGCACCTCTGGGTTTAATTTTTTATATGATTTATTTACAAACGCAATTTGGGGATTATCTTTATTTCTGGCATGCCCAGCCGGTTTTCGGAGCAGAAAGAAGCGGAGCGAGATTAGTTTTTCTGCCGCAGGTTATCTGGCGCTATTTGAAGATTTTTGGCTCAAATAATATATTCGCAGAAGCATTTTGGATTGCCGTGCTTGAGTTTGTTTCCTCCATTGGGGCAATATTTTTGCTAATATTGGCGCACTTGAAGAGAGTCAGATTCTCATATCTTCTCTTCGCCTGGCTGACGGTGATAGTTCCAACCCTGACCGGTACTTTTTCCAGCATGCCACGTTATGTAATGCTCGCTTTTCCAATTTATATTGTTCTTGGATTAATTAACAATAAAATAATAAAAAATTTCTTGTTTGTTATATTTTGTTTGTTATTGATAGTTTTGACTGTTCTTTTTAGCCGGGGACATTGGGTGTCATAGATTGATCGGTGAAATATTATTTAATAAAATGACAGCATGAAACTGCTCATTGGCATACCAGCATATAATGAAGAAAAAATGATTGGCAAAGTATTAAAATCTTTGCCAAAAAAAATTAATGGAATCACCGATATTGATATTTTAGTAGTAGATGATGGTTCATCGGATAACACGGCTCGAATTGCCGAATCTTTTGGAGCTATTGTATTGACTCATCTAATAAACAGAGGGTTGGGGGGAGCTTTAAAAACCATTTTTTCTTTTGCTAAATTGAAGAATTACGATTTAGTAATTACCTTTGATGCTGATGGACAGCATCTAGCTTCTGATATTGAAAAATTAGTAGCTGTTTTTTTTAAAAAAAAAGTCGATGTTGTTATCGGGACACGTTGGAAGACAGAAAAAAACAAACCGTTTCTTCGTTATTTAATTAATCAATGCGCCAATTTTCTGACATTTCTTTTTTTTAATATTTGGACTTCAGATTCGCAGTCCGGATTTCGTCTTTTCAATAAGAAGGCTATTAATAAGATAAACATAGAAACAGATGGTATGGAAGTTTCGAGTGAATTTTTTAAGGAAATAAAAAGAAATAGGCTCATCTTCGCAGAAGTTCCTATAAGTGTCGTTTATTCAGAATATTCCCAAAAAAAAGGTCAAAAAGTTAGCAATGCATTTAATATTTTAATTCAATTGTTATTAAGATTATTAAAATAGATATGACAATAAACTTTATTCAACTGCTATTATCTTTTTTCTTGCTTTTTGCTATTAGCCGGGTTTTTTTGCGATTTTGGGGAGGAACATTATCTTTGTTTGGCTTTTTCTTCTGGTCGATTCTGTTTGGATTGGCTCTTATTTTAGTTCTTTTTCCAGTTCTCACAAGTGAAGTGGCCAAATTTATTGGCATAGGTAGGGGAGTCGATGCGGTTTTATACGCCTCTGTAGTTTTACTGTATTATTTAGTTTTTAGGCTTTACATTTTTTTGGAAGATATAAGACATGAAATTAGCGATTTGGTAAAAGAAATTTCTCTCCAGGAGATAAAAAAAACAAATGACACAAAAAAATCCAAAAATTAGTTTAATCACTCCGTCTTTTAATCAAGGAGATTATATAGAGAAAACTATAACTTCTGTGCTTGGTCAGAATTATCCAAATTTAGAATATCTTATTATTGATGGGGGTTCTACTGATCAAACACTTGATATTTTGAAAAAATATTCCGCTAAAATTTTTTGGATATCTGAAAAAGACAAAGGTCAATCTGATGCTATTAATAAAGGATTGAAAAAGGCAAAAGGAGAAATAGTCGGATTTATTAATTCGGACGATTATCTTCAAAAAAATTCTTTGCGAATAATTGCGGATTTTTTTTCTTCTCATCAAGAAAGCTTTTGGGTAACCGGCAAATGCAAAATTGTTAATGAAAAAGGAGACGAAGTTCGTAATCTGATTACACTTTACAAGAATTTTTTTTTGAAATTTTTAAGGTTTAGATCATTATTTCATATTGTTCAATTTATCTCACAACCAGCCACTTTTTGGCGGAGAGAGGTAATAAAAAAAGTAGGTCTTTTTGATCAAAATCTTCATTATTCCATGGACTATGACTATTGGTTAAGGATTTGGCAGCATTATAGATTAGATTTTATAGATAAGTATCTCGCCGCTTATAGAATACACTACCAGTCAAAAGCTGTCATCTCTCCTGAAACTCAGTTTCAGACCGAACATGAAATTCTCAAAAGATATACCAGCTCACCAGCGGTCTTATTTTTTCATTTAATTCATATTAAATTCGCCTTATTCTTCTATAAACTATTTTCAAGCAAATGATTTCAATAGAAAAGCTAATTAGGAAAAATAAATTCACAATTCTGATTCTGTTTATTTCTATATTAATTTTACCTTTTAGGCTAAATATATCAGCGATGCTTGGTATAAGACCAAGAGTTATTTTTATTCAGACTGGAGATTTTATCAAAAGTTAAAAATGGCGGGGAAAGTATTACCGGCGGATTCATACGGTTTAATGGTTTCTTCTGGATTCAATTGGGATTCAAGATATAGTTATTATCTTGGCCGGAAACTAAAATTATTAGAAGTTGATGATCTTACAATGGAAAATTTAAGAAATTTTCAAAATCAGGGATACTCTTTTTTGGTAGTCGATTATTATCGGGAAAACAAAGAATATCTCGCTAAAAAAATTCAATATCGACTTTAGATTTCCTGGACAGATATCAGCGGATTTTATCGGTTAATGATAGTGAATTAAGAGTTTATTTTTTAAAATGATTTTTATATAATTTCATTTTATGATTAATAAAAAATTTTGGCGCAGAAAAAAAGTGCTTGTTACAGGAGCGTCGTTTATCGGGTCGCATTTAGTCGATCGGCTGGTTGATTTAGGAGCAAAAGTAAGAGTAGTTAATTTGACAAAAAAACATTTACTTTTAATTCAGGAGCACGTAAAAAATAAAAGAGTAGAATTTTATGCCCGGGATCTTAGAGATTTATTTCAGGCAAAAAAAAGCGTTAAAGGAATAGATATTGTCTTTCATCTGGCTTGTGATCATGGCGGCAGAGGTTACGTTGATTTACATCAGGGTGCGACTTCTTCAAATCTTCTTCTTGATGGGTCTGTATTTTGGGCTTGTCTTAAGGCAGGTATAGAAAAAATTGTTTTCGCCTCTTCAGGATGCGTTTATCCGAACTTTCTTCAGACAGACTCTAAAAAAACAATTTATTTAAAGGAAGAAATGGTCAAACCTCCTTACGATGCAGATAACATGTATGGTTGGGGAAAGCTGATGGGAGAGTTGACCTTAAAATCTTATTATAAAGATTTTGGTTTGAAATCGGTTTCATGCCGATATTTTACTGTTTACGGCGAAAGAGGGATAGAAAATCATGCTGTGATTGCTATGATAGCTAAAGCTTTTATCAAGCAGAATCCTTTTGAAGTGTGGGGTGATGGAAATCAGATAAGAAACTGGACTTATGTAGGGGATATAGTTGAAGGTACACTGCTGGCAGCTGAAAAAATCGATAACGCAATTTCGATAAATTTAGGTACAATGGAAAGAATAAGAGTTATCGAGGCTGTAAAAGAAGTTTTGAGATACACCAAACACAACCCAAAGATAAAAACTCTTCCAAAGATGCCTACCGGTCCTTACAATAGAGTAGCAGATAATTCTCTTGCTCAAAAACTTTTAGGCTGGAGACCGAAAGTAAAATTTAAAGATGGGTTGCACCGCACAATTGACTGGTATTTTCAAAGTCATAAACAACAACAAATTGCCCGGAATTTATCTCATCTTTTGACAGAGAGGTAGTTTTATTCCAATGAAAAAAAAAGACGTAATCGTTTTAGGCATTCATGATGGGCATAACGCTGGAGCAGCTTTAATAAAAAACGGACAAGTATCAGCGGCGGTTTCTGAAGAACGCATAAATAATATTAAAAACTATTTTGGCCCTCCTCTTCTTTCTATTCAAAAGGTTTACGATATATCTCAGATAAATCCAACAGACACAAATCTTATAGCAATTGGATGCTTGGTCAGAGTTGGTCCTCCTTATGCGGATGTAAATTGGTTAGGTAGAATCCAAGTACAGTTAGCTCCTTATCTCCATTCACATTTTTTTGCCAAAACATATGTAAATTTACTTCATCGCTTTAGAGAAGTTAAAGACTTGCATACTTTATTTCATCAGATAGGACTAAGTGATAAACCGATCGTTTTTGTCGAGCACCATCTTTCTCATGCAGCATGTGCTTTTTATCAGCGACCTTGGCAGGATGAAGCCCTTATCTTGACTCTCGATGGCGCAGGCGATGGCTTATCTGCAACGGTTTCCGTCGGAAAAGGATATAAGATCAAAAGAATTGCTCAGAGCACTTTTTATGATAGTTTGTCGAATAATTTATATAGTGAAGTAACAGGCTACTTGGGTTTCAAAAGATGGGAGCATGAGTATAAAGTCATGGGGCTGGCGCCGTATGGTAAAGACGATGGTTTAATTGATGAGTTCAAAAAAATTATTAGAATCAACCCCAAAAAACCTCTTGAATTTCAAAATATCTTTGGAGCTTATTTGTATGAAATGACTAATAAGTTATCAAAAATATTAATCGGGAGAAGATTTGACAATATCGCCTATGCGACACAGAAATATTTTGAAGATCTGGTTGTTCAATGGATAAAAAATTCAATTTCCCATACCGGAATTCGCAATATAGTTGCCTCCGGCGGATCGTTTCTCAATGTCAAAGCCAATAAATTAATTAGGGAATTGAAGATAGTCGATAAAGTCTTTTTCTATCCAGTGGCAGATGACGGAGGAACCGCTGTAGGAGCGGCTTTGGAAGGATATATCAGGTATTGTGAGGAGAAGAAAATCATTCCCAAAATTAAAGCCCTTAAGGATCTGTATTTAGGTCCAAGATATACTGATAATCAAATTAAAGAAATAATAGATAAAACAAAGTTCAAAAAAACAGCCTGTTTGGTTAAAAAAGGACTGGAGAAAAAAATTGCCCTTCTTCTTGCCAAAGGCAAAATAGTAGGCCGATTTTTTGGCCGGGAAGAATTTGGCCCGCGGGCGCTTGGCAACAGAAGCATTCTTGCCGACCCGCGGAATTTAAGCATAATACAAAAACTTAATTTTGCCATTAAAAAGCGGGATTTTTGGATGCCTTTTGCCGCTTCAATTATAGAGGAAGACGCCAGAAAATATCTTATTAATCCAAGATTTGCTCCATATATGATTGAGGCATTTGACACCAAAAAGGAAGCAGAAGAGATAATTGCCGGTCTTCATCCTTTTGACAGAACCTGCAGGCCTCAGAGTGTAAACGAGTGGAACAATGAGTATTTGGCCATCCTCAAGGAGTTTAGAAAAATAACCGGAGTATCGGGAATATTAAATACTTCTTTTAATCTGCACGGATTCCCAATTGTTGGTGCTCCTGAAGTGGCCTTATCGACTTTTGAGAATTCCGGTCTTGATGTTTTAGTTATGGAAAACTGGCTGATAGTAAAATGAAGATCCTACAGATAATTCCTTACTTTTATCCTGCTGTAACTGTCGGAGGGACCGCAACTGTTGTCTATGAAACATCCAGATATTTGGTCAAAAAAGGACATGAGGTATCGGTCTATACCACCGATTTATTTGATAAAGATAAAAGATTATCATATTCAGGCAGTGAGAAGATTATTGACGGGATAAAGGTGAAATATTTCAGAAATTTAAGCAATGCACTAGCTTTCGGACAACATATTTTTTTTTCGCCCGATTTTTTTCCTCATTTATTCAAAACGATAGACAATTATGATCTTATTCATTTGCATGAATTTTATTCTTTGATGCATATTTGGGCCTATATATTAGCTAAATTCAGGAAAATTCCCTATGTGATTACCAGTCATGGAACCGTTTCACCGCCAAAAGAAGCCGGCAGGGAAAAAAGAAAAATATTATTCAACAAATTGATAGGCTCTAGAATATATCAAAATGCCGCTTATTGCATAGCTTTAAACAAAGACGAAGTGAAAGCTTATTTAAAGAAAAATGTGAATAGTAAACATATTAAAATAATTAGTAACGGAATAGATTTTAGTAATTACCTAATTAAGCGAACTCCGTGGCTAAGAAATACTTATCATATCAGCCGTAAAGCATTGATATTATTATATTTTGGCAGAATTCATCGGATAAAAGGCCTTGATCTCCTTATCCGGGCTTTCGGCGAATTAGCTAAAAACAATTCAAATTATTATCTAGTCATAACTGGACTTTGTGAAGATAAGGAATATTATGAAAAAATTCTTCAACTTATAAAGGAGGAAAAGGTGAAAAAAAGAATAATTATCACTGGTTCTGTATTAGGTGATAGAAAAATTTCTCTACTGCAGGAGTCAGATTTGTTTATTTTACCCTCTTACGGAGAAGGATTACCTATAAGCGCTTTGGAAGCAGCAGCCTGCGGTTTACCACTTGCAGTAAGTAAATCTTGCGGATTAAATAAGGTAGAAAAATATAAAGCAGGTATAACTTTAGGGAATTCAGCTAAATCAGTAGAACAAGGAATAAAGATTATCCTGTCAAAGCCAAAATTCAAAAAATATTACGGTAATAATGCAAGGAGGATGGTGAAAAAGGAGTATGATTTACGGCACATAACAGATGAATTGGAAAAGTTATATATTGACTTGATCACAAAATATGAAAAACAATAAAAAGATTTTTTATGAAGACGCATATCCTGGAAAAAAAGAAAATAATTTACCAAAAGGACTGTTATGGCTGACTTATTCCCTTATAAAAAAATACGAAAAATACCGGGAAGATGTGGCTTATGAACTGCTTCCGAAAGGAGACAATTTTCTGGACATAGGCTGCGGAGAAGGCAATCTGGTGTTTAAATGCCTGCAAAAATATAGGCATGTGTATGGAGTTGATATTGCCGGAACCAGAATCAGTTTGGCGCGAAAAAGACGTCTAAAACTTCCCTCAACAGATAGAAAAAGGGTTCATTTTATCGCCGCTGATGCTGATTCTAAACTTCCGTTTAAGGAGGGCAAATTTCAAGCGGTGACTTTAATCGCCGTCCTTGAACATTTGTTTGATCCCTATCAGGTGATAAAGGAAACAAGAAGAGTATTGGAAACAAAAGGTATATTAATTATCGAAGTCCCCAATATCGCCTATATTTTCAGAAGGCTTTCTTTGCTTTTTGGGAAATTACCAAAGACATCTCATCATCCGCTCGGTTGGGATGGCGGCCATCTGCATTATTTTACGATATCATCCCTGAATACTCTGTTAAAAGAGAATGGTTATATAATAGACAAAGTATCCTGTTCAGGAGTCGGATCTCAATTAAGGAGTATTTGGCCGTCATTATTAGGTGCTGATATAGTTATTAAATCTAGAAAAAAATAAAATATGTGCGGTATAGCCGGAATATTCGGGTTTCATAATAAAAAAATCAGTAAAGATTGTCTCCGTCGAATGAGTGAAGTTTTGATGCATCGAGGTCCTGACGATCACGGTGAATATTTTGAAGAAAATATAGGTTTTGCCAATAGAAGATTGTCAATTATTGATTTATCAAAAGCAGGTAAACAGCCTATGTCCACTGGGGATAAATTGTTATGGATAACTTATAACGGTGAAATTTTTAACTATCGGGAATTAAAGGAAGATTTAATCAGAAAAGGTTATCGTTTCAGGTCGCAGACGGATACAGAAGTTCTTCTATACGGTTACAGGCAATACGGCACATCATTTGTTAATAGGCTCATTGGCCAATTTGCTTTTTGTATTTGGGACAAAAGAAAAAAACTATTGTTTTTGGCTCGGGATCATATAGGCATCAACCCTTTATTCTATGCCAAAACAGGAGACTTTTTTCTTTTTGCCTCTGAAACAAAAAGCATAATTGCCTCTGGATTAGTGAAAAAAACAATTGACCGGCAAGCATTACACCATTATCTGTCTGTTTTTTGTATACTTGCTCCTCATACAATTTTCCAGAACATAAAATCGCTACTCCCAGGGCATATAATGATAGTAAATGAAAGCGGTATAAAAATAAGGAAATATTATGATTTGCCTAATAAACCTGAATCTTATGTCAAAAATAACTTTTCGGAAATAAAGGCAAAATTAATAGATCTTTTAGTGTCAGCTGTCAAATATGCCAATGTGGCAGATGTGCCAGTGGGAGCATTTCTTTCCGGAGGAATAGATTCTTCAACAATAGTATCTATTTTATCACAGCAATCATCAAAACCGATCCATACATTTTCTTTATGGGCCAAAGGCAAGAATGACGAGAGAAAATATGCCCGAATTATTTCAAAACAATATCAGACAATCCATCAAGAATTTACTGTTACTGAAAATGAAGTTATCAAGGAGATTCCTAAAGTTGTTTACTATTTTGATCAGCCGACCGGAGGTTCGATGGAAAATTATTTTATCTGCAAAAAAGCCAAAGGATCAGTTAAAGTAGCACTTTCAGGGCTCGGTGGAGATGAGTTATTTGCAGGGTATCATGGTGATCTTTATAATATCCAATTCTTAAAAAAAATCTATAATTTCATCCCTGCGTTTTTGAGAAATAGTATAATGGGTCTTTTTTTAAATTTACCAATTTCATTTTCGACCAAGAAAGTTGCCAAGATAATAAATCATTTTCTTAATCTTCCAACAATATTAGATCAGTATTTATTTTTGTATTTTGCATATCAGGAAAAAGAGAAGCGTAAATTATATAACAAATCATATATGTCTTCCTTTAATGGCAAAATGCATTCTACTGAAGATATTTTAGAAAAGCTTTTTTATTCGATAAAAAGCAGTTATCCTCAAGAACGATTTCGCTACTTGGATCTTACAACTTACACCAGAGATGACCTACTTCTAGGAACCAATATGATGAGCATGGCTCATTCTATTGAAGTAAGGGTTCCTTTCTTGGATCAAAGATTAATTCAATATGTCTCCCAAATACATCCCATCTATCATTTCCAAAAAGGTACGTCAAAATATTTATTGAAACAATTGATTTCGGAATGGTTGCCCAGCGAAATTATCAAACATAAGAAAACAGGCTTAGGTTTACCAAGAAATCTTTATATGAAAGGAAAATTAAAACCTCATATTTTATCCGTTTTATCATCAAATTCAATGAAAAAAAGAGGTATTTTCAATCCATATTATGTCAAAGAGCTGACCGACTCCTTTTATTCTGATAATTCCGAAAAGATGTTATGGAGCGAGCATTTGAGAATATGGATATTATTTATTTTTGAATTATGGTGCAGGATTTATTTGGACCGGCCATCTATTTCTATACCAGAATATTCTCTTTCTGATCTATCCTAACAAATTATGAAAATTATCCACCTTATTGATTATTTTCAGCCGCAACTTGGCTATCAGGAGTATTTTTTAGCAAAGGAGCATAAAAATCTTGGGCATAAAGTGACAGTAGTTACTTCCGATCGTTACTATCCTTTTCCGGCATATAATGCTGCATATAAGAAACTGCTGGGCAAGAGATATATTGGCAGCAATAGGAGGGAAGAAAGGGGGATAGACACGTGGAGATTGGATAGTTTGGAGATCCCCGGTTCACCATTAATTCTAATGTTTGGATTGGAAAAAGTATTAAAAAAGATTAACCCCCATTTAGTATTCTGTCACGGATTGCACTCGATTACGGCTTTTCGAATCGCATATTTGAAAAAGAAAATCGGGTTTCGATTACTTTATGATAATCACGCGGCGTTCTTTAATACGTCTTTTGATTCTTTTTTCAAAAAAATATACCGCCTTTTTTTCCATAACTTTATGATGCCTGTAATTAAAGCAAACGCCGATAAAATGTTTTCAATTGGAGAGGAAGAGCAGAGATTTTTGAGTCATGATTTTCATATCGAAAGAACAAAAATACCTATAGTTCGTATAGGGGTAGATACAGAAATATTTTCTTTTTCTTCGACCATAAGAAATATAATTCGAAGTAAGTTAGGAATAAATAATAAGGATTTGGTAATTATATACGCAGGAAAAATAACACAAAACAAAGAGATCCATATACTTCTAGAGGCACAAAAGAATCTTCAGAATAAAAAAATAAAATTAATTCTTATCGGTGGAGGAGAAAAGTATTATTTACATCAGTTAAATAAATTTTCCGATATCAAAGCCAATATTATCTGTTTACCATTTATGAAAAATAAAGATTTAGCATCTTTCTTCAGCGCAGCTGATGTGGGTATTTGGCCGGGAGACCCTTCGATTTCTATGCTTGAGGCTATGTCCTGTGGGCTACCTTTAATTTTACCCAAGATAAAAGAAACAGAATATCTTTCAGAGAGCATGGCAGTATTATGGTTTAAAAGAGGAGATGTATCTGATTTGGTTTATCAAATTAATATTATCATGAATGAAAAAAAAGGAGAAAA
>FWPV01002611.1_pt1 | contig 43562 bp, 46 predicted proteins | sample 2228371 | NCBI WGS metagenome assembly FWPV01 (sample SAMEA103939776, study PRJEB20133) | metagenome
TGTGATGGTGACTCCCCTCTTTAAAGGAAAAGCGCCTTTTTTTCTAGCACTTAAATTTTACACAAAACTTTTTACACCACCAACGCATCAAGATTCTCGTGCCAGATCAATGAGCATTTGGACGGTTTCATCGAAAGAGCTGCGTTCATGAACACCCTGTCGAAGAAATTTTCGAATCTTCTCGATTTTTTGTATGGCCTCATCCGCAAGAGGGTCGGCCCCTTTTTGGTATTCGCCGATGCGCACCAGAAGCTCAACCTCCTGGTATTTGGCCAAAAGTTTTCGTAGTCGGGACGCAGCCTCCTTATGCTCCTTTGTGACGACAGCCCCCATGACACGGCTTGTGCTCGCAAGAACATCAATCGCCGGATAATGATTTGCCGACGCGAGAGCGCGACTCAGAATAATGTGCCCGTCTAGAATGGAGCGCGTTTCATCGGCCACAGGTTCGGTCATATCATCGCCCTCGACGAGGACGGTATAGAGCGCCGTGATGGAGCCCTTATCAGAATACCCAGTGCGTTCCATAAGCTTAGGAAGCGTGGCGAAAACGGAAGGGGGAAACCCACGACGCGTCGGTGGTTCGCCTGCTGCAAGGCCAATTTCTCGCTGGGCACGGGCAAACCGGGTCACGGAATCCATCAGCAAAAGCACGCGCTTGCCCTGGTCCCTAAAGTATTCTGCAATGGCCGTTGCCACGTAGGCCGCTTTAAGGCGCTCCATGGAAGGTCGATCTGACGTGGAGACGACAACCACGGATCGAGCAAGTCCGTCGGGACCAAGGTCTTTTTCCATGAACTCACGGACTTCACGTCCTCGCTCTCCAATAAGGGCGAGCACCGTAACATCCACTTCGGCCCCCTTTGCAAGCATGGCCAAAAGCGTACTCTTGCCTCCACCCGCCGCCGCAAAAATGCCCATGCGCTGCCCAACGCCGCACGTAATGAGCCCGTCCAAAGCGCGAATACCTAACGGAAGGGGTTCGCTGATGATCTTGCGTGTCAGGGGATTGGGAGGATCAGCGTAAACGGGGTAAAAAGCATCCGGAATCAAGGGCCCTTTCATTTCGATGTCGATGGGTCGGCCACTGCCATCCAGCACCCTGGTCAAAAGGGCGGGGCCCACAGGCACCATGAGAGACTTCCCCGTTACAACAACTTCCGTATGTGGCGAAAGACCATAGATATCCCCCAAAGGAGTCAACAAAGCCATCTGCTTCGAAAACCCAACCACTTCAGCCTGCACCTCGTGGCCGGTCCCGGGATCGCGAAGAACACAAATTTCGCCAATGTGAACCTCGGGCACCAGGGCTTTCACAATGGTCCCGACGATCTCCACGACGCGTCCCTTGGTTTCAATGGTTTGGGTCTCCAATATCGCTTGTCGAAATAGACTAGAAAGATCAAGCATCACAGGTCCTTACCCGGTCTTCCGCACTGTTTTCATGAGGGCGTTTTTAATGGCTGTCAGCTGCACCTCGACACTTGCGTCCACAACGCCCATATCACTCTCAAGAACACAACCGTCGGGCGGCAGCCGTTCGTCGGAGACCACCTCGATAAAACTAATACCCGGAAATTCCCTCAAGAAACCTTCAAGCTCACTTCGAAGAGTCTCCACATTCTGCGGGGCGACTTTTACGGCAACATGCTTTTGGCTGCGCACGACAGCCAAAGCGTTTCGCACGATCCGGACGATGCGTTCACGGTCGTCCATTTCGCCAATCACACGCCGGACGGCGCTTATCACCAGTTCGCAGAGGGCTTCCTCAGAGGCGGCCATATACTCCACGGTTCTTTGAACTGTCTCCAGCATCTTTTCCGCCATCTTCTGCTTGCCTTCGAGCAGACCGTCCCGATAGCCTTTCTGGCTTAGCTTTTCCGCAGCTTCCTGGGCTTCGGTCCGAATCCTCTCGGCTTCTTGGCGGGCTGTTTCCAACAGCGCTGTTGCCTCCGTGATCGTCGCGTAATCGGAAACCTTGATAACTTTGACCTCAGGCGAAAGAACAATGGAACCGGGTTTTAGGAGAAAAACCATGCGTTTTCTCCTCTAGCTTCGGCACGCAGAACACGTCCAACCAACTCTTCCAGATCCGCTTTTGCAGAAGGCGAAGACGGCACTTCTTCCCACATCTCCCCCAGGGTTGATGGAAGTTTCAATTGAAGCCTTTCGCGAGAACCCTTGCTTAGCGGTTCCACGATTTTCTTGAAAACCCCTATACCCTCTCGTAGGCACAGTTGTGGAAGCTCTTTCAAATCCGGGGGTAGGCTTTTCGACACAACCGCATGCCCACCAAGAAAAGGGGCTTTTTTCAAGGCAAATTGGTAAGCTTCACCCCCTAATAGAGACTTCAAAGCCCTCACCCGCCCTCCTTGAATCTCTCTTGCTATTGCCTTGCCATAGTTCACAAGGCCTAAAAGAAAGATCACTTTCTGAAGCCAAGCAGTGTCAAGGACAAGAAGCCAACTCTCTGGAAAACCATACCCATCGTCCCAATCGACGCCCCTTTCACGGTGAAGAAAACGTCGGTTAAGGGCTCGCTCATACCGTCGACTCTTTTCATGAAGCGCCCTTAGCACGGGACTTTCAAAATCCTTTGGCACATGATCCGAGTGGGCGGTTCTTAAAGGAAAAAGCCGCCACTCTAAGACAAGTGCCAATGCTTGAGGCGCCGTTTTGTAAAGATAGGAATAATTCACAGGTGCCACAGACGAGTTCTCACTTGGCAGAGGGGACAATGTCACTGTGTTTGGAATCCAGACGTTTCTTGACCAACCAAACCCCCATCCCTCCTCCAAAAGCCAGCCCCGCCACAAAGATCCCTCCGCCGATTATGGCCAAAAAACCCGACGACCCTTGAGAAGATGCCGATGACAAAGACCGTCCCCCAAGGATTTCTCCCGCTTGAGACTCCATAAGAACCAAAGTCACACGGTCAGGGCTGAGGCCCTCGATGCTGTTGGCCACCAGGGCTTTTATCCTTGGAGCCGACAGCGCCAGATCCAAAGAAGCCCGGTGCTTGATAAACACTGAAGCAGCCGATGGGATCGTTCTTTCCTGCAATGGATTGTTTTCCGGAAGGACAATGTGAACTCGGGCTGCTACAACTCCATCAATATGCGTTAAGGTTTCGGCGATTTCCTGAGAAAGAGCGTAGATAAAACGCACCCTATCCTCCATCGGCGAGGACACCATGCCTTCCCGCTTAAAGACCTCTCCCATGCTTTTGAATTTTGGCCTCGGGTAGCCTTCCCGATGAAGCAGTTCAAGGGCATTTGGAACGGCTTGTTTATTAACAAGAAGCGTAAAAGTTTGCTCCTGGCCAGGTTCCTTTTTGCATGAGATGCCGTGCTGTAAAAGGAGGCCCATCATTTCGTTGGCCTCCTTCTCCGTTAGTCCTCCATAAAGCTGCACCTGACAGCCTGTCAGGACAAAAACACCACCCAGGAGAGCTAAGCCCAACAATCGCTTGAGGAGACTCTTGCTTTGTCGATGATGCTGGCCCATTTTCTGCTCATCCCTGGTTTTTCAAAAGCGTCGATACTCCCTCGTTGCTTTTTTCCACAACTTTGGTGGCAATCTCCAACTCTAGGACCGATTGTTGGAGTTTCCACTGAAGGCTGAGGAGCTCCGTTGGGCTCACTTCCTTTCCCTCAAGAGCTCCGCCCATTACGGCTTCAATTTCACCGAGACGACCTTGCAGGACGCCCCGCTGCGCATCCAGAGATTGAAGGATCTTGTCACCTTGCGACGTGGGTTCCACCTGGTCGACAGAAGCCGAGCGGGGTGTTTCAAGCGCTGCTGCACTGGGACCCTGTTCTTCCATAGCCGCCCCAAAACGCTCCACGTCTTGTTCGTCGGGAACGCTTGGTTCGGCTTTTTGGGCAGAGCCTAGCTCTTGAACGCTCTGCTCTACGATTTGTTTTGTCTGCAATGAGTCGATCATGTTTTTCCCCCAGCTCTACGCTCTCCTCGCCGTCACAACTCCTCCTTGAGAACAGCCGAGGCAAGCCGTACAGCCGTTTGATTCTTGCCTGTTGCTGTCACACTCTGAGCCGTTTGCTCACTTTCATAGGTATTGCCCGCGAGTTTCAAAGCCAGAGCCAGGAAAGCCTTCAGCATCTCGCTGTCAGGATAAAATCGAAGGGCTTCATCCCGAAGAATCTGCACGGCTTCGGAGCTCTTGTTGGCCATAATCTTTGTGAGGGCATAACCAATGACGGGCTCTTCCGACCCTACCTTCATTTCAAAAAGCCCTTTGAATATCCTTTCTGCCTCCTCATGCCATTGATAAATTCCAGCAAGAATCCCGGCTTCCAGCATGATTTTTCCTAACTGACTATCGAATTCCACGAGCTATCCTTTCCCTTTCAAATCTTCTTGACCCCATCTGGGTAAGCTTTACAGACCTTACATGCTTTCCTTATGGTAGAAGGACCATGTTCGCCCGATCACGTTGATGGCTGCAGTTAAAGATTCCTCTATCCGTTGAAACCGAGAAAAATCTTCGGGTGGCAACCCTGAGTCCATGTGACGTTTGACCTTCAGCCTCCACTCTTCCAAATAATTCTGGAGCTCCCGCTTAACGCCGCCCTCGACGTCCTCCATCAAGCGTGCCTCAAGGTCAATAAAAGCTTTTTCTTCTCTTTGTTGATCCATGGCTTCCTCACCATTTCTTACCGAATGTTCTGGATCACCTCTTTCGTGGCATCTTTGAGAACGTTCATCATGTTGGTGGAAAGATTTGTTGCCATGGTCCACTTTTGAACAAGCATTTGAAGCTTCATTTGATCCTGAACGTTGTTCGGATCCATGCTCTCCATGTGAGCCTGAAGGTCGCTTTCAGCCTGGCCCACAAAACCCGTCATCTTTGCATACAGACTGTCCAGTGAAATGCTCATTTTCTTTTCCTCCTTTCTGTGGTTGTTTCCCCATGCCCACTCACACCCTAACACATTTCATGCCAATTGGATTCCTCGCGATAAGGCTTCTCATCTTTCCGCGTAAGGCTCTCTCCTAGCGCCTCATTTTTTGGCGCATGCCTTTAAAACTTGCATTCTGTTGGCATCACCACGCATACCTCAAAACGATCTTTGGTTGTATGGCAACATGGGTCTCCCGCTCTCCATGGCGCAGCAGAATTTTGTCTCTCTCTATGGACTGAACCCAGTACCCTTCCCCAAGTTCCTCTCCCTGAAACACCTTACGTCCGGAAGAAGTAAGAAAAAAGCGTTTGGGGCCCATCACCACCGCCTCCACCTGGATAGAAGGAGGTTCAGGGACAATAGTCATCACGTGGACTTCATCTTTGAGCACGCCTTCTCCGTAGCGTTCCACAAAGCGCCGAAGAACCTCACGATAAGCCGGCTCTTGGGACGGATCCACCTGGCCTTGTATAGACATGGCCCTATCCAGACGTCTAACTTGAAGCCCGCCAAGATCGGAAGACAGCAGCTTTCGAAGATCGTGTTCCGCCTGTTCTAATGTTCGAATGCTCCACTCAAAGGAAAGAAAATCCATGGGCAAACTGTTCTGAACGACCTTCTGAAATTTCTCCAGGTCGCGAATCGTCGACACGTACCCCGAAATCTTTACCACACCGCTTTCTTCCGCCGAGACATCAAGATCCCAGACCGATACCTCCCCGAGAAGCCCTTTTATGAGATCTTGGATCTCTCCCTCGGTCCATATGTTCAAACGCACCGGAAATCCCACAGACGCCAACATCATTCGAAGTTGTGAACGATCGCCCGCCGAGGCGACGATTCCAGAAACCCCAACCATTCCCCCCCCACCGACTTCCACACGAAGTGAAGGATGTCCTCTGGCGTCAAGAAGCCTTGTGAGATGCTCCTTAGGGGACTCGATGCTAGACTCATCCTTCAATAGCTTTGTTTTCTTTGAATCACCATGCTTTGAAAAAAACCAAAGAAAAACACTTCCCATCGCAAATAAAGTAACCAACACGAGAAGGACGACTCTAGAAAATGTCAGCTTAACGGGGCTTTTTGACGCCGGCTGGAAAATCTCTGTTTCACCGGCTTTCTTCATCTCGGCTTCCTCTCCAGAATCCTCATGAGGTTCCGAGGGCGTCAAAGGCTCCTCAACCCAAAGAGAGGGAATCACAGGATCCTGCCATGGGTCACCCTCTCGAAAGAAACTTACAAAAACCGTTCCCAAACGATAAAGCGAGCCAAAGCTGATGGGAACCGTTTCGTCCCGCTCAAAACGCCGGTTTCCGTTCCATACGATTCCTTCTAAGACGACAAGAGAAATCGAATCGTCTTCCACTCGAAGACGGCAATGTTTTGCCGAAAGGCCAGCATCGCTAAGGATAAAATCGCAGGAATCGTCCGACCCTATCACGTATGTTCCTGGTTCCAAAGCGATTTCAGCACCCACATGCGGACCACTCAGGACCTTTAAGTACAGAGCCATAGTTCCCCCCCGGCCTAAGCTTTCAGGTTAAATCTTTTTCCGTAACACCGTGGAATCTTAAGGCCATGATCGTGATATCATCGGCCTGGGGCGCTTCCGCAACAAATTCTTGAATCTGGCGCTTCAGCGTCTCCACGATCTCCTTAGGCGACGAATTTCCAACTCCTTTCAAGGATTCCTCAAGTCTTTGCGCCGTAAAGAATTGCCCTTCTGGGCTGAGGGCTTCGGTGACGCCATCCGTGTAAAAAAGAAGGGTGTCTGTCTTGGTGAGAGCGATGCTGCTTTCCCGATAGGAAATTTCCCCAAACACTCCTAGAGCCAAACTTTTCGGAGCTTGAAGCACGACCAGTCCTTCATTTTCTCGAACCAGGTAAGGTGGATTGTGCCCACCATTGGCGTAAGTAAAAATGCCCGTGCGCGTATCGAGCACTCCCAAAAAAACGGTGACAAACATCACGGATGGATTGTCCGAACTCAAGTCCCGATTAACCGTGGTGAGGACCTCGGCTGGCGATGAAGACCGCTCCACCTTGGCTTTAATAAGAGTTTTCGTCACTGCCATGAAAAGAGAAGCCGGAACGCCTTTCCCCGACACATCGGCAATGACCACCCAGAAACGATCCTGCTCGGTGAAGAAAAAATCATAGAAATCGCCACCCACCTCGCGCGCTGGACTAAGACAGGCGTGAATATCAAAATCGGTTCGTTCCGGAAACGGGGGAAAAACCTTAGGAAGAATACCTAATTGTATCTCTCGGGCAATGGCAAGCTCGCTTTCAATCCGTTGTTTTTCTGAAATAGTCCGGGCAAGTTCGTCGATGTAGTGTTTGAGAGAACTTTGCATACGAGCAAAAGCATGGGCGAGCACGGCCACTTCATCTCGAGAGGACAAGGAGGGAAGGAGGGTGTCGAGGTTTCCCTGACCGATCTGGTCCACGGATGCGGTGAGTTCCCTTATGGGCCGTGTTATGGTCTCACCAATCCAGGCAACGACAACGATCAAAGCCACAAGACCTGCGATCCCAAGCAGGGCCACCATACGGCTGAGTTTCGTGAGCTGTTCCAGAAGTTCTTTTTTGGGAACCACAATCCCAAGGGACCATCCCACGTCCGAAAGGGGTTGAAATACCATCCAACTGTCGGCTTTCGTTTCCGGGTCCTTGACTTCTTCTACCCCTTCCTCACCCCTTATCATTCTCTTTCCCAGTTCCCGTAAAGCCGGATTCTTGAGCTCCTCTGCAATGGAAAAAATCGTTTCGTTCATGACAAGCCGTTCATCCGGATGCGCAATAAACGTTCCAGTACGACTCAAAATGAAAGCGTAACCCGTTTTCCCAATGCCCAATGAGGAGAGCAGACCGCCCAACCATGCCAGGGAAACATCAACGGTCATCACCCCCGCAAACTCCTTTTTTCCTTGAAGCATGCGGTACAAGGGCTGGGAAAAAGTCACCATGAGAACCTCTCCCCCACCCACGTCAAAGTAAGGCTCGGACCACTCTGACCTACCCAATAGTTTGGGAATAAGATACCAGTCGGATGTCGTGTAATCATAGGAAAGATAACGAAACTTCAGTCCGGATGTTCCCATATACCAGTATGGAGCCTCGAGATCTTTTCCCGTAATCACATAATCAGCCGAAGGTTCCAAGGCGACAGTGGATCCAAAAAGTTCTGCGTTGTTCTGGAGCATCTCGGGAATGACAGCCACATCCCCCTTTTCCAGCCCTTCTTCCATCAGCCTAAGCGCAGCTCCTTTTGCCACAATTTCCAATCTGTCCAGGGTGTTTTCTATCTTCCTTACCATGGCTAAACTTAAGTGATACGCATCCCTGTAAATTAAATCGCTTACAATATTCCGTGAATAGAAATAATTGTATAGAAAAAGAACTGTGAACAGGAAACCGGCCCCCATCAGCACGGTTATTGTAAATTTGAATCGAAGCCCCCAATGAGCTTTTTTCATGGATCTACGTGCCCTCGGTAAAACTCATCATACGAAGGAACATCGTGAATCATATGCATTTCTTGAAGAGCTTGTACCGCCGTTTCGTAACTTTGCCTTGTAAGTTTACCAGCCTTGCTGCCTGGAGCATCAAACAGCATAAGATCTCGCAAACAGTGAAGCATCCATCGTTGATGCGATCGGCTTGCCGGATATCCCGCCTCGGACAATTTTTTGAGAATCACATCAAGTGTCTCTTCGGAATGGGAAAAGGCATAGCGCCATCCTTCCAAGGAGGCTTCAACAAAAGCTTTCCACACATGAGGTCTCTCACGATAACGTTTCTCCATCACATAGATACCGTCTTCGGGTATGTCAAAGCCAAAATCTCGAAGAGGAAAAACCACAAAATCCTCCGCATCAAAACCTGACACGAGCAGTGTATGATATTCATTGTACCACATCGCCGATGCCGCATGGACAAGGCCTCGAAGAAAAAGGTTCATACCCGTTCCTTGAGGAAGGATTTGAACAGCGAGACCTTGCCTTTGAAAGAGGACGTGAAATGGCACGCTAAAGAGGCCTTCCCAAAGACTGATTCGCTTGCCTTGAAGACTGTCTAAGCCATCGAGGCCTTTTCGCCCAATCAGCAGAAGTGAGGAACCCTGGATGATTTGAGCGATATTGACAAGGGCCACACCTTTTTCTCTCATGGAAATCCCTTGAACGAGCCACAAGGTGACAGCGTCTGCGCGTTCCCATAATAGAGCTTTATCGGGTGGCGCACTCGGTCCGCCTTCTAGGATCTCTACCTGAAGGCCGTATTTCTCATAGATACCCGCATGCAAGGCCATATAGTAGCCTGCAAACTGGGCCTGAGGAATCCATTGGGGAAGAAACCGAACGGTCTCAGCCCTGACAACTTCTGCAGAAAAAGTCAATAAGGCAAGGCTCCAAAAAAACCCCTTCAGCACAGGTTTGGTCCTCATAACACGCTATTTTTTATTACAAACCACTAGCGTCAAAACGTTGGTCTCATTTTCCCGCCTGTAAGAAACCTCGTCGGCGATTTTACGAATCAGAAAAACACCTAGCCCCCCGATAGGCCTTGTCTTTAAGTCTTTCGATAGATCCGGATCCGGAATTTCCAGAGGGTTGAAAGGCCGTCCCGTATCTTTGATTTGAATCACAAGCGCACCCTGTTCCTCCCAACAAGAGATGTTGACCTGCCCAGCTTCTTGCCCGGAGTAGGCATAGTTAATAACATTCAGAAGAGCCTCTTCTAGTATCAAAACGAGTTTTTGAATCTTTTGGGGGGGGAATGCCAAATCGCGCGCAAAGCGCTCAACAAATTCAATAAATGATCCTAGGCGTTCTTTTTCGGGGGGAAGGGTTAATTGAATCATGACGAAGCCTTTCCAAATAAGACATAGGAAAAAACTCCCATGAAAAATGCCCCCATCGGTGCTTTGGGACGCATCGGTTTCTCATCGTCGCAGCCCCACACTGGTTCTGAGGTCGCTCAGCTACTTTACAGCTTGACACGCTTGAGTTTTTATAGACGATAGGCTTTGCGAGGTCGAGCTTTTTTTCGACGGATGCTGCCTTAGGCGGGAGACCAAGGAGGTACTTAGAACACGAAGGGTTGATGCCCGAAAATCCATGCCTCGTCTTCATCATTTTGATACTTAAGGGACAAAAAAATACGAACTTCCCTGGCACACCTTCGACTCATGTTTCCATGGAAGACCTTGTGCCAATGCTTCATACCTTGCTTCGAGAGCATCTTCTATGGCCCTTGATCTCCTTGAAAAGCTAACTCAGATCGCACGGGATGTTTCTCTTGGAAAGCGCCCCGACCCTCAGCCTCTTTTCGAGTTGACGAAGACAGAGGTCTATCCCGCCCCCATCACCGATTTGGCGGAATCCTTTGGCATCATGCTGATCAAAGTGGAAGCTCGTGAATTCAGGCTTCGTCAAACCATCGAACGTCTCAAAAAAGCCAATCAGGATCTGGAAACATCCAAAGCGCTCCTTCAGCAACAAAACCTTTCCCTCAAAAAGAGCCTTCGAGAGCGTTTTTGTCCACAACAGATCATCGGGCACACCCCTGCCATGAGGCAGCTTTTGGCATCGGTGGAAAAGATTGCGGACACTCCCGTCAGCGTCATCATTGAAGGGGAAACCGGAACGGGAAAGGAACTGATAGCCAAAGCCCTTCATTTTAATAGTTCTCGAGCAGATTTTCCCTTCGTGGCCCTCAACTGTGCGGCACTTCCCGAAACTCTTTTGGAAAGCGAACTGTTTGGTATCGAGAAAGGCGTGGCCACAGGAGTCAGTCAACGGATTGGGCGCATCGAACAAGCCCATCGAGGCACCTTGTTTCTTGACGAAATTGGAGACATGCCTCTGCCAAGTCAAACCAAACTTCTGCGCGTGCTCGAACACCGGGAAGTGGAAAGGATTGGTGGACGTCGCCCATTGCCCGTAGACGTACGAGTCGTGGCTGCCACGAACAAAGATTTGCACGAAGAAGTTCAGGCAGGTCGGTTTCGTGCCGATCTGTATTATCGTTTAAACGTCATTAAGCTCCATTTGCCACCGCTTCGAGAAAGACAAGAGGATATTCCTCTCCTTGTGAACTTCTTCACCGAAATCGCATGTCTTGCGATGAAAAAAATGCCCATGACTTTTCATGACGAGGCCATGCGATGCCTTAAGGCTTACGATTGGCCTGGCAATATTCGGGAACTTCGAAACGAGGTGGAACGTTGTGTGGCGCTGGCCACTTCGCCCGTGATTGGCAAGGATGATCTCAGTGAAAACATACGAGGGTTGCGCCCTTTGCAAGGCGTCCAAACGCAGGAAGCGGCAACAGCCTTGACGACCTACGATTTGGACACCTTGGAGCTGGAAACTATTCAAAGGGCTCTGGTGGCCACCAAGGGAAATAAGTCCGAGGCGGCGCGCCTTCTTGGAATCAGTCGAGAGGGACTTCGGCGTAAAATGCAGCGGTATCATCTCAGCGATTAAAAGCTGGTAAAAATTTTGCTAACCTTTTTGGCCACAAACTTTTCGAAGGAGAAGGAGTCCCATATGGTCCAGCGTATTTCGGGGGAAGGGCGTCTTGGGAGCGACATCCCGGTGTCCACACATCAGGAAAGTGAAGTCAAAGAAGCGGTCATCGCAGGTAAGCGTCTGATTCTGGAACAAGATGCCTCTTCTCTGATAGCGGATGCCGCCGAGGAGCTCACCTTTGAAGCGTCAGAAACCGTTGAAGTCAAGCTGGAAGAGCGTCGAACGGAGAAAGAGCGACCGTCGGAGGTCGTGCGCAGAATCAAAGAGCTTCAGGCCATGATCCAGGATCTTAACGAGGAGCGGCTCCGACGATGGCTGGAAAACCTGCACCTTCATCCCCCACGGTCCACGGGTGATCTAAGGGACTCTCTTCAAAAGGCCTTTGCCGACATATCGCATCAGCATGCGGCTCTTTCGCTCTTGGAAGAGTTTTACGGGGACAACCCCACGCTTCAAGTTTTGGCGCGGGAAGCAAAAGCCCAATTGGAAGCGGAAGCCGAATCTTCAATCCGCGCGGGGTACAACATCTCCGCAACAGCCCAAGCGTACGCTGCCCAAGGGCTTGGAGACACTCAGGATTTAAGGAACTTTTACCGCCAAACAGTGCTTCATTACGAAGGTGTCACCCAAACGTTTGAATCGATTCTTCAAAAGTTTCCATCCGAATCGCTGTTGGACGCCGTTGCCTACCTTCTTAGAGCTGTAGGTACGGATTTGCATGCCCGAGGTCCTAGCATCGAGCGTGAAGAGCTTCGCGCCATCATGGATGACCTTTTTCACCTCGAATCCATTGCCAATCTTTATCGAAGTTTTGATCAACTGCTTCAGCGGACACGACGAAATCTCGGCGTTCCCGTAACGCTCGATGCCAAAAATCTTGTCGGTGAATTTCTCTCCCTAACCGATAAAAAATGGATCACCGAAACGGACATCCTCAACATTGTGAAAAAGACGTCCATCGAAGCTCCCTCGGCACGGATTTACTTTCTTCAAGGCTTTCTTGACCTCACGCGGCAAGCGCCTCTTAAACTCTTTTCAAGTGATGAAGGACGCCTCATGCTCATCAGCAAGACTCAGGAGGTGCTTGACCAATTTATCGAGGAGGAAGCCCAATGAACGTCGCACGAAATCTTATTCGCTCCCTTGGCCATCATCTTGGTATTAAAGATCTTGATTTTAATGACCGCAACGTCTGTATGTTTCGAGATGACCAGGGAACAACCATTGCGATGGAAGACAGAGGCGATCACCTTCTCATCTATGTCTCCAGACCTGTTTCCTATCTCTCTGAAACAACAATGGGAAAAGCCCTTCGCGCCACCTATTATCGGGCATTCCCCGCCTTTTCCGTGGGAGCCTGCCTGGCCAAGGGAGATCTGATCACGCTCTTTTCCCAGCTGGAGGGTTCTTCGATGACTTACGATCGCCTTCTTGACGGCATTCAGAAGCTCTCGGATCTCCTTAACACCATCATCGAATAGCGAGGTTAACCATGCTCATTCAATCATTCGGTCACGACAACATTTTGGTGCTCAGGCTGGCAGGACGACTCGATGCTATGAGCGCCGGCGAATGTGAAAAAGCTGTTGATGACGCCTTGGCAAAGGGCAGCCCTCTTCTTCTTATGGATTTGGAGGCTCTGGAGTACATCAGCAGCGCGGGCCTTCGGGTCATCCTCAAGGCGGCCAAAGCTCTGTATGGCTCAGGGCGTCTGGCTCTGGCACGACCTCAAGAAGGTGTTCGAGAAGTTCTTGAGATGACAGGGTTTGGCGAAATCATTCCCATTCACGACACCTTAGAAGGTGCCCTCAACGAGTTGCATGAGCCTGTTTAAAAGCAAAAGAAAGGGAAAACCTCATGAAAATTACTCCTTTGGATCGAGGCATCGAGGACATTTACTGGCAGGAACAATCAGAAACACGCATGCTACCGACAGGTCCTCTTCTGCCAGGGGATGCCCCTCTGGAAAGCTTGCTCGATGAACTCTTCACGTCCCCGTCGTTTGTCGACCGCATAGCTGAATTCTTAACACCAGACATTGTCCACCGCCACATTCTGCAGTCTGGCACTTTTCAAAGCTACGCGCATCACATTCTCGATAGCCTTAAGAAAGCCGCCGATGCTGCCGCAACACCCCAAATCCAACGCACATTCCTTGCGGCTTTAGACGTGTTGGAAGAGTTACAGTTCAACATGGAGATCCTGAGTGCCTATCGAAAACTTCTTCTCAAGGGTTAGGAAAAGACGTGAAGGATCTGTTAAGCGACGAAGAACAAGAGTACCTGAAAGTCGTTGCCTTTACGCTTTTGCGTTACGGCAAATGGGAGAAAGCTCGACTCCTTTATGAAGCGCTGGCCGAGCTGAGACCCCAGGATATGGATGTCTCCAAAGGGTTGGCGGTTTCAAGTTTTCAAAGCGGCAAACACTCACAAGCCTTGGCTGGAGCCGATCGTTGGCTCCACCAACCTCCTTTCGATGAAAGGGAAGCAAGGGCGGTTCGTTTGTTTCGAGCCCGCATTCTTTGGGCTCTCGGAAGGCATCAAGAAGCGAGGGAAAGCTTAAGCTGACAGGAGCCCCCCGATGAACCGCATTCTCAATGTTCTCCAACACTCGGCTTCTAACATTACGCAATTCGCCGATATCGCTCTTGCCTCGCTGGTCATTGGCATCATCGGCCTTATGATTTTACCGATTCCGCCTTTCCTCCTCGACGCCCTTTTGGCCATTAATCTCTGCTTGTCAGCAAGCCTTCTCCTCGTGGCCATGTACATTCCCTCCGCCCTGCACCTTTCCACCTTTCCATCATTGCTTCTTTTTACCACCCTCTTTCGGCTGGCGCTCAACATCACCACCACGCGACTGATCCTCCTTAAAGCGCACGCCGGCGACATCATCTACACCTTTGGGCACTTCGTCGTAGCCGGCAATTACGTCGTCGGCGGTGTCATCTTCCTTATCATTACTATTGTGCAATTCTTGGTCATCACAAAGGGTTCTGAACGGGTCTCCGAAGTTTCCGCCCGATTCACACTCGATGCTATGCCCGGCAAACAAATGAGCATCGATTCTGACATGAGGGCGGGGCTCATCGACATGGAAGAAGCGAGATCCAGGCGCCGTGCTTTGGAAAAGGAGAGCCAACTCTTCGGCGCCATGGACGGCGCCATGAAGTTCGTTAAAGGGGACGCCATCGCGGGTCTCATCATCACGGCCATCAATATCATCGGCGGCCTCATTATCGGTGTCGCTCAAAAAGGAATGCCGCTTCTAAAAGCCGTCCAAACTTATTCCATCCTGACCATTGGAGACGGTCTGGTCAGCCAGATTCCGGCCCTTCTCATTTCCATCACTTCGGGTGTGGTAGTCACCCGTGTGGCCTCCGACGAGGAACAAGCAAACCTGGGGCGGGATATCAGCCGCCAAATGCTTTCCCAGCCCAAGGCGCTCCTCATCGCCGGCGCCATGCTTCTGGGCTTTGCTCTCATTCCCGGATTTCCCAAACTCCAGTTCCTCCTGCTCGGATCCGTGGTCGGAGGCATTGGGTATGCCCTTTTCTTTCCCCAAAAAAAGAAAACGCAGCCCGAACCGACCTTTGCAGCCCAAGTGACACGAGCCAAAAAGAAAAAAACAGAAACCATCCAACCGGCAGACGAATTTTCCATCACCGTTCCACTTCTAGTGGATATCGATGCCCAAACCGAAGAATTCCTCGATCCTGCCGACTTCAATACCGAACTTGTTCGCCTTCGTTCAGCCCTCTACCATGATCTTGGTGTCCCTTTTCCAGGCGTGCACCTGCGCTTCAACGAAAATTTGAGCGAGGGCGTCTATAGAATCCTCATTCAGGAAATCCCGGTGGCCACAGGGAAAACATGGAAAGACTTTGTCTTGTTTCAGGAAAAAACGGACCTTCTTGAAACCCTTTCCATTCCCTACGAAACCCAGGAACGTTTTCTCCCTACTTTTGACACGGTGCTCGTTCCAGTCAGCTATCGAGAGGCCCTCCATAAGGCTGGTTTTCCCTTCCTTGAAGGCTCCCAGATTATCAGCTATCATTTGGCCCTTGTTCTTCGCAAATATGGTGGGGAGTTTCTCGGGCTTCAGGAAACCAAGATGCTGCTCGATCGCATGGAAAAGAATTATGGAGACCTCGTCAAGGAAGTTTATCGCGTTGTGCCACTCCAGAAAATCAGTGAAATTTTTCGGCGGCTCGTTCAAGAGGAGATTTCCATTCGTGATTTGCGAAATATCCTTGAAGCCCTTATCGAGTGGGGTCCCAAAGAAAAGGACGTAGTCCTGCTCGTCGAATACGTTCGGGGTAGCCTTCGACGACAAATTAGTTACAAGTACAGCGGTGGTCAAAATATTCTTGCCGTCTATCTGCTGGATCCCCAAGTAGAAGAGACCATTCGCCAGTCCATTCGTCAAACGTCGGCGGGAAGCTATCTGGCCCTTGACCCTGGGAAAGCCAAGGGATTGGTTCAGAATGTGAAAAAAGAGGTCGGGGATCTTCGAGGCAAAAAGCTACGTCCAGTTCTTTTGACTTCCATGGATGTGCGACGCTACGTGCGTAAGCTTATCGAAGCAGAAATTGAAGAACTTCCCGTTCTTTCCTACCAAGAATTGATTCCTGACATTTCCTTGCAACCGTTGGGACGAATTCGCAGCCTCTAGGAGACTGCCCGAGAATGCCAAATTCGCCTGTTTTAGGTACCATAAGTACTTGAAATTCCATTGACCAAAATTCGGTATCTCGAGTTCTCGGACAGGCTCTAGGAGCATTTCTGCGAAGAAACCTTTCCCTGGAAGCGCCGATGTTCCGCCCGCAAAATGAGCGGGTCAGAGGCCCGCGTTTCCAGGAAGACACACAGTTTCAGGCTTGTAAGGCCGGGGCGGCGCCTCGCTTCCTAAAATGTCATTAAAAAGCTTGGTGTTGCGGGTTTTTGGACAGCCTTCGAGATCGCCGCCATGACGGAACCACCACGGAATTTGGCAAAGGAAGGGAAAACTTTCGCCACAAAAATGGGCATTTGGTCTGAGATCTCAAAGGGTCCTTTATGGGACACAAAGGACCCTCACCAAATACCTTAAGATCTTCGGGAAAGACGTCCCAGAGATCAGAAAACGCTCCCCAAAAAGGAAGGCATGATTTGTGCTTTGCCTGTGCGCCAACATCAGGAGCCAAAGGAGGCTTTATGCGAACAGAAGAAATGCTTGAAACAATGGCTCGAAAGCTCGGCGTGGACGGGTTTGGTATGACGCAAAATGGTTGCAAACAACTGGTTTTCGATGAAGAAATCGTGGTTTCCATAGAAGAAGCGCTCGGAAAAGTGGGGCTATGGATAGCGACAGAGATTGTTCGTCTTCCTGAAGAAAATCGGGAGGTCTTGTTTCGTTCTCTATTGCGGTCCAATGTCTTGGCAGCCCGTGACCAGGAACCGGTGCTTGTGGTTTCAGAGGATCGTGTCTTTCTGCAGTATTTCATCAGAGCTGAATCTTGCACGCCGGAAAGCCTGATTTCTTCCCTCGAACGCTTTGTCAATAAAGCAGACAGCTGGAAGAAAAAATTATCAAAGAACCAAGACGTCTCAAGGGAACATGTCCAGTTTTCCCATTTTGTGAGGGGAAACATGCTTCGTCCCTAGGTCAACAACCCAAAAAGACTCTGGTGACTTTTGAATTCTTTGACCGAGGTGAGGCTGAAGAACTCTGAAAGACTTAGGGAAGTGGTGCCTGGATAAGGGGACAAAAAGGGCATCGCAAAGCCGTGAACGGCGAGGGGGAAGAACCATAAAAAACAATGAAAACAGGGAGGTAACACATGGAGGAGCACATCAAGAAGTCCCTGGAGTTGGAACAGCGCTTCAACGAACTGCGCGAGGAGTTCCAACGAGGCGTGGAGGAGAAAGAACGCTTGCTCGGCGACCTGGGAATCACCGCCGAGCGTCTCGCCGCCTTCGAGGCCAAGTTGAGCCCCGAAGCCCGAAACGCCATGGAAGCCATGCGGGAGAACATGGAGTCCGAATGGGAAAGGGCAGCGGCCTCTCCGGGGCCTGCCACAAAGTCGGCTCCCAAGGTCAAAGGTATGCGGATCTAACAGCATTCACTCCAAAGGAGATGAGACCATGGCAACAACTATCGGAAACATCACGACTTCGTCCACGCAGCCGCTCACCAGAGAAGAGATCCTCTCCATGCCGCTCGATGTGGCCGCCTTCTACCTGGCCATGCAGCAGACCGAAAGCCTGGATCGCCAAATTCAAGACAAGATGCTGGAGATCCAGAACAAACAGTCCGATCTCGCCCAAGCGCGCGAGTACCTCGCCAAGATGAAAGAGCTCCAAAATAATGCCAAGGAAGGGAAAGGCGATTGTCCCTGGGACAAAAAGGCGAGCATGATGCCTCAAGGCATGGCAGATTGGCTTGATGCCCATGGTGTTCAATGGGATCGTACCGGCAATGATCTCGCCCAGAGCGAAAAGGAATGGGATATCAACATCGAGCACCTCAACGCCTATATCCAGAACAAGAACAGTTCCGTCGAACTCGACATGCTCCAGATCCAGTCGCTCATGAACAAGCGCAACCAGGCCCTGGAGATGTCCTCGACCATCATGAAGAAGTCCACGGAGGCCAAGGAAGCCATCCTTAGAAACATTTAGCAGGAATTCGCGGTGGAATGCCACGGCCTTGCTGTCTCCCACCGCACACCCTCCACAAAAAGGAGCTTTCCATGAGTGACATGATTCAAGTTTCCGATTTGAGTGCGCAGCAGATCGAAGAGATCGTCACGGCCGTCGTCAAGGGAGAGACGACGCTGCAAGAGGTCAAAGGGTTTTCCGACGAACAGATGGAAGCCATCTACAGCATAGGCTACAATCTCTACCAAGTCGGCAAATACCAGGATGCCGTCCAGGTCTTCAGCTGGCTTGGGGTCTTCAACCCCTTCATGAGCAAGTACTGGCTCGGCCTCGGCGCATCACTCCAGATGCTCAAAAATTTTGAGAATGCGCTGAACGCCTACGCCGTCGCCGCCATCACCTCGGTTCCCGAAGACCCCGTGCCGCACCTCCATGCCGGCGAGTGCTACCTCGGCATGGACAACCTCGACGAGGCCGCCAAGGCTTTCCAGATGGCGGTGGATTTCAGCAAGGACAAGCCGCAGTACGCCAAGGTCTTCCACAAAGCTCAAGTCTTCCACGACATCATCCAAAGCAAAAGGGCAACGGCCTAGCGGCACATGGGGCATTCCGAGGGAGAAAACCCCGTGGGGCTCTCCTCCAGGATGCCGAGAAACTTGGAGAAGACCTTCAACGAAAAAGGGATCAAAGACATGGAAGGCATACGCCCTGGATCCTACGATCCATCACAGTTTGAGAGTATGTTTCGTGATCTTCTGGGGACCGAGTTCTCCGGCACGGTTCCCACCATCAGCTCCGTCACCGTAACGGAGACTGGCGCCTTCGTTCTCGAGACCGATCAGGGTAAGTTCGAGATCAAACCGGACCTGCTGCCTCCCAGCGGTGACACCGACGTATCAGGCGCCTACGAGGTGCTCGGCTCGCAAGTGGATACCCTCTTCGAGCTCATGGCGACCCTCGCCAAAGCCTTACGGGAGATGCGCGCCTCCAATCGCGCCGCGCGGGAGGTCGAACATCAGACCCAGATGTCGGAACTTTTGCAAGCCGCCGAGAAAATCCGAGAAGCCGGGGCCAAGGCTCTCGTCGGCGCCATTGTGGGCTTCGCCGTTTCCGTAGCCATGGCAGCCGTCTCCATCGGCGTCTCGGTCAAGGCCGCCAAGGCCGACATAGGGAAAATGGGAGCGGCCCAAGACCTCAGCAAAGCGCAGGGGGCCATGGAGCAAGCGACCTCGAAGCTCTCCGATGCGCAGAAAGGCTTGCAACAAGCCCGCCAGGCTCCCACCCTATCCCAAGGCATCCATGACACCGTTGCGGCCAAGGGACAGGTCGCCCAGGCCAGCGAAGGCGTCAAACAGGCCCAGGCATCAGTCTCCAGTGCAGAGCAAGCGTTCAAGGCCGCTTCCAAATCCGCCGCGGCGTGGGGCGGGGCGGCAGCCGCAAGCCCTCAGATAGGGCAAGGCATCACCCAGATGGTGGGCGGCATCACCCAGTACGCCTCCTCGGTCTCCATGGAAGAACAAAAGATCCATGAAACCAGGGCCGAGGAACACTCTTTCAAGGCACAGAAAGAAGGAGAACAAATCCAGGATCTGCGGGAGCTCATCCAGAGCATCTTGGAGAAGCTGCGCACTATCATGGAACTCCAACAACAGGCGGTGGATCACGTATCACGCGTGTAGGCAAACAACACCTCTTTGCCGTGATAGGGCGATGTGCTCTTCGGCTTTTTTGACGCCCGACGAGATGGTGGAAGGGGAAGCAAGATACGGAGGAAAAAAACGATGGTTGAACGCATTACAAACTCCGCGGGGACATTGAGCCCACTCACGATGCACGAGAACCAAGAAACCGCCCCCCTGGAGCAACTCACCCAAGAGCTCCTCACCATCTTGGAAAAGCAGGGAACGGGTGGGGGCCAGGGTGGGGGCACGGCAGCGAGCACCCCTGAACTGCCGCCCCCCTCCACCGATGCCCTGGACGTGGCGGAGATGCTCGCGAGCCTCAAGAGCAAGATCAACGAGGCCATGACCGGCATCGCCAAGGAGAGCATCGAGAAGAACCGCGCGGACCAGCTCCAAAAGTCTCAAGAGCGCATCCAACAGATCAAAGAGGCTCACGAGGCTATGGACCGTGCCAATACCTGGGGTGTCATCGGCAAGGTTCTCGGTTGGGCGATTCCCTCGCTGATGGTTCTTGGCGGGGCGCTCCTGGCCATTGCCGGAGGCGTCATGCTGGCAACGGGCGTTGGCGCGGTAGCCGGGGTGGCCTGTTTGAGCATCGGGGCATCGCTCATCGCCGGCGGTGTGGTCGGCCTCGTTGCCCAAACCCTGCAAGAGACGGGGGCGGCACAGGCAATCATGGACTGGATGGCAGGGCTTCTCCAGGACCTCGGCATGAGTGAGGAAGCGGCACAGTGGACGGCCTTCGGCATCTACCAGGTAACCGTCATCGCTATCATGATTGCCGCCAGTGTGGGCGCAGGTGTTGCTGCTGGCGCCATCGGTGGGCTCGTCGGCGGTGCTGCCGGCGCCGGAGCTGCGGCGGCAGGCGGTGCGGCCAGTGCTGGAGCCTCGGCGGCGAGCAGTGCCGCCAGCGGCGCGGCGTCGGCGACAGCATCGACAGCGGCGAACCTCACCAAGGCAGCCATCCAGGTCGCCGTGGCCGTACTCCAAGGTCTCCTCAGCGTAGCCCAAGCGGGCGTGGGTGTGGGCAAGGCGGTGGAGGAGTACAGCGCTGCAGACCATGAAGCCCAGGCGGCAGAGATCAACGCCATGCTCAAAAAGCTCCAACAAAAGCTCGAGGAGTATGAGGACCAGCTCAAAGAGATTATGGAGTCCTGGCAACAAGGCATGCATATCGTCATGGATATCATCGACACCCAAAGCTCGATGGCCCACAAGGCGATCGGGGTTTAAAAGGAGAACACACATGCACACCCTTATCCACGATTTCGGCAAAAACATCGGCATCCCTGACCTGGCATTGGACGAACACCACTACTGCTGCCTGCAGTTCGACGGTGTCGTGGTCAACCTGGAGTACGAGCCGGACAAGGACGAGCTCTTCCTCTACACGCACCTTGGACGCATACCCCAGGACCCGAGTCTAGCGCTGTACGAACGCCTCCTCGAAGCGAATTTCTTCTTTCGCCAGACCGGCGGCGGCGTATTGGGCATCGACAAGGCCACGGGGATCATCGCCCTGGCCTGGCGCCTCCCCGCCTCGCCCCTGACCCTGCCGGCGTTGGAAAAGCTCATGGAGACCTTCGTCAACACCGCCGAGTACTGGACAGAACAGGTGGGACAGTCGGAGCCCACCGAACAGACAACCCCGCCCGTGGACTTTATCCGGGCATAAACCTCCAGGAGGACGGCCATGCCGACCATTCACGATTTTTCCCGAACCATCCAGCAAGCCGAACAGCGCGGTGGTTACCTGGACGTCAACCGTCAGGGTGCGCTGGAGATCAAAGGAACCGGCTTTTTCGGCAAGATCGCTTCGTGGTTCAGAACGGCTGCGGATGTGGCACGCACCAACGAACGGGTGATGCACGCCTTTGTGGACGCACTGCGACAACGATATGGCCAGGACTTTGCAGATGAATCCATCTCCCAATTACGGAACACCCCCCTCTCGTCGCGTCTGGTGGCGCAGGTGATCCAATCAGGCGGCGAGCATCAAGAAATGGTTCGGGCGCTGAACCAGGTCAAGGTCAACGAACTGGCCACAAAAACGGAAACCTTCGCGAACCTCTTCCGTGAAGTGGCCGCAGAGCGTAGCTTCCCCGCTTCTCTGGAAGAATGCAATCCCGACTCCATGTTCGAGCGCATCCAAAGAGGCATCGAACAGAGAGGAAAATCCGACACACAGGTCGTGAGCAGCCAGGAAGCGCGCGACATCGCCAGGTCGGCCATCGGGCGCTTCCTCGAAGAAAAGACAGCCCTCATGAACGAGCTTCACGGTATGGAGAACATCCCACCGCAGGACAGGAAACTGCTTGGAGAGCTGGCCCTGAACAACGACATGTCGCCCCAAACGCTCCGCATGGTCGCGAGTAACTATCGAGTCGCCGCTGATCTCATGCGTTCCCTGGCCGCATCCCAAGGTGCGGATACACGACGTGCCCTGCTCGATACCCTGAATCGGCTGGAGAACATCGTTCTGGACGCTCAGGTGATGGAGGCCGGCATTGATACGAGTCCTATGGAACTCCTCATGAAGGCGGGGCTTGCCGTCGCCAACCGTGACCACGGCGTGCAGCCCGATACGCTCCTCGAACGCCTGTCTTCTGAACCCATGCAGCAGCTCAGAGGTGCCCTCGACAAGTGGCTGGCCTTTGATAACGTCGATGACACAAGGATCTTTGGCGGCTGTCTCGCCAAACTGCGCTCGCTCCTCTACGTCGTCGGCACAGCATGCGGTTTGTCGTCAATGGATGAAGTCGAGGAGAGGTTTCAGAATGTCCCCGACTTCGCCTCCTTCGAGGACGTCCCCAACGACATCGCCGTGGACCTGCGCGACCTCTTGGGGGTCCAGCTCCCCCGTCCTTCCGGCTTGGGCAAGGCGGAAAGCGGCCGATGCAGCCAAGTCTTTCAGGACAAGGTACGCGAAGATATCCAGAGTCTCCTGGACGACTGCCTCTCCAAGGAGAACCAATTCGACGGAAATATCTTCCAAACGTTCACAACGGACTTCAACCGCAGCTTCCGCTACACCCTGGGAGATCGAACGTATAACGGTTCTGGCGATATGGATGCCTTCACCACGGCGATGGGACAAAACTTTACTCCTCAAGAGACCAAGATCCTCACCTCCATAGCGCACCAAGGCATGGATGGCTGTTTATTAAAAAACAACGACCTGTTCACAGGCTTTCCACTCCAAGCGCCAGGCCATAAGGGGAATTCCTTTGGGCATACCTTTTCCAAGGACGCACAAGGGAATTTGCTCATTGAGTTCAAGCATCGGATAGCATGCGATGGCCTGATGCAGAACGGAGACAGACTCCCTCTCGACCCCGACAGGAGTTTTTACGGCTTTTCCTTCTCCCTCAAGATCCCACGGGAAAGTATCGAGCAAGGCAAGCCGCGTGTCGAAGTCACGGGACCCGTGCACCACGAGTACGCCTTCCATGAGTAAGGAGAGGTCAAACCATGGGAGAGAACATCGGCATCAGAGCAGGCTCCCTGGCCGGAGCCCAGATGACGCAGCAGCTCGAAGAGACTCCGGAGGTTACGAGGCTCACCCAAGAGCTTCTGAGCATCCTCGAAAACCAGAAGACGAACGGGGGCCAGGGTGGGGGCACGGCAGCGAGCACCCCTGAACTGCCGCCCCCCTCCACCGATGCCCTGGACGTGGCGGAGATGCTCGCGAGCCTCAAGAGCAAGATCAACGAGGCCATGACCGGCATCGCCAAGGAGAGCATCGAGAAGAACCGCGCGGACCAGCTCCAAAAGTCTCAAGAGCGCATCCAACAGATCAAAGAGGCTCACGAGGCTATGGACCGTGCCAATACCTGGGGTGTCATCGGCAAGGTTCTCGGTTGGGCGATTCCCTCGCTGATGGTTCTTGGCGGGGCGCTCCTGGCCATTGCCGGAGGCGTCATGCTGGCAACGGGCGTTGGCGCGGTAGCCGGGGTGGCCTGTTTGAGCATCGGGGCATCGCTCATCGCCGGCGGTGTGGTCGGCCTCGTTGCCCAAACCCTGCAAGAGACGGGGGCGGCACAGGCAATCATGGACTGGATGGCAGGGCTTCTCCAGGACCTCGGCATGAGTGAGGAAGCGGCACAGTGGACGGCCTTCGGCATCTACCAGGTAACCGTCATCGCTATCATGATTGCCGCCAGTGTGGGCGCAGGTGTTGCTGCTGGCGCCATCGGTGGGCTCGTCGGCGGTGCTGCCGGCGCCGGAGCTGCGGCGGCAGGCGGTGCGGCCAGTGCTGGAGCCTCGGCGGCGAGCAGTGCCGCCAGCGGCGCGGCGTCGGCGACAGCATCGACAGCGGCGAACCTCACCAAGGCAGCCATCCAGGTCGCCGTGGCCGTACTCCAAGGTCTCCTCAGCGTAGCCCAAGCGGGCGTGGGTGTGGGCAAGGCGGTGGAGGAGTACAGCGCTGCAGACCATGAAGCCCAGGCGGCAGAGATCAACGCCATGCTCAAAAAGCTCCAACAAAAGCTCGAGGAGTATGAGGACCAGCTCAAAGAGATTATGGAGTCCTGGCAACAAGGCATGCATATCGTCATGGATATCATCGACACCCAAAGCTCGATGGCCCACAAGGCGATCGGGGTTTAAAAGGAGAACACACATGCACACCCTTATCCACGATTTCGGCAAAAACATCGGCATCCCTGACCTGGCATTGGACGAACACCACTACTGCTGCCTGCAGTTCGACGGTGTCGTGGTCAACCTGGAGTACGAGCCGGACAAGGACGAGCTCTTCCTCTACACGCACCTTGGACGCATACCCCAGGACCCGAGTCTAGCGCTGTACGAACGCCTCCTCGAAGCGAATTTCTTCTTTCGCCAGACCGGCGGCGGCGTATTGGGCATCGACAAGGCCACGGGGATCATCGCCCTGGCCTGGCGCCTCCCCGCCTCGCCCCTGACCCTGCCGGCGTTGGAAAAGCTCATGGAGACCTTCGTCAACACCGCCGAGTACTGGACAGAACAGGTGGGACAGTCGGAGCCCACCGAACAGACAACCCCGCCCGTGGACTTTATCCGGGCATAAACCTCCAGGAGGACGGCCATGCCGACCATTCACGATTTTTCCCGAACCATCCAGCAAGCCGAACAGCGCGGTGGTTACCTGGACGTCAACCGTCAGGGTGCGCTGGAGATCAAAGGAACCGGCTTTTTAGGGAAAATAGCCTGGTGGTTGAAGACGCCCAGAGCGACTGCGCGAACCAACGAGCGGGTGATGCACGCCTTTGTGGGCGCACTGCGGGCTGAGTACGGCGAGGACGCGGCGAGAGCCTCCATTCCCCAACTGCGAAACACCCCGCTCTCATCTCGCCTGGTGGAGCAGGTGAAGGTATGGGCCTGGCAACATCGAGAGAACAGTCAAAGCCCTCCGCCGACCCCAGAACAGGCCCACGCCTTCATACTCCAGGTGGCCAACGCACGCCGGACCATCGCCGAAATTTTCCTCAACGCACATCGCGTACAGGGAGATGTCATCCCGGACCACCTCACCACCACGATGGGCAAAGACATCAACAGCATCAACCTCTCCGAGGTCATTGAACAACTTCCCGTCGGGAAACTGGGACAGGCCGACAGAGAGCGCGTCTTCGCCTTGAAGAACGTGATCAGCAAAAATTTGGACGTTCTCCAGCGGGCCATTGATCTCAACCCTAAACTCCGTGCGCCGACAATCCTCAACCCTTTGGCAACGTTCAACATCAAAGCACAAGACGACCTCAAAACCTTGCGAACCAAAGCGGAGCACATGCTCGGCCAGGAGCTTCAGGTGTTGAGCAGCGGTATCTCCCCCAAAAAAAGCAGCGAGATCAACGCCTTCCAAATCACATGGGAGTTCGAGCACATGCTCAAAACGAGGCCCGACGTGCGCATCGCCATGGGTATCGCAGACCCGAAAGCGGTCACCGGGCAGATCCAACGATGGCTGGAAAGTCTTCCCCTGGACAGCATCAGCAGAACACAACTCGCGGGGCAACTGGAGAGCATTCGTCTCCGGTATGTTCCAAGCGAGGAGACCCTAGTTGTCACTCAAAAGTTAGGGAGCGGCGGACAAGGCACGGCGTACCTGGGCACCTTCAAACCAGCGGGAACATCTGAAACGGCCGTTGTGATCAAATTGCAACACGATCCTAACAGTAAGATCCTGATTGAATCGTTGATGCAGGCCTCATTCCATGACAATCCCCATATTCCCAAGGTCCTGGGGGTCATCGTGGATGCATCGTCCATCACACAGCTCGTCATGAGGAAGGTTCCGGGGACAGACTACGCTTCATTTCTCAAACAAAGGAAGAATATTGATCCCAAGGTCGCGCTCAACTGTTTTGCTGGCATCGCCAGAGGATTGGCGAGAATGCACGAACTTGGCTTTGTGCACTCGGATATCAAGCCGGCAAACGTGATCCTGGACCGCAATACGTATGAGCCGCGCTTGATTGACTTCGGCATGGCGTTCAACCCCCACGAGGAGTCATTGGAGGGGGGAACGCCTGCGTACCTGGCTCCTGAAGCGATAGCCGGCGACGCATCGGCGGCCACCGACGTCTACGCCATGGGCCTAACCCTCTACGCGCTGCTCACGGGAAAGGAACCGAAACGCACTCTCGCCGAGCTCTCTAGACCCATTACGCTCGATTTTTCCAGCTCTCTCTGGAGTGAAGCCGGGATGGACGGTCTCAAAAAGCTCATCGAACGCTGCGTGGATCCGGACCCGAAGAATCGGCCGACCACGAGCCAGATGGTGCAGGCCCTCAACGGTGAACCCGTCACGCCCGTCCCAGAGGGAGGCATGGGGCTGCGCGGCGAGGATGTGCGGTTGCTGGATGTGCTGCGCCCCGAAAGCCCCTTCCGTCAGGGTGTCATGGACGCTACCGCCCAGCTTTTAGGACAGTGACCCGGGAAACGCTGCGGGCATAAGCATACCGCCACGCACCCAACACAAGGCGTAACCAGCGACCTGAAAGCTAAGTGGTATGAGGCACAAAGGAGAAAACTTCTGATCCGTAAAGTTAAGAGAATGTGTACAAAAAACCTAGACCGATACACAGCAGATGTTCATGGAGACAATAGCGATAGAGGGCCCCCCTCTGTCAGGATAGTTGTCGTCTCTTCTCGAATGGTCTCTAATAGGGGGCGGAGGAGCTGACCGTGAGATATTCAGAAGAACGCAAACGTGTGGTGCTGGCCAAACTTTGTCCACCGCACAGTCGAACCGTCCGGGAAGTCGCCGCCGAGGAAGGCCTCTCGGAAGCCACGGTGTACGCCTGGCGCAGGCAGGCCCGGGAGCGCGGGGAACTGTATCCCGATGCAGGATCGGACGCCCAGGGCTGGAGCACCCGTGACAAGTTTGCTGCCGTCGTCGAAACGGCGGCGATGAACGAGTCCGAGCGCTCGGCGTATTGTCGCCAACGCGGCCTGTATCCCGATCAATTGGCCGCCTGGCGGCGAGCCTGCGAACTGGCCAATGCCTGGGCCCGGAATATGTCAATGAAAATGAGACAGCCATGGCCATAAAATTAGTGGAGCGTTGATGGGGTTTCTGGGGGGTTGATCCAGACAGCCTGGGCGGGTTGGAGGATTTGGGGCAGAGAGGGGGCTCGCCCATTCCATCTGACCGGGTTTGCCTGGAATGCCTGCATCATGGCCTCGGTTCGGGTTTTGAGGACTTGCGGAACCGCTCCGTAATGCACCTGGCTTGGGGTCATCAGGCCGATGCCGCTATGCCGGTGCTCCTCGTTATACCAGGGGAAAAAGGCCCGCCCGAAGGCTATTGCGTCCTCCTGGGAGCCGAAACTCGCCGGAAAATAGGGGTGATACTTGAGTGTCTTGAATTGCGATTCCGAAAAGGGGTTATCATTGCTGGTGTAGGGCCGGTTGTGGGTTTTGGTGATGCCCAGATCGGCCAGGAGCTGGGCAACGGTCTTGGAGCGCATGCTCGGGCCGCGGTCAGCATGGATGGTCAGCTGGCCGGACACGATGTTCTGCTTCTGGCAGGATTCCTGGATGAGGCGCGCGGCCAGGCTTTGGGATTCCTTGGAAGCGATCATCCAGCCGACGACGTAGCGGCTGAAGATGTCCAGGATGACATAGAGGTAGAAATAGCTCCACTTCTGCGGCCCCTTGAGCTTGGTGATGTCCCAGGACCAGACCTGGTTGGGGCCGGTGGCGAGGAGCTCTGGCTTGGCATAGCTTGTCCGGGTCGTTTGCCGTCGGCGCTGCTGGTTTTCTCCCTCTTTCCTGAGGATACGGTACATGGTGCTGATGGAGCACAGCATCTGGCCCTCGTCCAAAAGGGCCGCGTAGGTTTCATAGGGGGGGCTGTCCTGGAATCGCGCGCTGTGGAGGACATCCAAAACCGCTTTTCGTTCCGCTTCGGACAATGCCTTGGGCGGTGCCGGCCGGGGGGAAGGCTGCGACTTCGGGGCGAAGTATCGATACAAACTGGCCCTGGGGACATTGAGGGCCTTGCAGGCAGCCGAGATACCCACATCGTGCCCCAGCTGTTTGGCGGCGTTCATCAAAGACTCCCGTTCTGGTCCTGCTGCATGCCCAGGAACTCTGAAATTTTTTTTTGAACCTCGATGATCATCTCTGCCTGGCCGAGCTTTTTGCGGAGGCGCTTGACCTCTTTCTCCAACTCCTCGACTTTCTTGGCCAGAGGATTGACAGGTTGCTTTTTTCTGCCTCGCTTGCGGGAAAGCCCCTGCAACATGCCCTCATCCCGCTGCCTGCGCCACGTGGTGAGGTTGGAATGATACAACCCTTCCCTGCGCAACAAGGCCCCGAGTTGTCCCTGCTCGGTGCAGGCGTCGGCTTCCTGGAGAATGCGCAGCTTGTAGGCGGCGGTATATTTTCTTCGCCTGAAGATCGGAGGGACTTCCGGGTCGGGAGGTTGGTGTTTCGCGCCGGGGAAGGGAGAGACTTCAGTCGGCCTACGGCCTCCTTCCGTCTCTCCCTTCCCCGGAACCTCGGCCGAAATGGTGACTGGTGCTGTTGTGCTGCTCATGATCGAGACTCCTACCCGCCCTTCTTTCATTTCTCAACAGGTGGCTGTCTCACGTTCAATGACACAGAGGGCCGAAGAACGCAACGCCAACCAGGTCAAGGCGGATCGGGAGCAGCGCCGAAAGATGCGCACGCTCGAGCGCGAATTGGCGCGCAAGGAAAAGGCGCTGGCCGAGACGGCTGCTTTGCTCGCCTTGTCAAAAAAAGCCCAGGCGATCTGGGGGGACGCAGAGGACGAATGATCAGCACCCCAGATCGCCAGAAAGCCGTTGCGCTGATCGATGAGGCCAGGAGCGCTGGTGCCCGCCTCGAGCCTGCCTGCGGGGTGCTGGGCATCACGGCCCGCACGTACCAGCGTTGGACGGCTGACGGTGGTGTGAGCGCCGACAGACGGCCTGAAGCAGTGCGTCCGTTGCCGTCTCACGCGCTCAAACCTGAGGAGCGGCACGAGATTGTGCGGGTTTGTAACGAGCCGGGGCACGCGTGCCTGCCGCCGGGCCAGATTGTGCCGAAGCTGGCTGACGAGGGGCGCTACCTGGCCTCTGAATCGTCTTTCTACCGGGTTCTGCGACATGAAGGCCAGCAACACCACCGCGGCCGTGCCCGTAAGCCTGCACCGTCCAGGCCGCCGACCACACACTGTGCCGATGCCCCCAATACTGTGTGGTGCTGGGACATCACTTGGTTGGCCAGTGATGTCCGTGGGCGTTTTTTCTTCCTGTATCTGATCCTGGACCTGTTCAGCCGCAAGATCGTAGGCTGGGAGGTGCATGAGCACGAGAGCGCTCTCCATGCAAGAGATTTGGTCCAACAGACGGTCTGGAAGGAAGGTTGCATTGGCCGACCATTGGTCCTTCATGGCGACAATGGCAGTTCGCTCAAGGCACAGACCGTCCAGGCCATGCTCGGTAGGCTGGGAATCATCGCTTCGTTCAGCCGACCGCGGGTCAGTGACGATAACGCCTTCGTCGAGTCGCTGTTTCGAACCTGCAAGTACGTGCCGAGCTTCCCCAAGGTCGGCTTTGCTTCGTTGGAAGAGGCGCGCGAGTGGGTCCGTCGTTTTGTTGATTGGTACAACTACCAGCATAAACATCGCGGGATCAATTATGTCACCCCGCATCAGCGCCACACCGGCCAGGATATTGAAATCTTGGCCAAACGCCATGCCATCTATCAAGCGGCACGAGACAAGCACCCAAGACGATGGAGTGGAAATACCCGCAACTGGACTCCTCAAGGAGCCGTGTGGTTGAACCCAGAGAAGGAAAACAGGCCGAAAAGTCAGGCCGCATAAACATGAAAAAGACGACATCTATCTTGACAACCACCGCCGGCGGATTGATAGCGTACGAAAAAATATAGCCTTCCGGTACACCAGAGATACCCCCAAACACAAGGGAAATCCCGCAAGTGATCGACACCCCCGGCCCCCTCCTGCACGCCGACATCCATCTGGACCGCCTCCGGGCCAACGTGGACATCCTCCGCACCCATGTCCCGGCCCATGTCCACATCATGGGTGTGGTGAAATGCGACGCTTACGGCCACGGCGCCATCCCCATCGCCCGAACGCTCACGGCATGCGGGATACAACACCTGGTGGCAGGTTCCGTCATGGAAGGCATCGCCCTGCGCCGGGCCGGCATCTCGGCTCCGATCCTCGTTCTCAGCGATCCCCTGCACCACAGCCTCCAGGACGCCGCAACATACGACCTGACCCTGACCGTTGCGGACGAGCAGCTCGTACCCCGACTGGCCCGGTTGCAGCCTGGAAAGGCCGTTTCCGTGCATCTCAAAATCAATACCGGCCTGTGCAGGTTCGGAGTCGATCCCGACCAGGTCGAAGCGGTGCTGCATGCCCTGTCGAAGATATCCCACGTCCGCGTGGAGGGCGTATACAGCCACCTTTCCTCCACGTTTCGCGACGATACAACCAGCGATGCCATCACCCGCCAGCAAATCGGGACGTTCATGCAGGTCTGTACGCAGCTGGAACGCCAGGGGATGCTGCCGCCGATGGTCCACATCGGCAGTTCCACCGCATTGCTAGGATTTCCCGATGAGGTCTGTGCCTGGCCCTGCAATGCCCTGCGGGTGGGAACGATCGTGTACGGTTTTTTGGAACGCCCCAATGCCTGGAAGCATCGCCCCCGTCCCATTGCCGAACTGACCACGCGGATTGTGCAAATCCGGCAGGTTCGGGCCGGCACCCGCGTCGGGTATCATGGCGCCTACCGGATGCCGCAACACGGACGCATCGCCGTGGTCCATGGTGGCTATTCCCACGGGGTGCACGGAGATCTGGGCAAAGGTTACCAGCCTCTGGTCCGAGGGCGGTCAGCCACGTTCATCGGCAAGCCATCCCTGGCCCAATCCTTGCTTGACCTCGGCGAAGTGCCCGACGCCCACATTGGCGATCCCGTCCTTATGGCAGGAGAATCCGTGAACATACACTCCGTCGCCCAGGTCCTTGGCCGTTCTACCTGGGAACTGCTCACTCCCATGCTCCAGGCCTCTCGAAAAACCTATCTCCAGGACTGAACCCAGCATGCACGGCTCCCACAAGATAACTCTCATGGCGATCCTGGTTCTGCTTGTGTCGCAAGCCTTCATGAGTGCATTGGTGTCGGGATCCTTCGAGAAGGTCGTTGTCGCCTCGAAACTGGCCAGGCACAGTGTGGCGCAGAAAGAATTCAAACGCCAGGTGGAAGGCGCTCTTCGTTTCGGCAAACCGTTGGACAGCCTGCTGGGCATGGACACGCTGCTCGCCCAGGCCGCGGCGCATTCCGTCGATCTGGCCAATATCGTCGTCTATTCCGCATCCGGTGATGTCCTCTCCAGTTTGCGCCCGGTGGATCGATTCCCGACATTCCTGAATCCTCCGCCTCAAGAACACCCCAAGGCCATCTCCCTCGCCGACCCTCTTCTTCAGGCCTGGGAGACTTCGTCCACCTATAGCCTCGCGCTTCCTCTCTTCGCCCCAGCACCTCAGGGCGGATCCTCCCCAGTCATAGCCGGAACTGTCGTTTTCGCCTTTTTCAAAGAAAATATCCGAAGCGACGCACGCCTGTTCTGGCACCGCATCCTCCAGCACGGCGCCTTCATCTTCGCTGCCGCCGCCCTGCTGTTGATCCTTGCCCTAAGTCGGCTGCGAGAACCCGATGTTTCCATCCTGCGCAGGAAGGTTTTCCTCCACGTGCTCATGATCACGATTCTGGCCCAGATCGGTTTTGCCATGCTCGCCACCCGGCAATTCCACCAGGATCATATCCGTGTTTTGCAGGAACGCGTCCACGCCCAACTCGATCTCGTGCGCCAGGAGGTGGAACGGGTTCTCGCCAAAGGGGTCAGTCTGGAACGGGTACGTCGGATGGACGAGTACCTGACAGAACTTCTGAAAACCAATCCAGAACTATCCACGCTGCTTTTCCTGGACGCACAGGGCTCTCCCGTGGCCCAGGCCATGCGGCCGGCACAAGCGGCGTGGTTTGCACCCACTGCGCCCATGGAGATCTCTTTGCCCCTGAGGGCATCGACCACAAACATCCAGGGCAGCATCCACTCCACCTTGGATGCCGGGGCCTTGAGCGCCGTGCTCTGGAAAATCCTCCTGGACGCATGCACCGTCGTCCTCATCGCCTCGCTCTTCATCGTCGAACAGGTCTTTTTTCTGGTCAGCAGAATCCACGTATGCCAGGAAAGGGACGATTCGTGCGATGAAGCCCAAACAAACCTGGACCTCTTGTTGCTGGCGCGATTCGCAGCCTTCACGTTCATGTTCGCCTTCGCTCTGTCCGCTTCCTTCGTGCCCCTGCAGATGCGGGAGCTCTACACTCCATTGTGGGGGCTCCCCAAAGATCTCGTGCTCGGCCTCCCTATCGCGGCGGAAATGCTGTGCGTCCTGCTGACATCTTTGATTGCCGGGACAACGGCGGACCGATGGGGCTGGCAGCCACCCTTTCTGGTCGGACTCGCGACCACGGCAATCGGTCTCTTCTGCTGTTTCCAAGCCGGAAATGGCCTGGAGTATATCCTGGCCCGAGGCATCTGCGGGTTGGGCTATGGTTTGTCCTGGATGTCCCTGCAAACCTTTCTCTTCACCCACTCCACTCCCTCCACGCGGGCCCAGGGCAGCTCGCATTTCGTGGCCGGGATCTTTTCCGGACATATCTGCGGCACCGCCCTGGGGGGGATGCTCGCCGAACGGATGGGTTTTCGCCTGGTGTTTCTGACGGGATCCCTCCTGACGATCAGCTGTATCGCCCTCTTCTTCCTGTTCCTGCGCCGCGTTCCTGGCCGCGCCGAAAAAGGCCCCGGCATTCTGGTCGAACCGCGAGCGGTTCTGCGCTATCTGACGCATCGCAACACCTTTGCCCTGATAAGCTGCTGCATCGTCCCCTTTTCCATTTGCCAGGTGGGGCTCCTCTTTTTCGCCACGCCACTGTATTTGAACCAGCTCGGCATAAGCCAGGCGGATATCGGCCGGGTCCTCATGATCTACGGCCTCTCCGTGGTCTATCTTGCCCCTCAAATCAGCAAGATGGTGGACCGCCGGGAACGAAAGCTCCCGTTCATCGTTGCCGGTGGTCTGGTCGGCGGGCTGGGGTTGACGGTGCTCTTCACCCTGCAAGGATTGATGGCGGTGATGGCGGCAATCTTTCTGCTCGGGCTTGGCAGCAGCATCGGATCGTCGGCCCAGACCGCCTTTGCCCTGAAGTCACGCGCCACGCAGGAGCTGGGTCCAGGCAAAGCCATGGCCATCCAGCGAGCCATGGACAAGCTCGGCCAGATGCTTGGCCCGGTTCTCCTGGGCCTGCTCATGTCGGGAGGGAGTATCGCCCAAGGACTCATGGTGCTGGGAGTGGGATACATGATGCTCTCCGGACTCTTTCTTGTACTCGCTCGGGAGCGAGAGGCATAGGGGCGGAGGGCTGTGGCCATGCTGGACCTCCATCGTTCCAGTCTGGGGGTGGAGCTGGAAATGCCCACGGCCGATGCCGTGACCGGAGCGACCCATCCGGTGCGCCACGTCTTTGCCAGCCTGGCAAGAATCCTTGCCCGACAGGGCCTGCCGGTACGTGCCGTGCACGATTCTGGACGGGCATATGGCATTGTCAGTGCGCGCGGACTGCATTCCATCGACAACGCCTTCAACAATCTGGAAAGCTCCCTGGGACCGATTCCCCAGGGGACAGAAAGCCTCGATACCCTGGCGGCAATCATCCGGCAGGAAATCCGGGATATCAGCACGGCCCTGGCCGAAGAAGGAGCCATGCTGATCAATTTCAGCGAACATCCCGCCGCGTGGGTGGATGAAGACTTCTATTTTGCGTACCGGGCACCCAAGGCCATCTACGACTACCAGATTCTGCACCGCGGTTGGAACCACATGTCCGGCTTCGATGCCAAGGCGCACAACAGCCCCAGCACCGGCATGGACTTCGGCCAGGCCATCAGCGGGCTCAACTGCCTTCTCGCCCTGGCCCCGGCCTTCATCGCCCTCTACGCCAACAGCCCTTTCGAATCCGGGATGCCCACGCCCTTCAAGGAAAACCGCCTCACCATCTGGCCACGCCAAATGGACTGCTCCCGCATGCCCGGGGATCGCAGACTGCACCGCCCACCAGAGCAGCCCTTCCGCAACCTGGCGGACTACCTGCACTGGATGTTCGGTCCGGGTACCCAGATGTGGTTTGCCGACCACCATGGCCAGGGCAAGCATATCGCCCAGGCCTTCCTGATACCTGGAGATCCGCCCTTGCTGGATTTCTTACGCGGCGGGTCGCGCTGGGCCGTACCCTATGGACCGGGGACAGCCAGGCGCGTCACCCCGTGCCTGCACCACCTGGAAGCGCACCAGTTCGCCCAGTACACCGACTGCCGCCTGCGCTACGCCTTTGCCCGCCCCCTCCCGGACCTGGAAGATTTTCTGGCCGTGCTTGCCGACCATCCCGACAGGCTGGAGGATTTTTTTCAACTCCATACCACGTATTGCTATCTGGAAGGCAGAGCCGCCGGCGCCACCTTCGCGGACCAGGAACTCCTGGAGCTGGCCGACGAAAAGGCCGGCGCCTCGGCGGCTGTCTCGGCCAGCGCGCTGCAATATGGATTGTTACGGGATCTGGAGCGCACCAGAAAGCTGGTCGCCCGGTATCGCTGGGGAGAGTGGATCGGACTGCGGGATCAGGCCATGCGCCATGCCCTGAACGGGGAATACGGCGGGATCCCCCTGCGCGAGATCTGCGCCGCGGTGGTGGAAATCGTCGGCAATGCCCTTGACGCCACGCAGCAGTGGATGCTGGCCTACCCCCTTTGGGTGCTGCGTACCGGCAAAACCGGCGCGGACCGGGCACTGGATCGCCTGGAGCGCACCGGCGGCACCCCGGAACACCGCATGCGCGAGCTCATCCTCTCCCGCCGGGTAGTCCCGATCTGAATCAAAGGCAGCGACATCTCATTTGCCGCCGACGGGCTCGATCCGGTCATACACCTCGTCCGCTGCCGCCAGGATGTCGAACGGCGGGTCAAAACCGATGGCTTCCGCCGTGCCCAGGTTGATGGCGATCTTGGGCGGCGCGTTCCAACGCTGCGGCAGGGAGCGAGGTTTGGCTCCGTTGAAGATCTTGGCGATTGTTTCGGCATGAAAACGGCCGACATAAGCGAAACCGGCCTGGGCGATGCTCAACAGGACACCGTGCCGGACAAATTCCGAACCGGCCATGGCAAAGGTGGCGACGTGATGCTGCAGGAGTGGGGGCAGCAGGTGCGGCAGGTTCGCGAGCCCCTCCCCCCGGTGGGCCGTGATGTAGAGGGCGTCCACCTGCGGGGCGAGTTTTTCGTAGCAGGCCGCGACCTCCCTGGATGCCTGCTCCAATGACACGTCATTATTTCTCGCATAGCAGAGCTCCACGGCAAAACCACGCTCCCGAGCCACCGCCTCGACCTCGTCCAGGGCCGCAAAGCTGCGCCCTTCCACACTGTCTTCGAGAACCACCCCCAGACGGGTAAAGCCGATGATATCGTGAAACAGCCGTACCTGCCGGGCATAGCGTTCCGGCTCGACCTTGGCATGCAGATGATCGAATCCGGAATCGTCCACACTGCGAATGATCTTCGCAGCTAATGGATTACTGGTGGAGGCGACGATCGTGGCCGTGGAATGCAGATCGTTGGCGAGATCTTGCCCAGCCCAGGTCCCCATGGCCAGGATCAGGTCCAGATCCCGCTTGTGACGCAAGCGATGGAGCAGTTGTTCTTTGGTGATGGGGCGCTGATCCGCCTTGAATCCCGAGGAATAGAATGCATCTTTGACGAACTCCACATAATCGGACTGGATGTTGTCGGCCACCCATTCCCAAACCGCCCGATGATCCGGGTTGTACTCCGTGGGCAGAGAAGCGGCCTTGATCCAACCCAAATCCATGAGCCCGGCGACGATCTTCAAAAAGATGACCTGATAATCCGGATAGGAACCTCCTTCCAGATACCCGATCCGCCACTTCTGGCCGTTGTTGTCTCGAGGCGTGACCGGGATGTCCTGGGACCATGCCGGCCATGCAGCGGCTATCATCATACATATCAAACAAATGGAAAGCGCTTTTTTTCCAACTCCCCTCATGGGTTCGACCTCCGTATCAAAAAAGGCGCCATCTTGCCCGTCGCGAATCTCGAACGTCATTTCGAGACCAAACATGGAGAAATGCTTTGGCATACCAGCCAACTTCTCTGGTACAAGCTTTTTTCAGAGAGGGCAACACATTTTCGGAGTTCTACGCTCTCCCATCTTTCCGCATCACGAAAAAAAGCAAACGTAATCGGAGCACCCATCTTGACGTCTCGTTCAAATTTCAGTAGAAGTTTATCCGTTAAGATATTTGTGTGATCGTACAAACCCATTACAGCGATACTCCCATGCCCGAGAGGAAATCCATTTGTATTCCGGTCAATGAAACGCCTTCGGGACACGAAATATCACGCAAATAGGATGTGCGACGAGATTCAAAGTCGGAATGAAAACTTCGATGTTCAACGACTTGCTTCAAAAACTCACCCAACTCTGTCACGACGTCTCTCTTGGGAAGAGCCCGGATCCCCAACCTCTTTTCGAGATGACCAAAGATTCCTATCCAGATCCAATATCGATGCTCGCAGAAGCATTTGGTATGATGATCGTCAAGATCGAAGCCAGGGAGTTCAACCTTCGGCAAACCATCGAACAGCTCAAAAAGGCGAATCAAGAACTGGAAAAGTCAAAAAAACTCCTGCAAGAACAGAATAAAAATCTCAAAAAAGGGCTCCGAGAGCGTTTTTCTCACCACCAGATTGTCGGAAATACCCATGCAATGCGACAATTGCTGGATTCAGTGGAAAAAATTGCAGATACACCGTTGAACGTTCTCATCGAAGGCGAAACGGGGACGGGAAAAGAGCTCATTGCCAAGGCGGTCCATTTCAACAGTTCTCGGGCGGAGTTTCCTTTTGTCGCCCTCAATTGCGCCGCCCTCCCGGAAAGTCTCCTGGAAAGCGAATTGTTCGGCATCGAAAAAGGGGTGGCCACAGGGGTGGATCAGCGCATCGGCCGTATCGAACAGGCGCATCGAGGAACGCTCTTTCTCGACGAGATCGGCGATATGCCGCTATCGAGCCAGGCCAAGCTGCTTCGGGTCCTCGAGCACCGGGAAGTGGAGCGCATTGGCGCCCGACGGGCAATGGCGGTGGATGTGCGGGTCGTGACGGCCACCAACAAGGACCTGGAAGAAGAAGTCAGGGCAGGCCGTTTCCGTGCCGACCTTTTCTACCGTCTCAATGTCATCAAGCTGCACCTGCCACCGCTTCGTGATCGGCTCGACGACATCCCGATCCTCGTTCGCTTTTTTACGGAACTCGCCTGTATTGCCATGAAAAAACGCCCAGTCTCCTTTTCCGATGACGCCATGCACCTCCTTGCCACCCACTCCTGGCCAGGCAACATCCGCGAACTGCGTAACGAAGTGGAGCGTTGCGTCGCCCTCGCCTCCTCCTCCGTCATCCACGCGGAAGACTTGAGCGAATCCATCAAAAAATCATCCCCCCAACCCGTTGCCCTCCTCCCGGAGACCACGGCTTCCGAAGGACCATACGATCTCGAAGCCGCAGAGCGAGAGGCCATCGCCCGGGCCCTTGCCCAGACTCAAGGCAACAAATCCCAAGCCGCCCGCCTTCTCGGAATCAGCCGGGAAGGACTGCGACGCAAACTCCTCCGATATGGAATCGGACAATGACGTGGCGAAAATTTTGCTAACGCACTCCTCGACAGAGTTCTCTTGAACAAGGAGGAGCCACCATGCTCAATCGCATCACCGGGGAAGCACGCCCGGGAACCGAAATCCCCATGACAGGCCACCAGGAAGGCCTGACCCAAGAAGCGGTTTTCGAAGGAAAACAAATAGTCTTGGAGCAAAGCGCCTCGTCGCTTATCGCCGATGCGGCAGAAGAGCTCACCTTCAGCACTTCGGAAACCGTCGAGAAGAAGATCGAGGAGCGCCGGGCCGAAAAAGAACGTCCGTCGGGGATGCTTGCGCGGATCAAGCAACTCCAGTCGTTGCTCCCGGACTTTCCGCAAAACAAGATGCGCCGATGGATGCAATCCCTGCGCACCATCCCGCCCCAGAACGCACGAGATCTGCTCGCCTCCCTCCACAAAGAGTTCGACGACGTCTCCCACCAGCACGGGGCGCTGTCGCTTCTCGAAGAATTTGCCGACAACCCTGCCCTTCGCTCCCTTGCGCAAGAGGCCAAAGCCGCCCTGGAAAGCGAGTCCGGCCCGTCCCTTCGTGCAGGCTACAACGTTTCGGCCACTGCCGAAACATATGCCGCCCAGGGATTGGGCACCACCCAAGAACTGCGCACCTTCTATCGCGAAACCATCCTGCACTACGAAGGGGTATCGCAAACATTTCATGATATTATCGAAAGGTTCCCCTCCCAATCCATCCCACAGGCCGTATCCTACCTCATCCGCGCTGTGGGCATGGACCTGCATGCCCGCGGCCCCAGCATCGGCACCGAGGAACTCCAAATCATCACGAACGACCTGTACCATCTCGAAGCCCTCGCCAATCTCCATCGCAGCGCGGAACAGCTCCTCCAACGGACGCAACGAGGATTTGGGGCGCTGCTCCATACCGACCCCCAACAGCTCCTGGGCGAGTTTCTCGCTTTGAAAGACAAGAATTGGGTCACCGATTCCGATGTCATCATCATGGTGCAGCGCCTCTCCATCGACGATTCTTCCGCTCGGGTCTATTTTCTTCAAGGCTTCCTCGATATGACGCGGCAAGCACCCCTCAAGCTCTTTCCCAGTGACGAAAGCCGCCTGGCGTTGATATCCAAAATTCAAGAAGCGCTCGACCGCTTTATTGAGGAGGAATGACAATGCACCAAATAGACACTGCCGTACGCGAATTTGGCATGCATCTTGGCATAAAAGATATGAATTTCAACGAAAATGGCGTATGTCTTTTGCGACAGGAAGACGGAATTGTCATCACCCTCGAACTCCGCGGAAGCGCCGTCCTCGTTTACGCATCAAAAAGCATTGATTTTCTTTCCGAAAGGACAATGGAACGAGCCCTTCACGCGACATGCTATCGTTCTTTGCCAGGGATATACGCAGGTTCATGTCTTTTTAATGAAAACCAGATCGCTTTCTTCACATATATCGAAGGCACATCCATAACTTTCGAGCGACTTCGGGAAACCATACACACGATGCACAGTCTTCTCAACATTGTCACAGAACAACGAGGGTAACCATGCCTATCCAGACTTCTCGCCACAACGACATTGTCATTCTCACCCTTTCCGGCCGGCTCGATGCCATGAATGCCACCGAATACGAAAAGGCCATCGACGACGTTTTGGGAACAGGCACGACCCTCCTCATCCTGGATCTCGACACCCTGGAATACGTCAGCAGCGCGGGGCTTCGGGTTATTCTCAAGGCGGCCAAGACACTCTATGGCAGTGGTCGCCTCGCACTGGCTCGACCCCAAGAAGGGGTCAAAGAAATTCTGGAGATGACGGGATTCAGCGAGATCATGCCCATCCACGACTCCGTCGAAGCGGCCATTGCGGATATTCAGTCACTCTAACCTCTCACGGAGAAGAACCCATGAAAATCACGCCACTGGACCGCGGCATCGAAGATATTCACTGGCAAGCGCAGGAATCGACCGACCTCGCCCAAACGAGCTCGCTCCTGCCAGGAGACGCCCCGCTGGAGAGCCTGCTGGACGAACTTCTCGCCTCCCCAGCCTTCGTTGACCGCCTTGCAGAGTCTTTGGCCCCGCAAATCTCCCATCGCCATATCCTGCACCCAGGCACATTCCACGGTTTGACCCAGCAGCTCCCGGAACGACTCCACGCAGCGGCGAAGGCGGCCGAAACCCCCCAGGCCCAGCGCAAGCTCCTCGCCGCCCTCGATGTCCTGGAGGAGCAACGGCACAACACGGAAATTCTCGATGCCTATCGAAAACTCCTTTTGAAGGGATGACGTCGTGCACGAACTTCTGACCGGCGAAGAATACGAATACCTGAAGGTCGTGGCCTATACCCTCCTGCGGCACGGAAAGTGGGAGAAGGCCCACATCATGTACGAGGCCTTGGATGCACTGGGGAGCAACGATGCCGACGTGACGAAAGGCCTCGCCCTGGCGAGTTTCCAGAGCGGTAAGCTCGCGCAAGCATTGGCCGCCACCGAACGCTGGCGGCAGCTACCGTCCTCCAGTGCCGAGGCGCAAGCGGCACGCACGCTCCAAGCACGCATCCTCTGGGCCATGGGCAAAAACCAGGAAGCACGGGCATGCCTCACCGAAAGGGAGAGCGCGCCATGATTCGTCTCCTCACCACACTCCAGCAATCCGCTTCGGGGATTACACGCTTTGCCGATGTGGCCCTCGCCGGTCTCGTCGTTGCCATTATCGGCCTCATGATCCTCCCCATCCCGCCCTTCGCCCTCGACACCCTTCTCGCCATCAATCTCTGCATGTCGGCGATCCTGCTCCTCGTGGCCATGTACATCCCCTCGGCCTTGCACATCTCCACGTTTCCGTCACTGCTCCTCTTTACCACCCTTTTTCGTCTGGCCCTCAACATCACAACCACACGGCTCATCCTCATCAAAGCCCATGCCGGAGATATCATCTACACCTTCGGACATTTCGTGGTGGCAGGCAACTATGTGGTGGGTGGAGTCATCTTTCTTATCATCACCATCGTCCAATTCCTGGTGATCACCAAAGGTTCGGAACGCGTTTCGGAAGTCGCGGCGCGGTTCACCCTCGATGCCATGCCTGGCAAACAGATGAGTATCGACTCGGACATGCGAGCCGGCCTCATCGATATAGAAGAAGCCAGGACCCGACGTCGCGCCCTCGAAAAAGAAAGCCAGCTTTTCGGCGCCATGGACGGCGCCATGAAATTCGTCAAAGGCGACGCCATCGCGGGGCTCATCATCACCGCCATCAACATCGTCGGCGGGCTCATCATCGGGATGACGCAAAAAGGTATGCCCCTCATGAAGGCCGTCCAAACCTATTCCATCCTAACCATTGGCGATGGCCTGGTGAGCCAGATCCCTGCACTCCTCATCTCCATTACATCGGGCGTCGTGGTGACGCGCGTCTCCTCCGACGAAGAGCAGGCCAATCTCGGCCGCGACATCAGCCAGCAAATGCTCTCCCAGCCCAAAGCGCTCCTCATCGCCGCCGCGATGCTTTTGGGATTCGCGCTCATTCCCGGGTTTCCCAAAATCCAATTTCTCGCGCTCAGCGCCATCATCGGAGGCCTCGGATATGGCCTCTTCATCCCGCACAAGGCCCAAAAAGCGGAGCCCACCTTTGCGGCCCAGGTCACCCGCGCCAAAAAAAAGAAAGCGGAGCCCTCCCAAGCCGGCGACCAGTTCTCCATTACGGTCCCCCTGCTCGTGGATATCGACGCCGCGGCAGAGGATTTTCTCGACCCCAACGATTTCAATGCGGAGCTCATCCGCCTCCGCACAGCCCTCTACCATGACCTTGGAGTCCCCTTTCCCGGAGTGCACCTTCGCTTCAACGAAAACCTCAGCGACGGGGCGTATCGGGTCCTCATCCAGGAAATCCCGGTGGCAGCGGGAAGGATTTGGAAGGACTACGTGTTGTTCCAGGAAAAAACCGATGTCCTGGAAACACTCTCCATTCCCTACGAAACACAAGAGCGTTTTCTCCCTACATTCGAAACGATACTCGTCCCGATCCAGCACCGGGAGACATTGCTCAACGCCGGCTTTCCCTTCCTCGAAGGGTCCCAGATCATCAGCTACCACCTCGCCCTGGTTCTGCGCAAATATGCCGGGGAATTTCTCGGCCTTCAGGAAACCAAGACGCTTTTGGATCGCATGGAGAAAAGCTATGGCGATCTCGTCAAAGAGGCATTTCGCGTCATCTCGCTCCAAAAAATCAGCGAAATCTTGCGACGGCTGGTGCAAGAGCAGATCTCCATCCGCGATCTCCGTGGTATTCTTGAATCCCTGGTAGAATGGGGCGCCAAAGAGAAAGACGTGGTCCTCCTCGTGGAATACGTCCGCGGCAACCTGCGACGGCAAATCAGCTACAAGTACAGTGGCGGACACAACGTCCTCGCGGTCTATCTGCTGGACCCCCAGGTTGAAGAAAGCATCCGGCAGGCCATCCGCCAGACATCGGCAGGGAGCTACCTCGCCCTGGACCCGGCCAAGGCCAAGGCCATCGCCCAGAGCGTGAAAAAAGAGGTCGGCGATCTCCAGGGCAAGAGCGTCCGTCCTGTCCTGCTCACGTCCATGGATGTGCGGCGCTATGTGCGCAAACTCATCGAGACGGAAATGGAAGACCTTCCCGTGCTTTCGTACCAGGAACTGACACCAGACATATCACTCCAACCCTTGGGGCGCATCCGGGGCGTCTAAAAGACGCCACAAAAATTGGCATGGAGGTGCCCATGGCCACCAAACTGGGCGCCATCCTGCATACACAACTCCCTGCATCGGAGGGTCCAATTCCCTGGGGACGTCCTCTCCCCGAGGTAACACGCGCTCCATTCTCCCTGACAAGCCCCTCGAAACCGAAGGCACGCTTCGTGCTTTTCCCAGAAACGAAGCTTCTCGCACCAGGAGAGACCATGAAAACCCAAGAAATGCTCCAGACGCTGGCCCGACATCTCGGCATAGAAGGATTCGGAAGCACGGAAGATGGATACAAACAGCTTGTCTTCGACGAAGAAATCGTTGTCGTCTTCGACGATACGAAGAACACCGAAGGCATTTGGATGTGGACAGAGATTGCCCCCTTACCCGAACAGCAGCGAGAAACATTGCTCCGGAGCCTCCTGCAGGCCAATATCATCGCTGCCCATCGTCGAGAACCAGTAGTGACGCTTTTCCATCACCACATTTGTCTTCAATACTTTTTGAATATAGAAGGATGGACAGCATCGCAAATAATCTCCGATTTGGAGAAATTTCTCAACAAGGCTGAGACATGGAAAAAGCAACTGGCATCGATTCCGTTGCCGACCAAAGAATCGTTTGAGGAATACTCGTTGTATCGGGATAACATGCTTCGTCCATAAACCATACATCATAAGGAGAAGGACTATGGAAGAGAACGTCAAGAAGTCCCTGGAGTTGGAACAGCGCTTCAACGAACTGCGCGAGGAGTTCCAACGAGGCGTGGAGGAGAAAGAACGCTTGCTCGGCGA
>FWPV01002612.1_pt1 | contig 43547 bp, 32 predicted proteins | sample 2228371 | NCBI WGS metagenome assembly FWPV01 (sample SAMEA103939776, study PRJEB20133) | metagenome
TGGGATAACTAATGGACCGGGAGGTGTGAAGGTGGGCAGGCGCGTCGGAGGAATTTCGATGATAAATTGGGCTGCCAGGGTTGGATCAATGGTCGGGGTGGTGCGCGGGGTAGGTGTCGGAGGCGGCTCAACCACCGACAGGCTTCCCTGTATTGTCACTAAGGGTGAATAAACCCAGGCAACGCCACCGCTTACCCCAGGATAGGCTATCTGCACCCAGTCGCCTCCAACGGACCGCCCCAGGGCGGGCACCTGCTGTCCGGCGATGAGCACCCCCACAATTGGGTAGTCTGTGCTGGGACCACCACGCACATTGATTTGATCCTGTTCCATGGTCACAATGGCTATCGCTCCTGGCGGAGTGCCGGTTACGGTTGGGATGGCGACAGTCGGTATCTGCGCCAAACTGCGCGCCTGAACTGCAGAGGCTCGAAGTACCAGAGCTCCCAAGACAAGCCAGGTCACCCAAAAAAACAATATCCAACGCTGCAACTTCATTCGTTCTCCGTAATTCTCATGTTATCAACACACGTTTCAAGTTTGGAGATTATAATCCAGCTTATGATTGAGCGATGCACCTTATCGAAAAAGGAAATATGATGAACTCACGTACTTATCACGGAGAGATCACTCCCAACGATATCGCCCGAATTCTGGTCGCCCGTTATCATCGAGGCAACCTGCACGCGCAACAATTCGGCAACGGTGACAAGGTTGTTGTTCAGATTGCCACCCGCAATCCAGCCATGTCTGGTGGACAAACAGCCATCACTGTGAACCTGGAGAAAAGCGCAGATGGGGTCAGCGTTCAACTTGGGAGACAATCCTGGCTGGGAGTCGCCGCCAGTCTCGGAACCACCGCCCTCTGGACATGGCGCAATCCCTGGAATTTGATTTCACGCCTGGATGATTTAGCCCAGGATATCGAGAATCTCCAGCTTATAGACGATATCTGGGAGACAATTGAAAGCTACGCGAAAGCAGCAGGAGCGTCATTTGAACTTTCGGAGCGTTTGAGACGGATGGTGTGCGCTTACTGCAATACGCCCAACCAGGTGGGCGAATCTCATTGTATCGCTTGCGGCGCTCCGCTTGGCGATGTGCAACCCCTCACCTGCAAACAATGCGGTTTTATTCTCAAAAACAATGAAACCGTTTGCCCAAATTGCGGACAACCGGTTCAGAGGTTGAAATCCTCTTGATTCTCGTCAATTTCTTCAGCGGTTACTCGATATTATGCCAGGAGTGACCTTCGATATCACCCATGAAATCATCTGCCCCGGGTGGTCCCCAGGTGCCGGCTTCATATACAGGCAGGTATCGCACCGGTTTTGCTTTCCAGGCATTGATGATATCCGTGGTAAACGCCCAGGCAGCCTGGACTTCATCTGTACGAGTGAAGAGAGTGGCGTCCCCAATCAGGCAGTCTAAAAGCAAGCGCTCATAAGCCTCTGGCGGCTCGCTCCCAAAGGTGGCGACATAATCAAAACTCATTTTGACCGGTTCAATCTGATTGATTGGACCGGGCGCTTTCGCCCCAAACGTCAGGGTGATGCCCTCATCCGGCTGGATATTCATGGTCAGGATATTGGGAGCATCTCCAGCCAGGTTACGCCATCCAAAAAGCGGCAATGGCACCTGTTTGAAATGGATATCAATATGGGTCACACGGCGCGGCAGCCGTTTACCAGAACGGACGTAAAAGGGTACGCCCGCCCAACGCCAGTTATCTACAAATAACATGGCTGCAAGGTAGGTCTCGGTGATCGAATCAGGGGCAACACCGGCTTCGTCTTTGTATCCGGGCACGCGCTTGCCGTCAATCATGCCTGAAACGTACTGGGCGCGATAGGTATGGCTGAGAGCAGTCTCATCCCTGAGTGGACGTAAAGAACGCAGTATTTTAACCTTTTCATCTCGAACGGCGTCAGCATTAAACGCCACTGGCGCTTCCATAGCCGTTAACGCCAATAATTGCAAGATGTGATTCTGGAACATATCCCGAATCACCCCTGCCTTTTCGTAATAACCTGCGCGCGAGCCGACTCCAACCGTTTCAGCCACTGTTATCTGTACATGATCCACATTCCGACGATTCCATAACGGTTCAAAAATCCCATTGGCAAAACGGAAAACCAGGATGTTTTGTACCGTCTCTTTTCCAAGATAATGGTCTATACGATATACCTGCTCTTCTCTAAAAACTTTATGGACCTCCTCATCCAGCGCTTTAGCCGAATCCAGATCTGTCCCATACGGCTTTTCAATCACGATGCGCGTCCACCCCTGAGGGCAGTGCGCCATATTGCTCTCGCCAAGATGATGAATTATGTGAGCATATTCTTCTGGAGGAGCAGCCAGGTAGAATAAACGATTATCGGCGCCCAGCTTGTCCAGCAAAGCCCCCAACCGATGATAACCATCCAGATCATCGAAAGTGGAGCGCAGAAAATGCATTCGGTCGGAGAGGCGCTCCAGGCAATCCTCCTGGACTGGCTGGTTGCGCGCAAAATCATGCACACTTTTGCGGAAATGTTCCCGCATGAAGGCATCATCCCATTCTCGCCGGGCAAAACCAATGATGAAAAAGTTATCAGGTAATCGTTGGGAAGTCTCCAATTCATAAAGAGCCGGGATCAGTTTGCGATACGCCAGGTCCCCGGTCACGCCAAAAATCACAATAGCAACGTTTGCCTGTTTTAAATTATCCGAATTTGTCATCTAATTCTCAAGGAGATTTTAAGAACGCCAACGAGCGGCGGATATCAGGTATGAGTTCTACATCTTCAATCGTTTCTGAAGGAGCAAAATTCATCGCCTGTTGCCCATGAATACGCGATTCCAGACGGGCGAGCAACCGCTCCAGCGCCGGGATGGCATCCAGATAGCCCACCAGCCCGATCATACGCACCGCGTAGCGCCGGATATCCAACGGAACCCGGCGAGAGGCGAGAATGTCTGCCAGTTGATTTCCAGCGTATGGGCAGGCGTTCAACATTCGCGCCACCCCTGGTTCCAATTCGGGATACCTGGTCAAGACCTGCAATAAGGCGTATATCTGGCGAGTACGCATTTGAGAAAGATTGCCCAACAGACATTGACGAGAACTCTCGGTGGGTAATCTACCTTTTTCGTCGGGGAGCAAAGCTTCCGATACGGCGCATACCACCAAAGCACGGGTGTCGAGGTCGGGTTCAATGATCCGACTCACCAACAGATAGGCAACCAATGGCAGCATTCTCGCTGCATCTAATTCAATAAGCTCCTTGATTGCCAGTCTTCGGATAGATAACTCAGGGCTAATGGCGGCTTCCAAAAGCTGCCATACCCGGGGAAACAGCTCATAGAATCTGCTGCTGATCTCCCCATAATCGAAAAGGGTCGGTTGAGGCGGTTTTATAAAGGCGTCATCCAAACTCATGCCATGCCTCAAGGTCTATCAACGTAGCTCTAATATACTCGATTTCGCACTAATAATCGGGCTTTCTCCACAATATTCTCGACGGTAAGTCCATACTTTTCGTACAATGTGCTATAAGGAGCGGATGCCCCAAATTTATCCACGCCAATGATCACGCCGGCATCTCCAACCCAACGTTCCCAACCTAGAGAAACACCGGCTTCCACTGCGAGGCGAGCATGGACATGGGGTAAAAGCACCTCGTCTCGATATGCGCCGCTTTGAGATTCGAACAACTCCCAGCTTGGGAAAGAGACCAGCCGTAGATTGACGCCTTCTGCCGCCAGAATCCCCGCTGCTTTGATGATCAAAGCCAATTCTGAGCCAGAAGCCATGAGGATTAACTCCGGTGGTCCATCCCCAATATCTGCCAGGACATAGGCGCCGAATTTCACCCCCTCGGCTGAAGCATAAACAGCGCGATCAATGGTAGGGACGTTTTGGCGGGTCAATATCAAAGCTGTGGGAGCGTCTCTCCGCTCAAGGGCAATCTTCCAGGCTTCTCGCACTTCGCTGGCATCCCCCGGACGCAGGACAACCAGATTGGGAATCGCCCGTAAAGCCGCAAGATGTTCCACCGGTTGATGTGTTGGACCATCTTCACCGACTCCGATCGAATCATGAGTGAAGACCCAGATGCTTGGGTAATGGGAGAGAGCGGATAAACGTATTGCCGGTCGCATATAATCGGAAAATACCAAAAATGTCCCCGCATACGGGATCAACCCACCGTGAACCGCAATACCATTGACAATTGCCCCCATTGCATGTTCTCTTACCCCAAAGTGAAAATTACGCCCTTCAGGCGTATTTGCCTGAAAGCTGGGTGAGCCATCAATCCAGGTCTTATTCGAAGGTGCCAGATCGGCGGAACCTCCGAACAGTTCGGGCACCTTTTTTGCCATAGCGTTGAGCACTTTACCTGAAGAAACACGGGTTGCTATACCTTTCTCGTCTGGTGGGAATTCAGGCAACTGGCTATCCCATCCATCAGGCAGTGAACCGTTCAAACGTCGTTCCAGTTCCTGAGCGAGTTCCGGATATTGAGCCTGATAACGCTGGAATTCAGCGCGCCATTGCGCTTCGAGCTGCGCGCCTCGCTCACCCATGCGCCGGAAATGCTCAAGCACGTCTTCCGGAACCAGGAAACGCGGCTCCAAAGCCCACCCGAGTTTCTTCTTGGCGCCTTCCAGCTCGGCTTCACCCGGAGGTTCTCCATGCGCCTTCTCGGTATCCTGTTTTGTCGGAAGTCCGTAACCAATATGCGTACGACAAATGATTAGCGAAGGTCGAGGGTCATTTTTAGCTTGCTGGATAGCGCGATCAACTTGATCCACATCATTGCCGTCATCTACACGCAATACATGCCAACCATAAGCTTCAAATCGTTTGCCACGATCTTCCGTGAAAGCCAGATCAGTGCTGCCATCAATGGTGATGCGATTGTCGTCGTATAGGTAAATTAAACGCCCTAACCTGAGATGACCAGCCAATGAAGCTGCTTCGGAAGCAACTCCTTCCATCAAATCACCATCTGTCACGATGGCGTAGATATACTGGGGAAACAAGTCGAAACCATCGCGATTGAACTCAGCAGCAAGATGGGTTGCTGCAATCGCCATACCGACGCCATTGGCAAATCCCTGCCCCAGAGGACCGGTGGTCACCTCGACTCCGGGGGTCAAACCATATTCCGGGTGCCCAGGGGTTATGCTGCCCCACTGGCGAAAATTTTTGATTTCGTCTAACGATAAATCATATCCGGTCAGATAAAGAAGGCTGTATAACAACATCGAACCATGACCACCCGAAAGAATGAAACGATCGCGGGCGATCCATTTTGGATTCTTGGGATTAAATCTTAAGTGACGCGTCCAGAGTGAATATGCCAGCGCTGCATCCCCCATTGGCAGACCCGGATGACCGCTATTGGCTTTTTGAACCGCGTCTGCACTCAGAAAGCGGATAGTGTTGATTGATTTGATCTCCATGTCAGATGATGTGGACATCGATGACTCCTCGCAATGTTTTAGGTCGAGTGGCGTTGATCTTTACCGTGAGGGTATCAAGAACCTCCCCAGATATTCCAGGTCGGCATCAAGCCAGAAATTTCTACCAATCCCCCTTCAGAGACGAACACTTTACAGCTATAACCACCGACCATAATTATTATATCTTAACATCCGAAAAACACTTCCACAGAACCGACCCATCATGGCAATTCCCATAGATGCATCAGACTTTATCAGTTTATAATCACTTCAATTGGTGAAATTTTTCACCAATCATGTATAATATGAGGTAGTAACATATGTCACTTAGCGAGAGTGTTGTTTGTTACTACACTCTTAACCTTAACTTTCGGATACTTACTTAATGGAATCGTCACATATTTATTTATTATTGTGACGTCTGTCACATTGATTTGATTTCGTCCAAGGAGGTATCCGCTCGAATTCTCACATCCATCCAATTCCACCCGCAATCGACTCTGGTCTATGGCAAATAGTTCGTCAAGTTTTGAACACCTATCAGCACCATAAAAAGGAGGTGCACCTTGACCACAGTAACACAAGAAATAAAGCCCACATCCCGCTTTTTTGATCCCACCAATCCAAACTTGAGATTCCTGGAAGAAGTCAGCGCAGCCACTGCGGGCGTCGCGCGACTGGAAATGTGCATCCAATGCGGCACTTGTGGCGGGTCATGTCCCTCAGCGTCAGATATGGATCATACCCCACGCATGTTATTCGCCATGATCCGGGCGGGAATGCGCGAAGAAGCCTTGAAAAGCAACACCCCCTGGATGTGCGTCTCCTGCTATCACTGTGTTGTCCGTTGTCCGCAGGATGTCCATATCCCCGACGTGTTGTACACCCTGAAAAGCATGGCGATCAGGTCAAAATTATATAAAGACTCAACCGCCCCAGATTTCTCGATGACCTTCGTGGATATGGTGGAAACCTATGGTCGCAGTTATGAAGCGGGGCTGGCAACCCGGCACTACCTCAAACACTTCCCCTTGCGTCTCCCAGGAATGGCTCCCATGGGTCTGGGTATGCTCACCAAAAGACGATTGACCATTGCCCCCAAGCGGATAAAGGGGATGGATCAACTCAAAGCGATCCTGGAGCGCGCCAAAGAATTGGAAGGTGTGCAATGACCAAATATTTATTCTACCCTGGCTGTGCAATGGACACCAGCGCCAGAGCCTACAACCAGTCCCTCCAGGCGATTCGGCAGGACTTAGGGTTGGAGTTGGTTGAGATCGATGACTGGAATTGTTGCGGAGCAACCGAATATCTGGGCATCAGTCTGACGCCTGCATATGCCCTTATCGGTCGCAACCTGGCGCTTGCCAGACAACAGGCAAATGGAACCTCCACCTTAGTGGCTTCATGCAGCGCCTGCTACCTCAATCTGGCAAAGGCTGACCATTACATGCAAGAGCGCCCGCTCTTGAATGAAAATGTCAACACCGCTTTACAGGCTGGTGGGCTTTCATATAAACCGGGTTCACTCACCATCCGCCATCTGCTGGATGTCATCATCAACGATATCGGGCTTGATTACATCCGTAGCAAAGTCGTGAAACCCTTGACCGGCTTACGCGTTGCCCCCTATCTCGGTTGCATGGTGCCCCGACCCGATTACGACCACCGCTGGTCAGACCACGAACACCCCAATGAGCTTGATCGGTTGATCGCCGCTCTAGGGGCTGAGGTGATCGATTTTCCGTTGAAGACCCATTGTTGTGGCGGACACATGACTCAGATCGGTCCTTCTACCGCTTTTGAGCTCATTCGCCGCCTGATTTCATCTGCGGATCAATACAAAGCCGACTTGATGGTCACCGTCTGCCCGATGTGTCAAATGAACGTTGACGCATACCAGGCAGAGACCAACCGTTACTTCAACACCCATTACCATATGCCAATCTTGTTCTTCACTCAGTTGCTGGGACTGGCGTTTGGGAAGGATCCAAAAGATTTGGGCTTCGGAGTAGAGTTGGTTGACGCAAGTTCAGCTCTGGGAAAGATCGGGGTTGAAGTGCCTGAGACCGAAGAGAAGAAAGCCAGACCGAAACGAACCAAACCCACCGGACTACCTATGCCCCAAATGCCCGGCGATGAGGAGGTGAATTAATGGCTGCAGAGCAAAAACCTAAACAAGAGCGCATCGGAGTTTATATTTGCCATTGCGGTAGCAATATTGCCGGCACGGTTGACGTTGAAGGTGTCGCTAAGTGGGCTGGGGAAGAACTCAAAGACCGCGGCGTGGTCGTCTCACGCGACTACAAGTTCATGTGCTCCAGCCTGGGGCAAGAACTGATCCAGAAGGATATCCAAGAGCTTGGACTGACCCGCGTTGTCGTCGCCGCTTGTTCTCCTCACCTGCATGAGCAAACATTCCGCAACGCATCAGCCGGCGCGAACCTCAACCCTTACCTGACCGAGTTGGTTTCCATCCGTGAGCAGGTTTCCTGGGTGCACACGGATAAGGTTGAGGCAACCAAGAAAGCCAAAGCTGTGGTTTCGGGCGGGGTCGAGCGGGTGATTCACAACGAACCTCTCGAACCGCTTCACGTGCCGATTCACCCCGCCTCTCTGGTTGTTGGAGGCGGCATCGCCGGAATTCAGGCAGCTCTCGAACTTGCCGACGCCGGCTATCCGGTGTACCTGGTCGAACGCGAACCATCCATCGGTGGGCACATGGCTCAGTTCGATAAGACCTTCCCCACCCTGGACTGTTCGGCATGCATCCTCACCCCAAAGATGGTCACTGTTGGGAGCCATCCCAATATTGAATTACTCACCTGGAGTGAGGTTACCCGCGTGGATGGTTATGTTGGCAACTTTACCGTCACCATTCGCAAAAAAGCCCGTTATGTCAACGAAGACTTATGCACGGGTTGCGGCATCTGTCAGGAGAAATGCCCTAAGAAGGTGATTGATACGGTTTATGAAGCAGGTTTGGGATATCGCAAAGCGGTCTACACCCCATTCCCACAAGCTGTTCCCAAATTCCCGGTGATTGATAGACCCAACTGCACCTACTTCCAGAAGGGCACCTGCAAGGCATGCGAGAAGTTCTGTCCAACCGGCGCCATTGATTTTTCGCAAGAGGACGAATACCTGACCGTACAGGTTGGGAACATCATCCTGGCTACCGGTTATGATTTGTTCGATGCTCGCCGCATCAGTCAATACGGCTATGGCAGGCTGGCGAATGTGTTTACCAGTCTGGAGTTCGAGCGTCTGAGCAATGCCGCCGGTCCCACGAATGGCAACATTGTCCTGCGAGATGGGGTGACTGTTCCAAAATCGGTCGGGATCATCCACTGCGTCGGTAGCCGCGATCGGAACTATAACAATTACTGCTCAGTTATCTGTTGTATGCAGGGTCTCAAGTTCGCCCACCTGGTGCATGAACGCACCGGCGCCACGGTCTATAACTTCTATATTGACATGCGGACGGCGTTCAAGGACTATGATGAGTTCTACCAGAGATTGCTGGAGGAAGGCACCCTCTTTGTCCGGGGCAAAGTGGCTGAAGTGACCGACGCTGCACGCCTGCCCGGAGAAGAGGGCAAGCTCATCGTCCAGGTGGAAGACACCCTGGCTGGTAAGCAGCGACGCATCCCCGTGGACATGGTCATCCTTTCCTGTGGTCTGGAACCTCGGCACGACGCTCGAGAAGTGGCTCACCTCTTCGGCATCTCCTGCAGCGCCAACGGCTGGTTCATCGAACGGCACCCCAAGCTGGATCCGGTGGCAACCATGACCGAAGGCATCTATATTGCCGGATGCGTGCAAGGTCCGAAGGACATCCCCGCCAGCGTCGCCCAGGGCGCGGCTGCAGCCGCCCGTGTCTTAGGTCGGATACAACAGGGCGAGATCGCGCTGGAGCCTGTGCGAGCCAGCGTGGACGAATCCAAGTGTTCTGGATGTCGCATCTGCAACAATCTCTGTCCGTTCAATGCCATCATCTTCCACGAAGACAGGATGGTCAGCGAGGTCAACCCCGCTCTCTGCCAGGGTTGTGGAACTTGCGTTGCTGGCTGCCCGGCAGGCGCTATCTCCGGGACTGGATTCAGCAACGAACAAATCCTTGCCCAGATAGAAGGCTTACTCCTGCTGAATGTGCAACATCCACTGGTGGCTGAGGTGGCTTAGACCGAGGAGGAAACAATGACAGACACATTTGAACCCGTAATCATAGGCTTTACCTGCAACTGGTGTAGCTACCGGGCTGCCGATCTGGCAGGGACTGCTCGGGTGAAATATCCCCCCAATGTGCGCCTGATCCGCCTGATGTGCTCTGGACGGTTAGACCCGACCTTTGTCATCAAGGCGCTCGCTGGCGGTGCAGATGGGGTGCTCATCACCGGTTGCCACCCAGGCGAATGCCATTACCTTGAGCAGAACTATAAAGCTCTGCGCCGCTATTTGCTCCTTCGTCGCACTCTCAAGGGGATGGGCATTGAACCGGAAAGGGTAAAACTGGTGTGGGCATCTGCAGCCGAAGGCGTCCGTCTGGCTGAAGAGATCACCAAGATGGTAGAGGAAGTTCGCGCTCTTGGTCCGCTGCACTGGCCTGCCTGGCAAGAAAGCAACGGACACAAGAGCGCCGTGGAAGCGAAAGCCGAGGAGGTGGTTGCATGAGCGCAAATGGCAAACCGAAATTCGCAATGTATTGGGCTGCCTCTTGTGGTGGGTGCGAGATCGCGGTTTTGAACATCGGCGAGAAAATCCTGGACGTGGACGCCAACTTTGAGGTGGCATTCTGGCCAGTCGCTATGGACGCCAAATATAAAGACGTCGAGGCGATGCCGGATAAATCCATCTTGCTGACGCTCTTCAACGGTGGGATTCGCAACAAAGAGAACGAAGAAATTGCTCACCTGTTGAGGCGTAAATCACAAATATTGGTGGCTTTTGGGTCTTGCGCATGCGAAGGCTGCATACCCGGTCTGGCAAATCTGAGCAACCAAAAAGAGATATTCAAAGCGGTGTATCAGTCTGTCTCCACCGATAACCCGAACCATATCGAACCCCAATTTGATTATCAGATGCCAGAGGGTGTCATTCACATCCCTGAGTTCTACCCGGTATTGCGCACCCTGGATCAGGTAGTGCCTGTAGATTACTACATGCCTGGATGTCCGCCTGAGTCTCACCAGATTGCCGCTGTGGTGGATCTGGTCATCAAGGTTCTGCATGGCGAAGCCACTCTGCCACCCGCGGGCAGCACCATTGGCGCAGGAGGGTCGACGGTGTGTGACGACTGTCCACGCCAGCGCAATGTCAAGCAAATCACCCGCTTTGTGCGCATTCAAGAGGTGGAACACATTGACCCCGACCTGTGCCTGCTTGAACAAGGCATCCCGTGCAACGGTCCAGCCACGCGCAATGGCTGCGGTGCTCTGTGTCCTTCGGCTGGTGCACAATGCATCGGTTGTTATGGACCGGCGGAAGGCGTTGTGGACTATGGCGCTCGCCTGATCTCCGCCTATGCCTCGGTGATCAACAGCAACGACCCAGAAGAAATCGAGAGAATTCTGGATGGCATCCCCGATCCTGTGGGGCAATTTTATCGCTTCAACCTGGCTGGTTCTTTACTCCGCGCCGGGACTCCTGCCTGGAAAGGCACTGGTTCTGCCTAGGAGGATGACATGATGCAACGAGTGACGATTGATCCTATCACCCGCCTGGAAGGACATGGCAAAATTGAAATCTTCCTTAATGAAGACGGAGAGGTCGCCAATACTTACTTCCAGATTCCCGAGCTGCGCGGTTTCGAACGCTTCTGCGTGGGGCGACCGGTAGAAGAGTTGCCTCTCCTGACCAACCGCATTTGCGGTGTCTGTCCCGAAGCGCACCACATGGCTGGAGCGAAAGCCGCCGATGCCGTTTACAAGGTGGATCCCCCACCCACTGCCAAGAAATTGCGCGAACTGCTCTACTCCGGCTTCTACTTCACCGATCACACCACCCATTTCTATGCCCTGGCTGGACCCGACTTCGTCATGGGTCCAACCGCCCCCGTCGCAGAGCGCAATATCCTGGGGGTTATCCATAAAGTCGGTCTGGAGATCGGCGGCAAGGTTATCCAGGCGCGCAAGTACGGGCACACCATCGTGGAGATGATTGGAGGGCGCAAGGTTCACCCCTGCACTTCGATTCCAGGCGGTTTGACCAAAGGCATCACCGAGGAACAACGCCAGGAGATCGAGAAGATGGGACGCTGGGCGGTTGAATTTGCTCAATTCAGCCTGCAACTCTTCAATGACATCGTCCTGAGCAACAAAGAATATCTCGACCTCATCCTGGGAGATATCTATACACATAAGACCTATTCCATCGGCTTGGTTGATGAGAACAACAAAGTCAATTTCTACGATGGCAAGGTCAGTGTTGTGGCTCCTGATGGCGAGCGAATCGGAAAGTACGCTCCTCATGAATACACCGATTGGATCGCTGAGCATGTCGAACCCTGGACATACCTCAAGTTCCCCTATCTGAAAAAAGTCGGCTGGAAAGGTTTTGTGGACGGGAAAGATTCCGGCGTGTACTTTGCCACACCACTTTCCCGCCTGAACGCCGCTGACGGTATGGCTACCCCACTCGCCCAGGAGCATTACGAGAAGTTCTATGCGACCCTTGGCGGCAAACCGGTCCACCAGCGACTCGCTACCCACTGGGCGCGCCTGATCGAGCTTCTCTATTCAGCAGAGCGGATCGTCGAACTGGCTACCGATCCAGAGATTACCTCGGATAACTTCCACACCGTACCAACCGAAATCCCAACCGAAGGCGTTGGTATTGTTGAAGCGCCTCGAGGTACCCTGACGCACCACTACAAGACCGATGAGCGTGGTATCGTCACCGAGGTGAACCTGATCGTCGGCACAACCAACAACTATGCTCCGATCAGCATGTCCATCAAGAAAGCTGCCCAAAGCTTGATAAAGAAAGGGACGGTGATTAACGAAGGCTTGCTGAATATGGTTGAGATGGCATTCCGGGCTTATGATCCCTGCTTTGGCTGCGCCACCCATTCGCTGCCGGGACAGATGCCACTTCAGGTGACCATCCGCGACGCCAGCGGAGAACCGATCAAGGTACTTAAACAGTTCTGCTGATACCTCTCAACCACGATGATCGGATTTTCAGAGACGCAGGCTCCAATCTCCCAGACAGACGAAACCCTCTCGTCTGGTTCTGATTGTCCTGCGTCCACTATTATTGTGGGATTGGGCAATCCCATTCTGGGTGATGATGGCGTCGGTTGGCGCGTCGCTGAGGAAGTCCACAAGCAAATCCTCCTCGATCCTGCGCTCGGTAAGGATGTGGTGATTGAGTGCCTTTCGCTCGGCGGTCTCAGCCTGATGGAACATCTGATCGGTTACAAACGGGCGATTCTGATCGATGCCGTGAATCTTAATCAAAGTCCCCAAGGATCTATCTACCATTTATCGCTGGATGAGTTACCCGACTATGCCGCGGGTCACCTGACTTCAGCGCATGACACATCACTCCAGACCGCCCTCCGTTTGGGGCAGTCCATGGGCGCGCAGCTACCCGAGGAGATCATCATCATCGGGATTGAATCAGAAAATGTGTATGATTTCAGCGAAGAGTTATCACCGCCGGTGGCTGAAGCGCTTCCTAAAGCAGTGAAAAGCGTCCTCAATCTTATCACTTCGGAGGGGAAATCCCCCATCCAAGGAGTAAACACATGATATCTCCTGAACTTCTCCGCCGATATACTTTTTTTGGCGCATTTAACGAAGACCAGCTCAAGAAAATTGCCATGATTTCTGATGAGATCAATGTTCCAGCCGGAACAAAGCTCTTTGACGAATGCAATCAAGCTGATGTGCTGTATTTTCTCATCGACGGAGGCGTAGATCTGACTTACAAATCCGAAGAGGAATTTCACGCCAAAATTCAGAAAGTATTTCCGGTTGGTGAGATAAATCCCGAAGAAATATTTGGCATCAGCGCCGTGCTGACCCCCTATGAATACAATGCGACTGCGGTCACCAGCAAAGATAGCAAGTTAATCAAGATTGATGCCGAAAAATTACGCCAGTTGATGAAAGAAGACCCGGAGTTCGGCTATTCGATGATGCATCAAGTCGCAAAAGCGACCATGGAGCGCTTGACTTACACCCGGGTTCAACTCGCAGCAGCCTGGTCATAATTGAGAATTGGTGAGGGTAGGGAGCATGAATTTATGGTCACAAAAGAAAGTCTAGCATATCGCCAGGTGTTTACATTGAAAGATGGGGCAAACATTCTGCTCCGACCACTCATCCGTGAGGATTACCAGGGTTTAGCACAGCTTTTCTTGGGTTTACCACCAGACGAAAGTCGCTTTATGCGGCACGATGTCACCAACCCCGAGGTGATCAAAGGCTGGGTTGAGAATATTGATTATGACCGCGTCTTGCCGATTGTGGCGTTGGTTGGCGATCGTATCGTCGGGCTGGCATCCCTGCACTTCAATGAAAGACGAGCGAGCCACCGCGCTGAGGTGCGCATCTTCCTGGCGAAGGATTTTCGCCGCCGTGGTTTAGGCACTAAAATGTGTCAAGCGATGATCGATATTGCCAAGAGGCGCAACCTTTATTTGCTCGAAGTGCAGATTGTACGTGACCTATCCCATGATATCAAAGCCATGGAAAAAGTTGGCTTTGAAACCCAGTGCATCCTGGAAGACTATTATATGTTGCCCGACGGCGAACTCCGAGATGTGGTGATTATGTTGATGAAGCTACGCACGCCAGAGGGCGAATTTTAATCTCATAATTTGGGAGCCGGCTTAATCTAAGGAGGCAAATGGATCCCAACCTCGCTCAAGGTTGGGATCCATGCTTTAATCTTTGAAAATGGTCTTCTTATGGGTAGGTATTGTTGTAAAACCAGTTATAGGCAAAATAACCCGAGCCGCTGCTGCTTTGCAGGCGAATAGCAATCCGACGCTGACCGTGCAATTCCGAGGGGATATTATATGTAAGGGTTTGCGTGCCACCTTTGCCTGAGCTAAGGGTAGCAACTTTATATCCATTGACACCCTTGGTTCCCATGAAGTTCATCATTACATCAAACGTATCGTTTGCCGGCAGGTTCTTCGTCACAATTGTCACCGTCGAGTTTCTCACCACAGCTTTAATCGAGAAGGTCGGGTATCCAGAGTAACCTACCGGTGCACTTGATGGGGGTTTTGCCCCCCTGGTTTTATTGTAAAACCAGTTGTAAGCAAAGTATCCTGAACCGGTGCTGCTTTCGATTCGAATGGCAATCTGTCGTTGTCCTTTGAGCGCCTCTGGAATCGAGTAAGTAAAAGTCTGAGAACCGCCTTTGCCGGTGTCCATCGTCCCGACCTGGATGCCATCCTTGCCCCTGGTGCCGATGTAATTCATCAAGACGATAAATTTATCATTCGGCGGTAAATTCTTGCTCTGAATGGTCACCGATGTATCCACCACAACACTCTGGATCGAAAATGTTGGGTACCCTGAGTAACCTGGTTGCGCAGCCAGGGTGCCAGTAACTCCCAGGGGGGTCAATAACAAAAACAAGGCTAAAATGATGGATGTGATTTTATTCATGATATCTCCCTATTTTATGGACATGGACTTTGAGTATGATTATCTTTCCTTATATCTCATAATTTACATCAAGTCTCGCAAAATAGCAATTCTTCTTTCGTATTACTACCGATTAATACTTTTGAAGTAGTCCATCCCATGCATGGGCTCAGCATGTTTTTAATTATGGGATATTAATCTGGATATCGTAATTCCAATTACCCTGCTCTCCGCTTAACGCGCTGACTACAATGAACAGTTTATACTCACCTGCTTCGACCGGTTCACCACCGGATTTCCACAGATAGGTAATATTATCCAGAGTCCATGGGTTACAATTCGGCTCCCCGCCGCCAAATATGCAAAAGCCTGCCTGCCTCTCGGTGCGCTGATAAACCTCCTTACCGTTATCATCCAGCACCTGGAAGGATACACTGGCAATTCCATCTCCGTCTTTTTTCCCACCATCTATAGTGTCATACACCCTGAATCGCACAAAATATTCCTGATTGAAATCAGCTTCCCACACAAAATTCGGAGGAAATGACCCATCCGGAGTTGAGTTATTCGTGTTGGGTGGCGCAGGTGGGGCAGGCGGCGCAACTGCCACAGATGGGAGCGTGGTCAGTACGATATTGCAAGAGATATACTGCGAGCCAGCGCTAACCCATCCAATTTGATTATTAACCCGGTCCTTCGCCTGTAACCACGGACCGCCCGGAATGCCCACCGGATTGTAGCCTAATGGCTCCAGAATCGTCTGGGCAGGGAGGGAACGTAAGGGAGGACGATAGGCGGTCCCCGGTCCGGTACGCATATTCAAATCCTGCAGCACGACACAAACCGGTTCACTTGTCCCGTTGGATGAGGGAATTGACTCCGTAGGTGTAAGCAAAATCGGAGTAACCGAGGGCGGCGGGGTTGATGTAATGTTGTCAGGTAAAGTTGCTGGAAGCGTTTCGGTTTTGATAGAAGGGGTCTGAGTATCAATTAAAAAAACCGAAGCAGTGGTTTCTTTCTGATCCTCGGTTGGTACGGTGTTGTTTGCCAGATTACAGCCCATTACGACGATGATTGAAAGTGATGCCATAATCAAATATTTAACCTGTTCATTTCTCATCCTTCTCCTCCTGTAAAACTATCAATCAGCTCTTGCACACTTCTACGGGCTGGTTCGCAAACCCCAGCCACAATCTCATCACGGATGATCACATCCTGTGTGGACGTCGCTTGAGCAATACACATGTCGTAATACCCGACGGATTTTTGATAGGAATCCAGGCTTTGCTCAAAATCCTGCAACAGTTCATAAGAGTAACCCTTCCATTGGTTGGATGCCCCTAAATATTCATAAGCCTGGGTCAGGTAGCGCATCTGGTTAGCGCTTTTAAGTGGCTCGAGCGTAGCCTGCACCACATCAATGGATTTATCGAAATAGATAAGAGCATCATCAGATTTACCCGCTATTTGGAGGAACTCACCGCGCAGGCGAAAACTGTTACCCAAACCCAGGTTAGCAACTTGTTCGAGGGGTAATCCATATCGCGAAGGGTCTATATGCATTGCCAGGACACGCTGATATGAGGCGATGGCTTGATCAACCAATTCCAAGCCTTGAACTATTTGATCCTCGCTGGCGTTGGTGGCTGGAATCCCCGCCTGAGTATCAGCCAATAATCTTTGCGCACGCTTAAAGTAAGCGCTGCCAAGCCCAATATATGCCCGGGCGTAATCGGAATCTAATTCAATTGCTCGCTGAAACGCAACCTGCGCCTGTTCCAGAAAAGCATCCTGGGCAAAAGTCAAGACCGATTCCCGGTCAACTAGAAATAAATATTCGCGCCCGGCTAAGAATTCCAATACGGCGGAATTGGGGTCAATATCTCTGGCTTTCAAGAATGCTTCCAGCGCCTCCAAGGAATGACCCAATTGCGCTTCTGAAAGACCAGCTACCACCCAGGATAACTTGACAGCCTGGTTATTTAACTGATCAGAGAAATTTTCGTTTTGAACATCACCGATGATGAGAGAACTCCCAATGTCAAATCCACCGATGAGGTCTTCGTAGTTATAATCCCCACGGGGCGCCAGGTAAAAGTTAATATTGAGTACCGCGGGATTCTCTCGCTCATCAATATTGCCGTATATCAGCATATCCGCATTCAAGCGTTGCGCCAATTCCCTTGCGGCAGAGAGGTTTATAGAATCATCCCCCATTGGAACAGCCCCGATGGTGACATTTTGCTTTCTCAATTCCGCTCCGTCATGCCAAACGAGAATATTGGAATTCTGCTTTAACTGGTCTTTGATACCATCATAAAGGCGATCGCTGAGATTATCGGATAATGTCGTAGGGTTTCCATTGAAACTACCGTCGGGAGCAATCGTGCCGAATTCCGCTACGGCGATGTTGTAAAACCCATTCATACGTGCCGGCTCCTTATGGAACCAAAGTGAATAAGCAAGATAACCCAGTCCAATCACCAACAGGGCGACTATTCCAGCAAACAGACGTTGCATTTGAGCGGCGCGCCGTAAACGATTGAGCTGGTTCGCCTCCTCTGTTGCCAGCTTCTGACTTGTATCCAGGAATTCTTGTTCCAGTTGATTCAAGAAATCCGGGTGTTGAGAAGCCCATGTGAGGGCATTCTTTAAACGTACCCCCCGATACAAAACACCCGGGTCCTTATTCAACTTAACCCAATCCAGAGTATCCTCCGCTAATTGTTGATGGAGGATCAACCCCTCCCGATCTTGATCGAGCCACTGGCGTAGTGTATGCCATTCACGAATCAACGCTTCGTGCGCCACCTCTACAACTTTGATATCCCCTGGCTCTAAAGTTCCAATGGTTACCAGACGAGCCTCCACCAGGATATCTATCACCGCTTCGATGACCAGTTCATCACTAGAACGGGTAATCAATTCTGCAAACGTCGCTCTCCGACGCGTGTCCTGATTGTCCTCACCGATCTCAGCCATTCTCAAGAAGATCATCCTGGCGATTGGTTGTTGTGCCAGCGAAAGTTGATTCTGAAATACGTGCTCTGCAGTTTGAGCGACTGCTCCACGAACTCCACCTGCCTCCCGATAGCCTGAAAGGGTCAGTGTCCGTCCTCGCCTGCGCCGCCAGGTTTCCAGCAAAGCATGAGAGAGCAACGGCAGTGCCCCTGGTTCATAACCAATATCGTCAAGTATCACTTCGATTAACCCCTCCTGGATCTTCCATCCCCCCATTGCCAGAGGTTTATCAATGGCGCTCACCAGCTCGTCGCGATTCATTGCACCAATAAATTCCTGGTATTGGGAGACAACTTCCCTCAACCGATCATCTTGGGCAAGATTGGCGTAATAATCTGCCCGCATCACGATCAAAATGGTGATAGGCTGCTCATCATCAGGTTTGATGGCAAGGAGCAAACTTTCTAGAAATGCTTTGCGTTCATCCTCGGACCGACAGAGGGTGTAGATTTCCTCAAACTGGTCAACGACCAGCAAGAAATGTTTACGAGAATATTGCGCGAGATATTGCTGGATGGCTAAAGTTAACGCTCTGGGGTCTTCGGCAAGTTCTCGGCTTAATTGTGAAACCCGAGATACAGAGACTTCATCTCGCATCAAACTGGCAGCGATTGACTCAAGAGGATGCGCGGTTGGTGTGATGACATGATAAGCCCATTGACCGCTGTCTTTGGGCGGCAAACCGCCATCCGCCAGCCTGCCTCCTTGACGCAACGCTGGCAATACACCCGCCCTTACCAGGGATGATTTACCGCTCCCAGAAGCGCCGATGATCGCCAGAATACGCGTGCGCTTAAGTCTGCCTACAATTCGAGCGGTGGTTAATTCGCGCCCAAAGAACCTTGCCGCGTCTTTTTCATCGAAATATTGCAAGCCTTGAAAGGGAGGATCGCCTGGCTCAGGAGGCAAGTCCTCAATGTCTTTGACTTCCTCCGCAGCGACGATCGTTGATTTAATGTTGATAACCGCGCCACGAAAATCGCCCGAAAGTTCGTATTTATCGCCTTCGGGAGTTTTGTTTTCCCCACCTGATTTAGAATCTGATTTTCCTCTAGATTTCATTCAAAGAGGATCATCCAGGGCTTCCCGTTAGCCTGCCAACCGCCATGATGATTTGAGAAGCAATTGTCACGACTGGCGGTAGAACCTCTGCCAGATTTTGGGCAGCCTGTTTTAATCCCTCCCCGGTGATCTGCAACATCGTCTTGTTAGGTTTTTCTGCTTTCGCCTGCTCTACCAGAGCCTGGGCGGTATGTGCCACTGCCTGTGCTTCTTCTGTCTTATCTTGTGGCGCTTTTTCTAACGCGGTCTCGAGGTTCTCGATCAATTTCTGCAAGTCTTCTTTCAAGGCATCATCCGCTGAAGGAATATCCCCTATGGATTGGTGCACATCCTTCAGTGTTGACTTGATATTGATAATTGCGCCTCGGAAATCGCCCGACATCTCAAATTGGTCGCTCATGAGCAGCCCTCCATCCATGATAATATTGAGATAATTATAATCCTATTTATGATATTAAGTGGTCTTTCCGTATGTCCCAACCACCGTGTATGAATCTGAGGTGTGTTAAAATATTGCTCACCCCTTCCCTCTCGGATTATTCGGTATAAATCATCCAATGCCAAAGAATTCCCTTCACACCTCGCTGATTAATTTGTATGCACAACATGGTGATGAAATTGAAGCCTGTCTGGAGGGTTATGTCATTGATATATTGCGCCCAAATGAACTGGTTGAGATACAAACCCGCAATTTCAATAAAATCAAACCAAAATTGGAACGCCTGCTTGAGCGTTACACGGTGAGATTGGTCTACCCCATTGCTGCGGAAAAGTGGATCATACGCCAGGATTACATCAACCCCCACATTCTTATCAAACGCAAATCTCCAAAACACGGTCGGCTAGAAGACATCTTTCATGAATTGGTCTATATCCCTGACCTCCTTCACAAACCTAATCTCTTCATTGATGTGGTGATCATTGCTGAGGAACAGACCTGGCAACAAGATGGGGGAGGCTCCTGGCGCAGGCGAGGCTGGAGTATTGCAGACCGGTCGCTTGTGGAGGTTTATCAACAAATCAGCCTCAGCACTCGACAAGACTTCGTGAACTTACTCCCACAATCTCTGCCGGATCCATTTACATCCAGACATGTGGCAGAAAAAGCCGGAATCCCCCTGGGCACCGCCCAAAAGATGGTTTACTGTCTGCGAAAAATGGGAGGGATTGTATCGGTAGCTCTACCTGGCAGACAAAAATGGTACTCAATCGAGTCAAATCAAACTTAGAGAACCGTCGAATCATTCAGTGGCGCTTTACTTGACATCTCTGCGGGGGATGGCTATAATTTTGGTGCTTTTGCGGGTGTCGCCAAGCGGTAAGGCAGTAGCTTCCCAAGCTACCATTCGTGGGTTCGAATCCCATCACCCGCTCAGATAAACCGTCGGATTTTTCCGACGGTTTTTTGTCACCCTTGCTGTTTCGATTGCCAGGAATATCCTCAACTTGCAAGGCTGTTAGCCAATCCCCCCTTGGATTTTGCTAAAATGATCACTGGAGGATATGCACCAAAAATGGCAACAGATGCCACCGTTCTATACATTGAGGACAATCCAGAAAACCGCCTGTTAGTGCGACGCATCTTAATCGCCGCAGGTTTCAAGGTGTTGGAGGCTGATAACGCCTTCAACGCTTTAGAGACATTGCGTCAAAATAAACCAAACCTCATCATTATGGACATCAACCTGCCAGAAATTGACGGCTATTCCCTGACCCGACAGATCAAGAATACCCCTGGCATGAGCGATGTGCCGATCATCGCCATGACCGCCAACGTCATGAAGGGTGACCGTGAGCGCACCCTCGAAGCCGGTTGCGATGGTTACATCCAAAAGCCGATTGATGTGGATAATCTCCCCACTCAAATAGCATACTATTTATCAAAGTGAATCCCATTATAAAATTATGTCTCCTCAACTTTCAGCCACCACCGATATAAAAACCCAGCCGATTCAGAAACCCTCGCTGGCTAAAGACGCCACCGTTTTAGTGGTCGAAGACAACGTCTCGAATTTTGTTCTGATTGCCCGCATGCTTGGTTATATGGGAATTCATTGTGAATGGAAGACATCGGGTTATGAGGTCGTGGAATTCGCCGATACCCTCCCAAGATTAGACCTGATCCTGATGGATATTCGCCTCCCGTATGAAGATGGTTATGCTGCTCTGGCTAAAATCCGATCCTCTGAACGGTTGAAAGACACCCGTGTGGTTGCAGTTACCGCTGAAGCCAGCCTTGAGCAGATGAACAAGGCTCGCGAGGCAGGTTTTGACGGTTTCCTCGGCAAACCGCTCGACCCCGACCGATTCCCGGATCAGATCCGAAAAATCCTCATGGATGAACAGGTTTGGGAACTAAGCTGATACTGGATCGAGACCTTTTGTGCTGATTAGGCAACTGCCCCTAACAAATTGAGGTTTCATTGCTCTCGGACAATCCTCTCTCCTGACAAGTTGAGGTTAAGAGAATGTAAAGCAAGTTTACATTATTGCAAGAAGCCCATACAGAATCGTTATATTCGATTTTCCCCGTTTTTTTGTTGGTTTAATCTATAGGATGAGGCATTAGCGGCTCAACACCAGAGACCGGAGCATTAATCATGGATTCGCCCGAATCAGGAATACCAACGCTATCCATCATGAATGAATCAACATTCCTGGAAGAAAATGCCGATTCTGTTGCAACCTTCCAAGAAAAAATCTTCCGCACTGCGGTTTGGTGTGTGTTCGGTTTTGGTGGTGTGGCTTTTTGGGCATTATTTCTGTTGCAAAACCAACAGCTCAACACGATTCTTCTCACCACAACGATATTGGTTTTCGCAGGTTTGTTAGTTGTTGCTTTTCTTACACGCATTTCCTACCACTATCGAGTTGCATCCCTTATCCTACTCTTATACCTCCAAGGCGCTACCTGCCTGTTTGCTCTTCAGCTACTGTCAGCAGCTACTCTCTATCTTTTTTCTGGTTTGATTTTAACGCCTCTGTTAATGAACAAGAAAGTAGCATACTTCATGGGGTTTGTTTCACTGCTCACCCTGTTACTGGGGAGTTATGGGTTGCCTGCGACTCTGGCATCTGATATTCAGGTTTTCCGTCCAGAGATCAATTCTCTTTTGTTCGGACTGATTTATTCCCTGATTGCAGCAGTTGGTATCATCCCTTTGTTGCACGCTCGCACGCTGCTTCGATTTAACATTAACGCAAATCAACAACCTGATGATGAGAGCGGAGACTTGAAAGAAAGCCTGGCATCAACAACGGCTGACCTTCCCCCACTAGTAGATGAACGCCTGACAAGAATTGAAAGGATAGGTCACTTAATTGCCCATCTCAACCTGACCCGCCCCTGGGACGAGATACTCCTCCAGGCGCTATCGTGGATCAATCAAGAATACGGCTATACGCGTATTGAGATATTGCTGGAAACCAGCGAAACCACCTATCAGCATGTATCTCTTACAATTAAATCGGAAGGCGCAATCGAAAAAAACGCAAAATTAATCCATGCAGAAGAAGCCCCAGAAATTATCCGAAAATTCATGTCTCAACCACCTGAGACAAAAGAGACTGATTCGAATTCAGATGGTGTGTTGGATGTGTCCATTGAAACAGGTGATCTCCACTCATACGAGATTTTTATCCCTCTAAAATCCAACCAGGAGATGATTGGAGCTATCTTGATTCATCCTTCTCCTGAGAGAACGATTATCCCCGCTGATTTGATTGAGTTAGAACTGCTCGCTGATCATCTGGCATCCACACTACTGAATAAGAAGCTTGTTGGGGATGAAATCGCCCTGGAGAATCCCCGTTGGGTGAATCAAGCAATCTACCGGTTAATTTCATCCGAAACCGACACCGAGATATTTTCAATCCTAGATGACACACTGAGACACTCCTCTTTCGTGACCATCCAGTTTCAAATCGAGAAAAACTCAATGCGCCTCAACGCATTGAACGACCCGGATAATCCCAACCAGGCTCACCTTTCCCCATTGACCGTACCAATCGAGAGTGGCGAGGGCATCATCCCTGACACCCCTTTGATGATGAGGCAACTCTTCCGTCAATCCAGGCTGCCATCTGAGCTCCTGAAATTGCTTCACCAACTCAATCTGGACTCGGCTGCATTTCTCCCCATCCAGCCCAATAATCAGATTCAACGCTTGATCATCATCGGCTCCCGTCAAAAAGATCACCTCACTCCCACAGCCATTCAGCCCTATGTCTATCTTTCGGGTTACGCCACAACAGCCATTGAAAAAATAATAACCCGTCAGCACTTAAACCGGCGGGTTGTCGCCTTGCAATCTCTGGCTTCAATCAGCCAGGTGATTTCGGTTGTTACGGATTTAAATGAGCTTTTTGACACGATCCATGAGCAAGTTTCGCAGGTGGTTGGAGAAGTTGATCTAGCCATCGCCCTGTACGACCCGCTGACCGATATGATCTCCATCCCCTATGCCTATGAGGCAGGAGAAAAGCTAACCCTGGAACCATTCCCCCTCGGTCAGGGATTGACCTCAATTCTAATCCGCACCCAACAACCTCTTTTACTGGTGAAAGACACCGAGAGACGAGCGCGCGAGTTGGGTGCGAAAATCAGTGGGGCTGCCGCCAAATCCTGGTTGGGCGTGCCGCTCATCGTGTCCGGTGAGGTGCTCGGGGCGATCATCCTTCAGGATACAGAACACGAGCAGCGATTTACTGAAGATGATTTACACCTGATCACCACCCTTGCATCTCAGGTGGCAATCACAGTGCGGAATGTACGCTTGCTCCAGGAAACCAATCAGCGAGCTGAGCAGGAAAGGATCATCTCAAGTATCACCTCCAAAATATGGTCCTCTCCAGATATTGAAACAATTGCTCGCAACGCTCTCCTGGAATTAGGGCGCGCATTAAAAGCATCCGAAGGGACGATTCTTTTACAGAAATCCACCCCTCAAGAGATATTGATGGATCATCAAGATACAGGGATGAAATCTGTCCAGTGATTGGGAGTTGCCCGTGAATCCAATCAACGTTAATCAAACCATTCAATTCGCCGCCTGGGTTCTGGCTCTGGCTGGATTGATTATCGGTTTGTACATCTTTTCCCTCAACCCCAAAAACAGCGCAAATCGCTCTGTGGGTATATTCCTGCTCATTTCATCACTCAACACCTACGCAGTCGGCACAATGGTGACCGCCATTACCGCCCTGCAAGCCTCTTATTCGGCGGTCATACTGGCAATGACCACCTCGATGACCGAACCGTTGTTGTTACTTACTTCGGTTGCCCTTCTAAGACCAGCATGGCTTACCTGGAAAAAGAAATGGGTGTGGTATCCGGTTTATCTCCTGATTATCCTCCCGATTGCCTTGACTCTCATCGATCTTGTTACCGAGGCAAAGTTATGGTTCACGGGAATAGATCCCGCTACTTACCCGGGTGGATTCCTGATTTCACCTGAATTCACCAACGGGTCAATTTCCTGGTTTGTGCGTGCAGGTTTTATCCTTAGTTTTATTATCATCTTCGTTTTACTGATTTATATCGCCCTGATTGATAAACGCTCCAGTAAGAACGAGCGAAATCTCGCCTGGTTGCTCCTCATCCAACAAATCCTGGCGGGGGCAGCCCTCACCTATCTTGCCCAAGTGATATTGCCCTCTATCACCATCCTGATCACAAACACAATCTTTGTCGTCACCTATGCTTTTGCCGCGTTCTCACGGATGATCGCAACCGGCAACCCACAAACCGGCACTTTGCAAAGCCGCCTGAGCAGGGTAGTCTTTATCGTTGCCATCCCGGTTATGGTCGCGTCAACTGCCTTAATGATTGACCACACCCGGCAATTCTTCGAGCAGAACGCTTATCAAAAGTTAACCGCAAACAGCAATCAACTGAGCTCAGCAATTCTCGATGAGTTAAATGGGCTTAAATACCGGCTGATGGAATTAGCTGCTCAAGAAGAAATCCAGAGCATGGAGACGCAGAGACAATTTCCCCTACTGAACCAATTTCAGCGTCTCAACCCTGATATCAATCTTGTTGGAATTGTCGATTTAAATGGACAGTTGTCCATCAGCAACAGGACTCCTTCACTTCGAGATTTCTCAACAATGGAGTGGTTTCGTCGCATCAAGTCAGGGAAACACATCGCCTTTCAGGCAATCACAGATAACACCTTTGGAGAACCCGCTCTTATTACGGCTGTGCCAATCCGGAGCTCTACTCGACAAATCGTGGGCGCACTTTATTCAATCACTGGTATAGATAACCTCACTCAAGCGCTGCTTGCGAGCAATCTATCTTCTCGTGGGCGATTACTGGTATTCGATGACCACAACGAGCTGGTTACTTCTCTGGAAAAATTGACATCTGACGATCCCTCACTATGGGAGAATTACCCTCCCTTAAATCATTTGAGAGATGGGATATCAGGTCCAATCTCTTATGAGGATAATCAGGGTGAGCGATGGAGGGCAAAATCGGAATTGCTTCCCAATGGTTGGGTAGTAATTTTTGAATACCCCGAAATGGATCTTCTGGGACCACTTATGGCATTAACTCGCCTGGGATGGATATCGTTGATTATTGCCACTTCGTTATTGGTGCTGATGTCGGTTCTGATGATTCGCCACACGATTCGCCCCATCCGTGAGCTTACCCACGTGGCAACCGCTGCCTCTGAAGGAGACCTTTCTCAACTGGTAGTCATTGAGAGCGAAGATGAAATCGGTGAGCTGGCGCAAAGCATCAATAAGATGACCAATAAAGTGAACAGTCTAATCGGAAATCTCGAACATCTGGTAGCTGAACGGACCGCCGATTTAGAGCAACGGGCTGTCCAGCTCCAGGTGGCTGCTGAAGTTGCTCGAGATGCTGCCGGAATTCACGATCTTAAATTATTACTGGATCATGCTGCTAACCTGATTTCGGAACGCTTTGGGTTTTACCACGCCGGAATTTTTCTGGTTGACGATGCCAATCAGTACGCGGTTCTGACCGCTGCCTCTTCAGCAGGTGGACATCGGATGCTCGCGCGTGGTCATAAATTAAGGGTTGGAAAAACCGGCATTGTTGGGTATGTGGCAGCCACCGGACAAGCGCGCATCGCATTAGACGTCGGTCAGGACGCTGTCTTTTTCAACAATCCAGACCTGCCTGAGACGCGCTCAGAGATGGCTATCCCATTAAAAGCCAGGGGCAAAGTCATCGGCGTTTTAGACGTACAGTCTCCCAAACCGGCAGCCTTCAAGAGTGAAGACATCACCATCCTGCAAGTCCTCGCCGATCAAATCAGCCTTGCCATCGAAAATGCTCGACTTCTGCAAAAAAGCGAACAATCCCTTCGGGAGTTGGAGACACTGTATCGGCAGCAAATGGAACAAGCCTGGGAATATCATCTCCAAGAAAACCCAATCGTCTTCAGATACGATAGCCTTGGAGTAAGTGCTGTTGACGAATTTAACAGCCCTGCCCAGCACAATATTAGAAATACAGATAACTCAAACTACAGCATCAGTATCCCCTTGCTTCTACGTGGATTTCCGATTGGAAGCCTTGAGCTCAGTCGAGATAAAGACGCGCCTCCCTGGACGCAACACGAAATCGAGGTGGTGAAAGCGACTTCAACTCAAATCGCCCTGGCGTTGGAAAATGCCCGCTTGCAAGAGATCGAGCGCCGACGGATGCATAAAGAGCAACTGGCGAATGAAGTCAGCATGAGTGTCCAAAGCTCATTAGATCTTGAAACCGTAATGAAACGCGCCGTCCAGGAGATAGGGCAGACGCTCAAGCTGGAAAAAGTACAAATTCGGTTGTCGAATGGTAACCATCGCGCCGCTGAGCCTGAAAGACATTCAACCGGGGTAAAACCATGAAGTTCCAATTATCGTTAAAACAACGCCTCTTCGCCTCATTTCTGGGGATGTCGATTTTGGTGCTTATCGCCAGCGCATCCGGGTTTTTATACGCCCGTTCTGTAGATAGCGCTGTCGCCGCTACCAGAACAGGGTTAGGGCTGGTAGAGCGTGTGAACAATTTGCAGCGAGACTGGCAGACCATCTCAGAAAGCATTGATAGTCTCTTTCTGACCCGCCAGATTGAATCAACCAAAATCTCCCTCAGCGTCCAGATTGATACCTTTGAAAATCATCTGCGAGAACTTGAATCGCAACCTCTGGGTTATCGCTCAGATACGATCAACCAAAACTTAGCCACCCTAAAAGCTATTCGGAATAACACTGCCGAAACGACAGAGATCATCAACGAAATGCTCCGATTAGCCTCTGAGGGACGGTGGGCAATTGCGCGTGATTTACGCGAATCTGTTTTTGCTACCCAACAGACCCGGGTTAACGAACAGTTACACCAAATGTATCTCAAGGTTCAAGATGACATTCAGGACTCCTTCATGCGCGCTTCCAGGATCCAAAACCTGGCTAGGGCGACCTCAATCTTTTCGGCTTTAATCGCCCTGCTCTTAGCGGTGTTCCTAGGGGTCATCACAACGCGCAGCATTGTTCTCCCGATAAAAAAGCTCACCGAAGCCTCCCACAGGGTCAGTTTGCGGGATTTCAGCCCCTTTCAACCCCTTGCACAAAAAGATGAAATTGGCAACCTTTCCCGCTCCTTCGCTCTGATGACAGACTGGTTGAGAGAGTCTTATGAGGGTTTGGAGACGCGTGTTGCGGAACGTACGGCAGAGCTTGAACGCCAAAACTTGCAGATACAAGTAGCAGCAAGAATCGCTCGTGATGCTTCAACTTCCAGGGATGTTGATGAATTACTCTCTCGCACAGTGGAATTGATCGTTAACCGTTTTGGTTATTATCATGCAGGCATTTTCCTGCTGGATGATTCGAAACAATATGTTGTTTTACGCGCTGTGTCTGGTCCAACAGGTGGAGAAATGCTCTCCGCCCAGCATAAGCTCAAAGTGGGCGAAACCAGCATCGTTGGAAGTGTTGCCCTTACCGGCGCGCCTCGGGTTGCTTTAGAGGTCAGCCAGGAGAAAAACCATTATAAAAACCCCTTATTGCCAGAAACACAATCAGAAATCGCCATACCACTCAAAGTTGGTGAGGAAGTGGTTGGCGTCCTTGATGTCCAAAGCCAATTCTCGAATGCGTTTCAAGATAGCGATATGTATGTGTTGCAAATCCTGGCTGATTTGATTGCAGTATCCATCCATAACGCCGAACTCAATCAGGAATTGGAAGAAAGTCTGAATGAACTGCAAAACCTGTATGGCGAATACAGCCAAAAATCCTGGTTAAAAATAGCCACAGCCGGGAAAATTACTGGATACGCTTATGACCGCACCGGCGTACATCCAATTATGGGCAGTGAATCAGATGAATTTCTTCCTCTTCACACTGAGGAGCCCTCCGTAAATATCCCCTTGCAGGTGCGTGGAGATGAGATTGGGGTTTTATCCGTTTTTCCGGGGGATAATCTCCTTTCTCCCGATGATATCAGTCTTTTAGAAGATATTGCCTCACGCATCAGTCAATCGCTGGAAAGCGCTCGCCTCTTTACCGAAACACAGCGACGGGCGATGCACGAACGTCTGGTCAGACAGGCAGCCAGTCGAATGAGTGAAACCCTGGATATCGAAAATGTATTACAAACAGCGGTTGACGAGATTTACCGAACCCTTAATCTATCCCAATTATCTATCCGATTGCAACCTGATCTTGACCACAGCGAATTAAACGTAACAGGGTGATCATGGCAGAGAATGTATTGCGACCTGATCGAACAACAGCATTCAGAAAAGAAAAGCGTGCTCGGTTATACCGTATTCGTAACCGGCTTATGCTCTCATTTATATTGGTGGCAGTAGTACCTCTGATCATTGTATCCATCGTCGCCTACAGAGTAAGCGCTGATGCTGCCGAAAATAATGCGGACAAGCTATTGAGCGCGGTTTTATCGTTGAAGGAATCCGCAATCCATCGCTGGATCGAGGGACTACAGCAATCGTTACAAATGGAAGCAAGAATTGATGTGGATAAAATCACAGCAGCATCTTTACTGACACCTGAGGTAAAAACATCTGAATGGATGAAAAATTATAAGTCTCATATGGATAGTCTCACCCGTTCGCTGAGGACTGATCAGGGGTTTGATGCGTATTTTGTTCTGAATCCAGGAGGTGAAGTCCTCTATGCTTCAAATCCATCCTACCTGGGTTTGGATCTGGCAGGGGAGGCTTTTTTTCAAAACGCATTGGCGGGAAAATCTATTTTCCTTTCCAGTACCATAAAACCGTTGAATAGAGGGGGCATCAGCCTTACCGAGACCGTCAAGGATGATGATCACAAAATCCTGGGTTATATCACTGCCGTAACCAGCCTCGCTCCGATTGAAGAAATCCTGCAAACCAACCAGGAAATAGGCAGCAATATTGAAATCTATCTGGTAGGTTCTGATTTCTCACTATTAACCCATCCTTCCCTCAAAAACATAGGGGGTAATCATACCCAGGTTCTGACGAATGCATCTTTGAAAGCCATCCTGGGAAAACAGAGTGGCTCAGGAAGCTACGAAAACTTCTTAGGTGAAGAGGTTGTCGGAGTCTATCATTGGCTTCCAGAGTTGAATGTCGCAATCTTCGCCGAGCAGAGCCGTCGAGAAATCTATCAACCTGCGCAAATGACGCTCGCAATCAATGTCATCATCTCTTTAATCTTGATTGTAGCCACAATCATCTTTGGGTTAGCCATATCAAACAGCATAGGAAAGCCACTGGAAGGGCTGGTGTCTACCGCTCAGCAAATAGCAAAAGGGGATATCCATCTGGAAGCGAAAGTCCACCAGCCAAGGGATGAGATAGCCGATCTGGCAGAGTCATTTAACCAGATGACCCATCAACTTCGGGAGAATATCGGTGAGCTGGAGCGCAGAGTAGCAGCGAGAACAGCCGAGCTGGAAACCCGCACAAGTCAATTACTGATTGCATCCCAATTGAGTAACAAGATCACTTCTATCCTTGACACTCAAGAACTGGTAAATCAGGCTGTAAACCTTATCCGGGATCGATTCGACCTGTATTATGTGGGTTTGTTTCTGGTTGACGAGACCAACACCTGGGCTGTGTTGAAAGCCGGCACCGGACCTGAGGGTCAGGCAATGCTCGCTCGCGGTCATCGCCTCAAAATCGGCGATGGAATGGTTGGCTGGAGCATCCAAAACGGTAAAGCAAGGATTGCATTGAAAGTCAGCGATGACCCCATACGGCTTTCAACTCCTGATTTACCCGAAACAAGATCCGAAGTAGCCGTCCCGCTCAGATCGCGGGGATTGGTTATCGGTGCTTTAACGATCCAAAGCACAATCCCTGATGCTTTTGATGAGACGATCCTCGCCACCTTTCAGACCATGGCTGACCAGATCGCGGTTGCCATTGATAATGCGCGATTGTTTGCTGAAGCGGAGAAATCATTGGAAGCAATCCAACGCGCTTATGGTGAAATGACCCGCAAAGCCTGGTTGGAGCGCCTAAGAATGAAACCACTGGTCGCCACCCGGAATGAACAGGGGGTAACCATCTCACAAAGCCTCTCGCCCACTGCCCTCACGGAAGTAGGAGACGGAAATGACAAAACAAATGGAACCATAAGGGTTCCAATCAAAGTCCGTGGGAATGTGATCGGTACACTTGAAGCCCAAAAACCCGACGATGGTCATGAATGGTCAGAAGAAGAACTGGTAATTCTAAACACCTTGACCGAGCAACTTGGAGTAGCCCTTGATGGCGCCCGCCTGTTTGAAGAAACAAAGTCTCAGGCAGAACGAGAACGTCTCATCGGTCAAATCACCAATCGCGTGCGTGAGACCCTGGATATTGACACGATCCTTCAGACGGCAACCATTGAAATCCAAAGAGCGCTTGATCTCGACGAAGTAGAAGTGCAGATGAGTCAGAACATCCCTCAGGAAACGCTCACATGAAATCTTTGAAACCTGGCTTAAGAGTATCCACAAAGTTAAACCTCGTATTCCTGCTGAGCCTGATTGTAATCACAGGAGTTCAGACCTGGCTGTACAACAATACCAATCGTCAGACAGCCTTATCTATCTCAATTGCCTTGACCCTGGTAGCATTTGGAGTTTTATGGCTGTTTAACTATCAGGTAGTCACCCGATCACTATCGAAGCTGCTTGAAGTTGCCAGACGATGGCAAGCAGGAGATTTCTCAGCGCAAGTAGATCTTCAAACCCGAGATGAGTTTCAACAAATCGGGGAGACATACAATCAACTCTCCACTGAATTGAATCAAAGCCTGAAAGGTCTGGAGAAGACGATCGCCGAAAGGACACTGACCCTCCAACGTCGCGCCCGGCAGATGCAAGCCGCCGCTGAAGTTGGACGAGCCGCTGTGACCATCCGTGACCTGGACATTTTGTTACCGGAGGTAACCCGATTAATCAGTGCCAGGTTTGATGTGTACCATGTCGGCATATTTCTACTCGATGATCGTGGAGAGTATGCCGTAATGCGTGCAGCGAACAGCCAGGGCGGCAAACTTCTTGTCCAGGAAGGGCATAAGCTTAAAGTGGGAGTCCAGGGCATTGTTGGCTATGTCGCCAGCAAAGGAGAACCGCGCATCTCTCTGGATGTCGAGAGCGACTCGATTCACTATAAAAACCCCCATCTACCTGAAACTCAGTCTGAAATGGCATTACCCCTGAGTGTCGGTGGCAAAATCCTGGGAGTTTTGGATGTACAAAGCTCGCGCGCTGCCGCATTTACCCCAGAAGATGCATCCATCCTGCAAATAATGGCTGACCAGGTAGCGATTGCAATTGACAACGCCCACCTGCTGGCTGAGAGCAGACAGGCGCTGGAAGCCTCGCGGCGCGCATACGGTGAGCTAAGCAGAGAATTATGGGCAAAGTTCCTGAGAGCTCGACCAAATCTGGGTTATATCGCCTCAAAAGGCAGCGCCAGGACAGTTACATCGCCAAAAATCTGGTATCCAGAACTGGCAGTTGCGGAACAGAGCGGAAAAGCGGTACGCGCAGACGGAAAATGCCTCGCAGTTCCGATCAAGCTACGCGATAACGTCATCGGGGTGTTTCGGCTGCAAAAAAGGCAGAATGAACCCGAATGGAGCGATGAGGAGATTCAATTGGTCCAATCCATCTCCGATCAGGTAAGTTCAGCGCTGGAATCTGCCCGCCTGTATGCTGACACGCAACGGAGAGCAGAACGAGAACGACTGGCGGGGGAGATTACAGCGAAATTACGCGCAACCAACGATCCTCAGGAAATCCTGAAATCTGCTGTGCAAGAGTTACGCAGAGCATTAGATGCTAGCCAGGCACAAGTTTTAATCACTGAGGCAACCATAATCAACAACGGCCACGAAGATGGCAAGAATGGTGATGGATCATCAGATACACCCCAGGAAACCTCAGGAGCACGTTAGCGATGAACGCCGTCAATTGCAGGTACTGGTGATATGGCAAACAAACAATTGCTAACCCGGCTAGACACATTGCTCTCAGATTTGGAGAATGAAAAGAGTCTTCTCCCGAATGATCGGCGTGAAGATGGTCCAGTCTGGACATGGGAATGTGATGCAGAGGGATTAATAACCGCCTGCAGCCCAGAAGTTAAATATATCCTGGGAGTATCTTCGCAGGAGCTAATTGGCAAGACAATTACGAGCTTAAGGTTGACGCCGGAATCCGCTGCTTCTCTCGCGGTAGCCCTACGACGAAATGTCAGCCCAAAGGCGTTAGAGCTGCGCTATGTCACTGAAACCGGAGAAATCATCTCAGTAAACGCCACGCTCGAGAAAGTATCTAATTCTGGTTCAAACGGCGATGCCCCCTGTTGGCGGGGACAGGTATCTCTGCTCACTCCCATCCCATTTGACCATCTTGCAGATGCAGTGCGCCCTTCTATCAATGAGCCAGATACCACGCCGGCAGGGACGATTACACCCTTTGGTTCGCTCGGAAAAGGAAAACCATCAGGCTTCCTTGCAGATGACCAGCGCCTCTTGCCGGCTCAAGGCATTCTCTCCTCTATTGGGGAAGAGAGCATCAAGCATCAACGGATTTTGTACCACCACACCGAAACCGATGCTCCTGCCATCCTGGCAGTCCCCAAGCCATATGGTGATGGATCCGCCAATCTTTTGCTGGAAATCCTGGATAACAAGTCGCCGCGCCAATGGAGTGAAGATGAGCTTCAATTGGTCGAGCAGGTTGCCGATCAACTCACATTAGCCCTGGAAAACGCTCAACTCTTCGAGCAGGTGCAAACCCAGGCTGAGACACTCAGCATTTTGCGTCAGGTATCCCTGGAACTCGCGCGAGAGCAGCATGATTTATCGTCAGTATTAAATATTATTGTCCAAAGGGCAATGGAGCTGCTCAACTCCGAAGGCGCAGTCATCTGGCTCTTAAACGATGTAGAGCAAAGTCTGGAGCTTAAGACCTTTGGACTTGGCGAGAACATCACCCTTATTACACCAAACCCCAAATGGAACAGCGAATTAGCTGAAATTGCACTGACCAGCGGTAAGACACAGGTAAGCCTGAATTACAATCCCTGGCTTGGTTTCCCCCAGCCTCAGAACGAACTGACTCAATCCACTGCAATCGCCATCCCGCTGATCTGGCAAACGACCAAGGTCGGAGTTCTAATGGCGCTCAGAGCCTCCTCTGAGTCATGCTATTCGCCTAACGAACGCCACCTCGCGGATTTACTCGCCGCACAGGCTGCGGCGGTCATCCAAAATGCCAGCCTGTTCGTTCAAACCCAAAAAGCACTGGAGGAAACCGAAATATTGTACAGAGCAAGTGCTGAGCTGAACGCATCCGATTCATTCTCAGATATTTTGCGTATCTTACGCAAATACACCCTGCTCGGAGATCATCCTTTAGAAATTTCGATTAACCTTTACGACCGTCCCTGGGTAGGCAGTGATATGCCCGACTGGTACGATCAGGTTGCGGTCTGGTCTGTCCCAGAACGTTTATCCGAGGAGACCCATCGTTATGCGCTGTCCAACATCCCCTCCGCAGCTCAGCTTCTTACCCCATCTGCTCCTACGATCATTGAAGATATCACCCGAGATATCCGTCTTGGCGCAGTCGCTAAAGAAGCATACATCAACCGCTATAACGCCCACTGCTTGTTGTTTGCGCCTCTGGTAACAGCAGGGCGCTGGATCGGGCACATTACTTGCGCCTACAAGCAGACCAGACGCTTTACCGAATCCGATATACGCCGATTGACATCCTTAATCGGTCAGGCAGCCTTTGCCATTCAAAACCTGCGCTTACTCGAAGAGACCAGGCGCCGCGCCGATGAATTGCTCACAGCAGCAGAGATTGCGCGCGACACGACCGGCACCCTCTCCCTGGATATATTGCTGAACCGAAGCGTGGATCTTATCCGCGAACGCTTCCATTATTATCATGCAACGATCTACCTGTTGGACGATGAGAATACTTACGCCTACGCCCTGGCATCTACCGGAATGACCAACAAGAACCCCAACAACGCTCCTCAACGCATCAAGGTCGGCTCTAACTCGATCATCGGTTATGTCACCCAGGTGGGAGAACCGCTCTTGGTCAATGACGTCAGTCAGGATCCCCTCCACGCCCCCAATGATTTACTCCCCGATTCGCACGCGGAGTTGGGTATCCCATTAAAAATCGGAGACCGAGTCATCGGCGCGTTAGATGTCCAATCCACAAAGATTAACGCATTTACAGAAAACGACGTGACTGTATTGCAGATTTTGGCAGATCAAATCGCGATTGCGGTTGGTAATGCCCGAGCTTATGAATTGTCTGTACACGCTATGGAAGAAATGCGCAAAGCAGATCAGCTCAAGAGCCAATTTCTGGCAAATATGAGCCACGAATTACGCACGCCCTTAAACTCCATTATCGGTTTTTCCAGAGTCATACTCAAGGGCATCGATGGTCCAATCAACGAAGTTCAAGAGCAGGACCTGAGGGCGATCTATAACTCAGGTCAGCATTTGCTTAACCTGATTAACGATATCCTGGATTTATCCAAAATCGAAGCTGGAAAGATGGAACTTGTCTTCGAGGATGGGGTCAATATCAGCGATCTGGTTGAAAGTGTCATGGCAACCGCCAAAGGGTTGGTTAAAGACAAACCGATTGAAATTATCACCCAGATTCAGGCGGACATTCCACCCATCCGGGCAGATCCGCTCAAGATCCGACAGGTCCTACTCAACCTGATCTCGAACGCAGCCAAATTTACAGAACAGGGCTCCATCACCATCAAAGCTGAGACCGGAAGCGATGAAATTCAAGCTCCCATCGTCAAAGTCAGCGTCATTGATACCGGTATGGGTATCACCAAAGAAGACCAGAAGAAATTATTCCTACCATTTTCGCAGGTGGATGCGTCACCAGCGCGTAAAACCGGTGGGAGCGGGCTTGGCTTGTCCATTTGCAGGCACTTGATTGACATGCATCAAGGAGTCATCGGTGTAGAAAGTGAGCCAGGCAAAGGGAGTACCTTTTATTTCATCCTTCCCGTAGCACAAACAATGGAGGATTAGATTGAAACATCATTGTGAAATTGAATGTCTGGATTGTGGTTTCATCACCAATTTTAATCTTCTGGAAGTAGCCTGCCCCGAATGTGGCAGCCATTGGCGGGAAGCGCGTTACGATTACCGCACCCTTGGGAAAATCATGCCGGTAATTCTGGCTTCCCGACCTTTCGACATGTGGCGTTACCTGGAATTATTGCCGATAAACAACTACACTCCAACCTTGACGATGGGGGAAGGTGGAACCCCCCTGATACATGCCAGGAATCTGGGCATGATGCTGGGATGCCCGAATCTCTACATCAAAGACGAGCGACAGGGACCAACAAGTTCTTTCAAAGATCGTCAGGCTGCTCTAGGAGTTGCGGCGATGAAGGAAGCCGGAATTACCGAAGCTGTACTTGCCTCAACTGGGAACGTCGCCATCGCTTACTCTGCCCATGCTGCGAGAGCAGGCATCAAACTCTGGGTCTTCCTGACCAGCACTGTCCCTCCAGAAAAAATGCGTGAGGTAGCCATTTATGGCGCAGAGGTGGTGAAGGTTACCGCTCCTTACGATCAGGTGAAAAAGGTCGCCGCCGAATTTGCCCAAAAGCGAAATTTATACATGGAGGCGGGAGCGCGCACCATCCCCTCTGTTGAATCGATGAAGACAATCGCTTTCGAGATTGCAGAACAGGTGACTATAAATAAAGAACAGAACGACTTATCTAAAAACGGTGGTCATACAAAAACACCCTGGCTTGTCCCAGACTGGTATTTTCAATCGGTAAGCGGCGGCTTGGGTCCACTAGGAGTGCTTAAAGGATTTGATGAGTTGGTGAAGATGGGCTTGACCGAAAGAGTGCCGGGGTTAGCTATAGATCAGGCAGAAGGATGCGCGCCCATGGTCAAAGCCTGGCAAGAAGGAGCCGACGTCGCTGAACCCATCCCATCTCCCCGCACCCACATCACCACCCTTGCGACCGGCGATCCGGGGCGGACTTACACCCTCCTGTCACAGCGTCTGCGCCGGTCGGGGAAGGCGCTGTTTGAGAGCGTTTCAGATGAGGACACTTTTCGCACCCTCCACATCCTGGCAAAAATGGAGGGCATTTCAGTCGAACCGGCGGCAGCGGTGGCTTTCGCCGGGCTGATAAAGTTGTTACGCTCCGGAAAAATCAATCCCACGGATGTCATCGTCATCAACTGCACCGGTCATACTATGCCGGTGGAAAAGATGATTTTAGGCGATGGATGGCTGAGGGATATTGAGCTGCAAAAACCGGCGATGGTTGAAACACCCCAGGAGGGATTGCTCTCCGCCCTGAACCGGATGACAGATGATCGCTTCCCCAAAATTCTGATTGTGGACGATCTAGCCGATGCCCGCCGGTTAATTCGGCGTATTCTACAATCTCAAGGGAACTATACCATTTTCGAAGCTGCCAGCGGTAAAGAAGCCTTGCAAATGGCAACAACAGAACTGCCGGATCTGATTCTGCTCGATTTGATGATGCCCGAAATTGATGGATTTGACGTCCTTGATGGTCTAAAGGCAAACCCGGCTACGGCTCCCATCCCGGTTATCGTCGTCACTGCCAAAGAACTGACGCCAGACGAAAACGCACGATTAAAGGGAAGAATCCACGCCTTGATGCAAAAGGGTGAATTCTTGAATGACGAGTTCATGGATGAGATCAATAGCCTGATCAATTAATTCCTGATCGCAACAGTTAACCATGGATGAAACCCGCCCTGTCTCCAGAATAAAAACGGGAGAAGCGCTGAGTAAATTTCAGTCCATCCCGCGCCTGTCCAAAACCACTCAAGCCTACGGAATAGGCGCAGCCCTAGCCTCAGCGGTCTTCTTCGGGATGACGCCGATCTTTGGAAAACAAGCCATCCTGGGTGGCGCTCACCCCATTGCAGTGGCAGCGATTCGGACTTTGCTGGCTTCTATCCTGATATTCGTCATCATGTTCTTTTTTTATCGCAAATACTTATACATTTACCCTGCCGGGTTGCTCGGCTGTCTCCTGGCGGGGGTAATCAATGGGGTCGGGTCATTGTTTTATTACAATTCACTGGGGAGGATTGAAGCATCCGTTGGGCAGTTACTTTATTCACTCTACCCATTATTTCTGATTTTATGGCTATCCCTGGATCGCCAGATGCCGGGGAAATTAACCATCATCCGGGTTGGGATCGCCTTTGCAGCGGTCTATCTGCTGACGCGAAAGGAAAGTTACCCAATAGATCTGGTGGGGGTATTCGAAATGCTGCTAGCCTCTGCGCTCTACGCCCTGCATATCCCCATCAACCAGCGGGTACTTTATGAAATGCCCGCGCCTACAGTCACAGCTTATACCCTGCTGGCAATGAGCCTGGTTGTCTCACCTGTCTATCTTTTTTCCACGGGTGCCGTGTTTCCAACCGGTACAGATGCCTGGTTGCCGATTTTGGGGTTGACATTGGTTACTTTTCTCTCCAGATTGACCCTCTTTCTGGGAGTCAAGCATATTGGCGGTATGCAAACTGCCTTATTGGGATTAAGTGAAATCCTGGTGACGCTTTTCTTTGCCCATTTCTGGCTTGGAGAGAAATTCAATTATTATCAATGGCTTGGTACGGGATTAATGGTGATCAGCCTGCTGCTCGTAGTTATTGATAAACCCCCGCTCAGAAGACCGGCACCCTTCGGGTGGCTGAACTGGATCAGACCTGCCACACAATCAACCGAGATTCCCTGGCAACCGCACGATTGAGTCTCGGTTATTCATCTGCGCCCTCCTGACTCCCGGATTGACTTGTTTCAAATAGATAACCCGAGCCCCGCACATTGATTATCCACTTTGCGCCTTGAGGGAATTTGGTCAATTTCCGCCTCAGGCGGCTGACCAATGGTCGCAAGACATCCGGAGCTTCCCACTCAGTCGCTTCATAACCCTGCACCAGAAAAACCAGCTCGCGATGCGAAATCACCCTCCCCCGGTTCTCGATGAACACTTTGAGCAATTTTGCTTCGGTGGGTGTCAAAAGAACCTGTAAATTTCCACGCCAGACCTCCCGTCGAGCATAATCAAATGTAATTCCTTCATCTAAGCTAAATGTCTGTGCATCGCTGGCAATCGAAAACTGGATTCCTTCGGCATCTTTTAATCGCTTGAGCGACTTTTCCAACTGCTCCAGCAGCATTTTTTTCTGCTGCCTCTCTGCGATTACAGCCAGGGCGCGAGCGACGCTGCTCAAAATAGCAGCAGATGATGCAGGCTTAAGAATATAATCATGTGCGCCATGGCGCAAAGCATCCATGGCTGTCTCTAACGTACCATGTGCGGTGAGGAGGATAATCTTCGTATCTGGGGAAATTTGAGACGCGTATTGAAGCACTTCAATCCCACTGATGCCAGGCATCCGGATATCCAACAACATCAGGTCGTAGGTTTTCTGTTTTAATGCCTCAAGAGCATCTTCTCCATTTTCAACGCAGTCAACAAAGTAGCCTTCTGCCTCTAAAATGTCGCGCAAGGAATCTCGAATTGCGGGTTCATCGTCCACTACCAGTATATTGACTTTCATGATTTTGCTCCCACTCTTTGGCGTTCTGAAAGGCTGTTTAATTATACAATAGATAAAATTTATCGGACTTTTTCACAAGAAAAATGACATTAATCAAAACGAATTCCTGCCCAATGGCATTATGTTCAACTGGATGGATATGTTATACTGAACCCGCTATCATCCTGGACACTTGAAATTGACGCACCCGCTTATGAATTCACATCAATACATAGAACTCGAAAATATATATGGTGCACATAATTATCATCCCCTGGATGTCGTCCTGACCCGGGGTTCCGGTGTCTGGGTCGAGGACGTTGAGGGGAAACGTTACCTGGATTGTCTAAGCGCTTATTCCGCCTTAAATCAGGGGCATGTTCATCCGAAAATCCTCGAAGCGTTGATTGAGCAGGCAAAACGCCTTACCCTGACATCCAGAGCTTTTCGTAATGACCAACTGGCGCTTTTCTATTCGGAGTTATCCCAGCTAACCGGTTACGATATGTCACTGCCCATGAACAGCGGCGCAGAGGCGGTTGAAACTGCCATTAAGCTGGCACGCAAATGGGCATATACGGTCAAGAAAATCCCTCGTTTCGAGGCAGAAATTATCACTTTCGAGGGCAATTTTCATGGCCGGACAATCACAGCCATATCTTCATCTACTGAACCTCTGTATCGGGGCGATTTTGGTCCCTTCACGCCGGGTTTTAGAAACGTGCCCTACGGAGACATCTCAGCGGTCGCAGAGGCGATTAATCACAACACCGCTGCGATCCTGGTAGAACCAATTCAGGGTGAGGCGGGGGTGATCGTACCACCCGAGGGCTTTCTCAAAGACTTACAGCAAATCTGCAAAGATCACAACATCCTGCTGATTGCAGATGAAATTCAGACCGGATTGGGGCGGACCGGGCGGCTATTTGCCTGCGACCATGAATCTGTTCGCCCAGATATCATCATCATTGGAAAAGCGCTTTCTGGCGGTTTTTACCCGGTGTCTGCGATTCTGGCAGATCAGCCCTTGATGAACCTGTTCCAGCCCGGTGAACATGGATCCACTTTTGGGGGAAATCCCCTGGCAGCAGCGGTTGCTCGCGCCGCACTGCGGGTCATCACTGATGAGAACCTGATACAAAATTCCGCCATTCAAGGCGAATATTTCATGGAACAGTTGGCGGAGATACCCAGTCGGTATGTTAAGGAAGTACGTGGAAAAGGGTTATTAATCGGGGTAGAGCTAAAGGAAGAGGTGGGAGGCGCACGTCCCTTCTGCGAGGCGTTGAAAGACCGCGGCGTTCTCGCCAAAGAAACCCATGTGAATGTTATCCGATTTGCTCCCCCCTTAATCATCGAGAGAGCAACCATTGATTGGGCGCTTCCGCGCATTCGAGAAGTGCTCACCAGGCGTTAATACATCGTCATGGACTAAATTTCGTTTTTAGACTCAAACAATATTGAGGTGATTATGAACATAGGAGTTCCACGGGAAAGACGACCCTTTGAATTCAGGGTGGGTTTATCACCTTCCGCCGTGAGCATGTTGGTCAATCACGGTCACAGGTGTTATGTCGAACATGACGCCGGCTTGGGCGCTGGTTTCAGCGACCAGGAATATGACAAAGCGGGGGCGCGGATTGTTTACTCAAGTCACGAGGTGTTCGGTCGAGCCGACCTGCTCGTAAAAGTTGCTCGCCCGGTGCTGGAAGAGATCATGTGGCTCAGACCCGATTCGGCTGTCGCCGGGCTTCTCCACCTTGGTTCCGCCCGACAGGATAAAATCGACGCCCTGTTGGAGAACCACATCACCGCCATCGCTCTCGAAAAAATTCAACTCCCCGATGGGACATTGCCCATCCGCCGTCCCCTGGCGCAGATTGGGGGGTTGATGCTTCCCCAAATCGCTGCTCGTCTGTTGCAAAACGATGCCGGCGGAAAAGGTATCCTTTTGAGCGGAATGGCAGGCGTCCCCCCAGCCGAAGTGGTCATCATTGGCGCAGGGGTGGTAGGCACTTATGCGACTCAGGCATTCCTCAATTTTAATGCCCATGTGACGGTGTTGGATAACAACCTGCACGCTCTCGAGAAGATTTACGAACGTTTCCCAGGCGCGGTGACGCTCATATCCAACCCGGTCACTATCGCCAGAGCCTGTACCTACGCCGATGTCCTGGTGGGAGCGATTTTGGTGCCAGGTGAACGCGCACCGATCATTGTCACTCGCGAGATGGTCCGATCGATGAAGCCGCGCGCGATCATTATGGACCTGAGTATCGATGAGGGTGGTTGCGTAGAAACCTCCCGCCCGACGACCCACGACCATCCGACCTTTATCGAAGAAGGCGTGATCCATTACTGCGTCCCAAATATTCCAGGGATTGTCGCTCGTACCTCCACCCATGCCTACATCACCGCTGCCTTACCGTTCATCCAGGAGCTGGCAGATAAAGGGATTGAGCGCGCAATTCAGGAAAATGAGGCTATCGCGAGTGGGGTGGATACGCATAAGGGTCAACTGGTAAACCTGGCGCGAGCTTTTAGCCCGGCATTGGAGGACTGACCCATGGCAGCCTGGAACAATATTTACGAATCTCGCATTGTGTCTCCCCAGGATGCCGTCCGGGTGATTAAATCCGGGATGCGGATATTCCTGACCGGAAACTGTTCAGTGCCTCAAAAGGTGCTGAGCGCCCTGGTTGAGTATGCTCCTAACCTGGAAAATGTGGAGATATGCCAGGCGCTTACCGTCGGTCCCGCAGATTATGTTGCCCCTGAGATGGAAGGGCATCTGCGGGTGAACACCATGTTTATCAGCGCTAACATTCGCAAAGCGGTCCAGGAGGGTCGAGCCGACTTCACCCCGGTGTTACTCTCAGAATTCCCGCTGCTTTTCAAACGCAAATATCTGCCTTTGGATGTCGCGCTCATCCATGTCTCCCCTCCTGACGAACATGGTTTCTGCAGCCTGGGTATTGAGGTTGGCTTGACCAAAAGCGCGGCTGAGTCTTCCAAGATCATCATTGCCGAGGTCAATCAAAAAATGCCGCGCACACTGGGCGATGCGTTTATCCATGTCAGCAAACTAAATTATGTTGTCCCTGTGGATTACCCCCTCCCAGAACTGCCGATGGGTGAAGAGGGCGGTTCCGAGATCATCGAGAAAATCGCCAGCTATATCGCTGAACTCATCCCGGATGGCGCCACCATGCAGATGGGTATCGGCGCGATACCTGATGCAGTACTGAAATATCTGTTCGAGAAAAAAGATCTTGGCATACATACCGAGCTATTCTCCGACGGCGTGATTGATCTGGTCGAAGCGGGCGTATTGACGAATGCCAGAAAAACCCTTCACACCGGGAAGATCATCGCCGGATTTATCCTGGGCACAAAACGGTTATACGATTGGGTCGATGACAATCCACTGATAGAACTTCATCCCACGGAATATGTCAACGATCCGTTTATCATCGCTCAAAATGAGCGCATGGTGGCGGTGAACTCGGCGATTGAGGTGGACTTAACCGGTCAGGTGTGCGCCGATAGTATTGGACCAAAACTGTATAGCGGCGTTGGCGGGCAGCTAGATTTCATCTATGGCGCTTCCCGCTCAAAAGATGGTGTGCCGATCATCGCTTTACCCAGCACCGCCAAGAACTTTAGCCGCATTGTCTCCATGCTCAAACCCGGCGCAGGAGTGGTGACCACGCGCAATCACGTTCGCTATGTGGTGACCGAGTACGGCGTGGCGGATCTCTACGGAAAAACCATCCGTCAGCGGGCGCAAGCTTTGATCAATGTCGCCCACCCTGATTTCCGTGATCAACTTACCCGGGAGGCTAAAGAACTGCATTATCTGTAATAGCGATCGAAGATAACCGGAAAGGGAACCATGGAGCGTCGCACTAAAATTGTAGCTACGATAGGACCCGCGAGCGAGGATGAACATACCATTGAACTCCTCTTGGATGCAGGTCTGGATGTTGCCAGGTTGAATTTCTCCCATGGCAGTTATGATAACCATGCTGAGGTGTATCGGCGGTTACGCGCTCTATCTGCGAAACTGAATCGGTCTCTCACTATCCTGCAAGATTTACAAGGACCGAAAATACGCACCGGTGAGATCAAAGGCGAGAGCGTAACCCTGATCCCAGGGGAGAAAATAATCCTCACTACCGAGCCTATCCTTGGGGACGATCAACGCGTCTCTGTGGACTATCCCTTGTTACCGCAATCGGTTAAACCGGGAAATCGCATTTTATTGGATGATGGCAATCTGGAGCTGCTCGTTCTATCCAC
>FWPV01002613.1_pt1 | contig 43534 bp, 32 predicted proteins | sample 2228371 | NCBI WGS metagenome assembly FWPV01 (sample SAMEA103939776, study PRJEB20133) | metagenome
TTTCTCCACCGTTGGATTTTGATTCTAACTCACTGAAAAAATCATACCCTAATATTTTACAAAAGAAAACAGGATGTTTTCTGTCCCGAGCTCGTTGAGACAGGATGTCGAATGTGCGAGGGTAGATTTTTTCAAGTCTAACGATTGAAAAATCCATAAGGTGGTGGCGTTTTTCTTTGCTTCTTTCTTTTACAGCTTCCGACAAAAGAAAGAAGATATAGTTTTCCCCACTTTTTTACAAAAAGTGAAACCTTTTGTTAGAAAGATGAGTTTTTGCTGATTACACTTCTGCCAGATTTTATCAAAAATTCTTGCGTTACCTTCCAGGGGGACGATTGTAGCGTTAGCAAAAGGCTCGATGCTGCGAGACTCTCTATCTTGTATTTAAGATTTTAATTTAATTGACACATAACTCAATTCGAATATTTGACATTATCCTAAAAAAATATTACAATTTCTTTGGAGTAAACAAAATGTATGAAGTTAAAGAAAGAGTTATCTTGCTTGAAAATATTGTAGAAGTTTTAAAAGATGCCCAACTTGAAACAGAACATAAACTACAAAATTTAATTGAAGAAATGAAAGAGTTTAAGGATGAAATGCAAGAATTTAAAGATGAGATGAGAAATTTTAAGAAAGAAATGAATAAAAAATGGGGTGAGCTCGCAAATAAGCTTGGTACTATTGTTGAAGATATTGTTGCTCCTAATATTCCAGCCATTGGATTAAAATACTTTGGTTTTGAAGATATAGACTTTCTAATGGTTAGAGTGACAAGGAAACATTCTCTGGACAAGAGTAAAAGAAGAGAGTTTGATGTTATTGCTATATATAATGATAAACTTATCCTAAACGAGACAAAAGCATCCCCGAGGTATGAATATATTGATAGATTTGTAGAGTTTTTGAAGACAGGGGAATTTTTTGGATATTTTCCGGAATATAAGGATAAGAAAATAATACCAATCTTTTCATCTCTATATCTTTCGAGTGATATGGTTGATTATCTAAGCAAAAACAAGATATACGCAATGGCAATGAAAGATGACACAATGGATTTGTTAAATTCAGAGTTAAAGATTTAATTTTGCCATAAACAGTTAAACTTTTTGGTAAAAAGTTTGGTTAAAACAATTCTTGTGGCAGTTATAAAGTTTTCTTTAAGTGAAAGTTTTTTGATTTGACAACCCCGTAGAAACACGATTAATCGCGTATCTACTGGGGTAATTCTTTTAACATTATGCCTTTTGTTTAACCAAAATTTTTTTCACCGTTGGATTTTTTCAAGTCTAACTCTTGAAAAATCCACAAGGTGGCGGCGTTTTTCTTTGCTTCTTTCTTTTACAGCTTCCGACAAAAGAAAGAAGATATAGTTTTTAAACCACTTTTTTCCAAAAAGTGAGAAATTTTGTTAGAAAGATGAGTTTTTGCTGATTACACTTCTGCCAGATTTTATCAAAAATTCTTGCGTTACCTTCCAGAGGGACGATTGTAGCGTAGTGGAGAGGCTCGATGTAGCGAGCCTCTCTATCTTTCCTATGACATTTTAATTTAATTTACACATTAATCAATTCGATTACTTGACAGCATAAGCATTTCAAATTAAAATAATCTACTCTATTAATAAACAGGGTATAAAAATGTCTATAGAACTTTCAAACTATAATCACTTAGATTTTGAAGACGAAATATACAAATTTTGGCTTGAAAAGGGGTATTTTAAGAGCCAGGTAAACAGGTCAAAGAAGCCTTTTACCATTGTAATGCCACCTCCTAATGTTACTGGTGTCTTACATATGGGGCATGTGCTTAACAATTCAATTCAGGATGTCCTTATCAGATATTACAGGATGAATGGATATGAAGCATGCTGGATACCGGGAACAGATCATGCTTCTATTGCCACAGAAGCAAAGGTTACAAAGTATCTACTTGAAATGGGAATTGATAAATTTGAGATTGGTAGAGAAAAATTTCTTGAGTATGCATGGGAATGGAAAGAGAAATATGGCGGCATAATTATTAGTCAACTTAAAAAGTTAGGTTGTAGCTGTGATTGGTCAAGAGAAAGATTTACAATGGATGATGGATATTATAAAGCAGTTATATATGCTTTTGTAGAGTTATATAAAAAGGGTTATATTTATAGAGGATATAGGCTTGTAAACTGGTGCCCTGTATCAAGGTCTGCTATTTCTGATGAAGAAGTTTATTATAAAGAAGTTGAAGGTAAGTTATATTATTTTCTTTATCCAATAAAAGGTACAAAGGAATTTTTAGAAATAGCCACAACAAGGCCAGAAACAATGCTTGGAGATACTGCTGTAGCAGTAAATCCAAAGGATGAAAGGTATAAAAAATATATAGGTAAAACAGTAATACTACCTATAGTTGATAGAGAAATTCCAGTAATAGCAGATGAATATGTTGATATGGAATTTGGAACAGGCGTTGTTAAAATAACTCCAGCCCATGATCCAAATGACTATGAGATTGGTTTAAGGCATAATCTTGAGTTTATAAATATTTTGAATCCAGATGCGACTCTAAATGACAATGTTCCAGAAGAATTCAGAGGGCTTGATAGATATGAAGCAAGAGAAGCGATCATAGAAAAGATGAAAGAATTAAAGTATTTGAAAAAGATAGAAAATCACACACATAAAGTTGGATACAGTGAAAGAGGACATGTACCAATAGAACCATATCTTTCTGAACAATGGTTTTTAAAAATGGAAGAGTTAGTTAAACCTGCTATAAAAGTAGTAAAAGAAGGCAAAATAAAGTTTTTTCCTGAAAGATGGACAAAAACATATTTCCACTGGCTTGAAAACATAAAAGATTGGTGTATTTCACGTCAGCTCTGGTGGGGACATCGAATTCCTGTTTATTATTGTGAAGATTGTGGGTTTTACGATGCTTATGTTGATGCTCCAGCAAAATGTGAGAAATGCGGTAGTAGTAAGATAAAACAGGACCCAGATGTTCTTGATACGTGGGCATCATCGTGGTTATGGCCCTTTGCTGTTCATAAATGGCCAGAGATAGACGAGAATTTAAAATATTATTACCCAACTGATACTCTTGTTACTGCACCAGAAATTATATTTTTCTGGGTAGCAAGGATGATAATTGCTGGTATGGAATTTATGAAGGAAATTCCTTTTAAGAAAGTATATTTTACTGGTACAGTGAGAGATGATCTTGGTAGAAAGATGTCAAAATCTTTAGGGAATTCTCCTGACCCACTTGATGTTATTAAAGAATTTGGTGCTGATGCTTTAAGATACACAATTCTAAGATTAGCACCCTTGGGAAATGATATTTTCTATGACAATCAAAAATGCGAAATAGGAAGAAATTTTGCCAATAAAATCTGGAATGCTTCAAGATTTATTCTTAATAATCTGAAAGACACAAAATTGAAAGCTCTTAAAGATGTTGAATTTGATATTTTTGATAAATGGATTTTAACAAAATACAATAAAGCATTAAAGAATTTAAGAGAACAAATTGAATCCTTCTATTTTAATGATGCTGCAGTAACATTATATGATTTTATATGGAGTGAATTTTGTGACTGGTATATAGAATCAAGTAAATTAGCCCTTTACTCTCAGGATGCAAAGAGAAAAGAAGATAAAATTTCTGTACTCTATTTCTTACTCGTAAATATTTTAAAAATGTTACATCCTTATATGCCATATATAACAGAAAGAATTTATCAGGCGTTGCCAGAAAAGGATTCAGAAAGTATAATGATAAGTATTTTTCCAGATTATAGTGCGCTTCACATTTTTGAAAAAGAGGAAAAAGAAGTCGAGTTCTTAAAAGACATTATTTATACTGTTAGAAATCTCAGGGGAGAAAATAAGGTTCCTCCTTCTGTTGAACTTGATGTAAAGGTAAAATTTACTTCTGCAAGTTTTAAAATTGATAAAAATAATGAAATTTATCTCAAAAAACTTGCAAAAGTTAAGAATGTTAGTATAATAGATGGTGAGTATAAAAAAGGAAATTTTGAAGTTATTGGTATAGGGAATGGATTTGAGCTTTTCCTTGTTTTAGAAGGTCTTATTGATTTAGAAAAAGAAAAAGAAAGGTTAACAAAGGAGATAGAAAGGTTATCAAAGCAAATCGAAGGAGTAACACAAAAGCTTAACAATCCTTCTTTTATAGAAAAAGCTCCAAAGGATGTTATAGAAAAAGAGAAGAATAAACTTGAAAACTGGAAGAGTGAAGTTGATAAATTAAAAAAGAATTTAGAGGAGTTAAAATAATAGGAAATGATTTTAGGTGATAAAGAAATTTTAGAAGCATTAAAAAGAAAAGAAATTATTATAGAACCATTTGATGAAAAGAGATTGAATTCAAATTCTTATAATCTCAGGCTTTACAATAAGATGTTTCTTATTGAAGATGAAATTCTTGACATGAAAAGACCTTCAAGAGTTAAAGAGATAGTTATTCCTGAAGAGGGGTATCTTTTAAAGCCTGGAAATCTTTACCTGGGAAGAACGCTGGAATATACGAAAACTGAATGTTATGTTCCACTACTTGAAGGTAGATCAAGTGTAGGAAGGCTTGGTATTTTTGTTCATGCTACTGCAGGATTTGGAGATGTGGGTTTTTCGGGCTACTGGACACTTGAGATTTCTGTTGTTAAACCGGTTGTAATATATCCTGAAATAGAAATATGTCAGATTTATTACCATGAAGTAAAGGGGTGTGAGAAAAAATACTGTGGTAAGTATCAAAATAATAATGAAATACAGATTTCAGGAATTTATAAGGAATTAACAAATTGTTAAAGTTAAAGAAAATTTTAAAAATATGAACGAAAATAAAGATTTAAAACCAGTTGATGTAAAGTTTCTAAAAGAAGGGATGATTCTTTCTGGCATTTTATATAGTGAAGATGGAAAACTTCTCTGGCCAGCAAGAAAACCGTTGACTTTTTCTTTTATATTCAATTTAAAAACGAACAAAGTTAAATTTGTATATTATTCCCCCCCAAAGTTTAAAGAGAAAGATTTTCCAGTAGAAAATATGTTTTCTGCTGAAACCTTAAATTTTGCTGTAGAGGTTATAGAAGAAATAACCCATGAAATAAAATTTGGAAAACTTTCTTTACTCAAATCAGCAAAACTTTCCATTGAAAGGTTTTTCCATGAGATGGAAAGTTTCCCGGATAGATTTTTAAATCTTCTGGTGTTAAAAAATTATGATGAATATACTTATTATCATTCAATAAATGTAGGCATCCTTTCAATGTTTCTTACAAGAAAACTTGGGTATAATCATCTTTATACTCAGGATATGGGAATGGCGGGATTTCTTCATGATATCGGAAAAACAAAAATACCAAGCAAAATTGTAAATAAAGATGGGCCTTTAACTTTAGAAGAATTTCAAATAATGAAAAAGCATCCTGTTTATTCATACGATCTTATTAAAGGAGATGTAAGTATAAGTTCGTTTGTTAAAAAGGCTGTTTTGTTTCATCATGAGAGATGGAATGGGACGGGATACCCACTTAAACTTAAAGAAGAAAGCATTGGTAATTTTGCCACAATAGTTGCACTTGCTGATGTATATGATGCATTGACTACATCAAGACCTTATAAGAAGGCTTTAAGTGTCAATGATGCTTTAATTTATATTTTAAGAAAGGCAGATATTTATTTTAATTCATATATTGCAAATAAATTTGTAAATGAAATGTCAAAGATGAATAGGATTGCTTCATTTTATCCTGTAGGTTCATATGTGTTATTAAACACAGGGGAAACAGCTTATATTACTAAAAAAGATGGTGAATATACATTGAGACCAGAAATGTTGATTTTAAAAAATTTTAATGGCAAACCTTTAAGAACTCCTATTCAGGTTGATTTAAAAAAGGATGCTTCCAGATATATCAAAAAACTCATAGAAGAGCCATCAGAAATAGAATTTTTATCAAAATTGTTTAATTTTTAGTATTTGTTTCTAAGTAATATATGAATAAAAAATGGAGCACCAATAAGAGAAGTAATAATACCTATAGGTATAATTGTCCCTTTAAAAATATATCTTGATAAAAATAGAGATATTATAATTATTATATTACTGATTATCAAAATGCCAAAATAAGAATTTTCTTTTAAATCTTTAAATAGAATTCTTGATATATGCGGAACAACAAGTCCAATAAAACCGATCATTCCACTAATGCTTATGCTCACTCCTGTAGAATAAGCAACACAGATAAAGCCGATGGTTTTAAGATTATCAGTATCAACACCTACAGCAACAGCCATTTCTTCTCCAGTCTGATAAATGAATAGCTCTTTTTTAAATAGTATGATATAAAAAATTATAACTAAAAAACCACTGAATAAAAGAAGAATTTCACCGTTTGTCAGATATTCAAAATTTCCCATCAACCATTTTATAGATGAATAAAAATCGTTTGGATTGAGAAAATTTTGCATTAAAACTATTAAGGATGAAAAGAGGGCATTAAAGGACACTCCAAGTAATATTGCTTTAGTGATCGAAAAAAAACTTTTCTGTTTACTCCACAAAAAGATAACTATTATTATTATAAGGCTGAAAACTATAGAAAATATACTTCTATAAATAAAGATTGGTTTTAGAGAAAAAAGTATAGTTAATACAGCTCCAAAACTTGCAGCTCCACTTACTCCTATAAGATACGGTTCTGCTAAAGGATTTGACAACAAAATTTGTAATACCATCCCACTCAGTGCCAGAATTGAAGCAACAAAAACAGCCTGTAAGAAAATATTTAGCCTTATTAATAAAATTTTATCAGGTATTTTAAACCAATATCCATAAAGAAGAACAAAAAATGAGGCAGAAAACAAAAAAAATACTAAAAAAAATAATTTCCATTTCATAAATCTATCAAATATATTGACATTTTAAAAATTCATTTTATATTATAATATCTTGTTATTTAAAATGGAAGAAATATATGGATAAATTTTTATCAAACAAAAAATTTTTTATTTTTTTTCTTATCGGGGGGCTTGTCATATCGATATTTTTTGGAATAATATTTAGAAATAACCTTTTACATATTTTAATCAGAGGAATTATATCATCTTTAGTTATTGGTGCGGTTGGACTTGGTTTGGATATATTTTTAGTAAGTACTATCGGAGAGGAAGAGTATAATAATTTATTTTCTTCGACTTCAAAAAATGAAAAAACTAGCTTTGAACATACGGATATAGAACAAAATAAAAAGAGTAATTTTGATATAAGGGAAGAATTGACTGAAGAAGAAAACATAAGTTATGAAGACATTTTAAATAACAGGAGTGAAGAGGAAAAAATCGAAACTCCAAAAGAAGAAACAAAAAAGTTTGATTTTTCCTCTGTTGTTACAAATCAAGAAGAGGTAAAACCTTTATTTGAAGAAGAAAATAAGAAAGAGGAGACAAAAAAATCTAATTTTTATGATGGAGATGTGAGCTTTCAGGTTAAAAATAAAAAGATCACGACTACACCAGAGGTTGTTGCAAAAGCTATAAAAACTATATTACAAAGAGATGAGGATTAACATATGGCCCTTGAATCAGAACTTCTTGCAAACAATTATCAGATTCCACAGGAATTTGCTTCTAAACTTTTAAATTTTACAAAAAATAATCTTGATGCAGCTATTAAGATTCTTGAATCTTCTGAAAAAAGTGTTGCTATAGTAAAAGGTAAGTTTATTACAAATAAAAAGGTTTTTAATGGTGCATTTTTGATTGCTTATAATTTTGAAATTAAGGAAATTGTTTATATGTTTTTTATTATATCAAATGATCAGTCTTTATCAAGAATTTCAATCGACATAAACTGGCTTGCTTTATATTCTGAATTAAATAATTATGCAAATTCTCCTTCCTCTAATATGGAAATATCTCACGAAATTGAAAGAATATTTCTTACTCCAGAAAATAGAAAATATCTTTACAATTTTTTTATTGATGCCAACAATATTGATGAGGTTAATCTGAAAAGATTTCTGGTCAGTGAGACCTCAAAAATTTTAATGGATACTGGAATTTCTATTAAAACGTCAGTTGAGTTAACAGATATATTTAAATTTGATAAGTTTATTTCACAAAATCCACTAGGACAAAAACCATCAAAGAAGAATTTGAAAGATTTATTTATCATCTTAAATCTTAAAGTTGAGCCAATCCTTGCACCTATTGGTGGGCTTGAAATAGGCTCTCTGGAATATGGAGATGAAATATTGTTAAGGATAAAAGATGATAGAGAAATAGTTCAGTTTATCTTTAGTTTTATTGATCCGGCATCATTTCAAAGTGGTGCAATATATGCTGCAATTGTATCAAAAGAACTCGATGAAACAACCGAAAATTATGGTGTAAGAGTTGAATTTGGTCCGGGTATATATGGAAGTTTTCTTGTAGGTAATAAGGTCAGGGTTCAGGCAAAGAAAAAGGCTATATCTCCTACTCCACCAAAAATCGTCGAGAAAAACACAAAAAAAGAAACAAAAAAGTCTAAAAAATACGAAGAATTTGATTATTCAAAATACTATCCTATAACCGAAGACTATAAAGATGATGAATTTTTTGAAAAAGGTCCGTTTCAAACATTTATAGCCATAATATTTATATTACTTATCGGATTGGTACTTGTATTGTTGTTTTTATAAATTAGTTATTTAATTTCGTTTAATATAAATTTCTTTATAGTTTCTTTTATTTTATCCCTTATTATCCGTATCTTTTCCAGTTTTTCTTCTTCTGTTCCTGTAAATGAAGAAGGATCCTCAAAAAACCAATGCAATCTTTTTACTTTACCCGGAAAGATAGGGCATCTTTCACCAGCTTCAGGATCACAAACTGTAATAACATAATCATATGTTTTACCCTGTTTAAACAATTCAAAAACTCCTTTTGTCCTGTTGTCAGATACATCTATACCTTCTTCTTGCATTACTTTTACAACAAGAGGATTTAAAACTCCGGGTTCTATACCTGCACTTTCAGCAACAAAATAATCTTTTCCAAGAGTATTTAAAAATGCTTCGGCCATTTGACTTCTTGCTGAATTATGCACACATACAAATAAAACTCTCTTTTTATCCATAAAATCAACTCCTTTAATAAAGAGATTGTTAGAAAAAGTTTAACAGATTTTTGTTAAAATATTATTAAGTTTTTTTTAAGAAATATAAAAAATTTTCTCAAAATTATTTTTGATCTTGTTTTTTAAATCGTCGATTTCAATTTCTAGAAATTTTGAAATAAATTCATAAGTGTAATTGATATTGAATGGGGTGTTCTTTTTGCCTCTAACAGCTTGAGGCGACAAATAAGGAGCATCAGTTTCAATTAAAAGTCTATCAAGAGGAATGATTTTTAAAACATCTCTCAAACTTCCAGCTTTAGGATAGGTTATATTTCCTGCAAAAGAAAAAAAAGAGTTTAACTCAAGAAATTTTACTGCTTCATATATTCCATAACCAAAACAATGAAGAATAAAAGGTTTTTTGAAATTATATTCTTTTAATATTCTATAAGTATCATTAAAGGCTTCTCTTGAATGCACTATAAGTGGTAAATTTTTTTCAATAGAAAGTTCTATCTGAAATCTAAAAAGTTTTTCTTGAATATTTATTTCCCCATAATCCCAGTGAAAATCAATACCACACTCACCAATGGCAATAACATCAATTTGATTGAAGTAATTTTTGAAATTATTTTCCATTTCTTTGTTAAAGTTTCTTGCCTCTTCTGGATAAATACCTATAGCATTTTTTATAGCCTTTGAGTTAAAAGGAGTGGATAAAAATTTTCTTATCTCTTTTTCATTTATTAAAATGTTAATAAGATAGACAAAATTTTCCTCAATTTCTTTTATAAATTCTCCATCTATATTATAATAGCAATGGTATAAATGACAATGAGAATCAATAAACATAAACTTCTTCCTTCTTTCTATCTGGAAAAAGGATTATTGTAAGTAAAACGCTAAGTACTATTATCAAAATTGGAAATATCCATAATATTTTGTAGTTTATAATTTGATTTACTGAAGAAAAGTCTATAATTCTTCCTGCAAAAATGTTTCCAATAAAACCTCCAATGCCAAATATCATCATAGAGAAAAGTTGATGCACTGCTGTTCTTGTTTTAATCGTAGAGTTTTCATCAAGATATATTGAAATTGTAACATATATGAAAGCATAAGTAAATCCATGAATAGCTACTCCAAATATTGCAAGAGGAGTAAAATAACCAAACAAATATCCACTAAATCTTAATATTTCAGCAAGTAACCCAAGAAGTAACATTCTCTTATACCCCAGTCTTGGTAAAAACATACCCAATAAAATCATTGCAAAAATTTCTGAAAATTGCCCTAGACTCATAATGGGCATAATTATTTTTTCAGGAATGCCTATAGAAGATAAAAATGGAGCTGTGGAAAGAAAATAGAATCTATCAGCCATAAATACAAAATATTGAATAATTATTATAATAAGAATTTCCTTTTTGAAAAGTACCTTTAGAGCATCAAGAGGAAAAATTTCCTTAAAAGAAGAAGGTTTTTCTATTTCATATTTTGGAAGAAATAAAGCTAAAATTGATAATAAAATCGCAGAAATTCCAGCGGCTATGAATGAATCTCCTATTTTATTTTCATTTCCCGGAATACTTAGATAAACAAGGCTAAAAAAGGCACCTATAAACATGTAACCTGCTGTTCCCCAAACCCTTATATTACCAAACTTTCCTCTTTCTTTCTTAAGTGTATGAAATGCAATGGCATTGGTTAAACCTATTACAGGTCCATTTAAAATTGAGTATAAAAGATAAAAAATAAAAATGGAATGAAAAGTTGTTTGAAATCTTAAAATAAAAAGTATAATACCCATAAAAAAGTTTGAAAAGGCAAGTATATATTTTGATCTTATATACTTATCAGCTACAAAACTTGAGATTAATGGTGAAAAAAAGGAAGAAATAGCAGCTGATGAAAAAATTATACCTATTTGTGTACCGGTTAAATGTAAATGATCTTTCCAGAACAATGAAAAAATAGGAAGAGTTGCCCCAAATACACAGAATTGTAAAAACATCATTAACGAAAGCATTAAAACCATAAAAACTCCCTTTTTAATCGATTTTTATAAGTTCATATTTTTGAGTACCGAGTCCAATTTCTTCTGCATAATCAAGACCGATCTTCCAGTCCGTATGTGGCTGGGCAAGTTTAAACTTGTCTTTGGAAGGCTCATAATCTTTGCCAATACAACTTGTAATTATAGCAGGTGCTTTGTTAACAAGATCAACACAGGCTCTGTCAAGAGCAACAGGATCAAAAGAAGCTAAAATACCTATATCTGGAACAATAGCAGTGTCATTGTGACTCCAGCAATCACAATTTGGCGAAACATTCATAACAAAATTAATATGAAATGAAGGTTTGTCTTTTAAGACTGCAAGGGCATATTCCGCAATTTTTTCCTGGGCACCTTTTGAATCCCATTTCGGCTGAGCAGCATCATACATACAAACAGCAACACACTGCCCACATCCCACACAAATAGAATAATCTATAACTGCCTTTTTGTTTATTATCTTTATTGCCATATGTGCACAGTTCATTTCACAAACTTTACACCCCACACATTTATCTAAAACAATGTAAGGCTGGCTATTTGAATGCATTTCAAGTTTACCGCCAATTGAACCAGAACCCATCCCAATGTTTTTTATAGCTCCGCCAAATCCAGTTAGTTCATGTCCCTTGAAATGATTCATTGAAATTATAATATCTGCATCGGCAATAGCTGATCCAATTTTTGCTGTTTTACAGTTTTTCTGATTTATCACTATTTCCCTATATTCTGTGCCTTTTAACCCATCTGCAATGATAACTGGACAACCCACAACCATAGGGTTAAAGCCATTTTCAAAGGCACTTTCTATATGATCAACTGCATTTGATCTTCTTCCTTTGTAGAGGGTATTTGCATCAGTTAAAAAAACTGTCCCTCCGGCATTCTTTATTAGTTTTACTATTCTTCCAGCATAGTTTGGTCTAATATATGCTAAATTTCCAGGTTCACCAAAGTGTATTTTTATAGCTGTAAACTTCTTATTAAAGTCTATATTAAACATTCCTGCTTTCTTTACAAGATTTTCAAGTTTATCAAGTAAATTTTTTCCAGGCTTTGTTGATAAATCAGTAAAATAGACCTTACTACTCATATTTTACCTCTATAAAACTTTTCTATTTTTAATAACATCTCTATAAAATTCACCAGATAGCTTAACTGTCCTCTTCATGTTAGAATAATTTACCCTTACGATTCCAAATCTTTTGTCATAACCGTGAGTCCATTCAAAATTGTCAAGCAAGCTCCAGACAAAGTATCCTTTTAAGTTTACTCCTTCACTTATAGCTCTTGAAGCCATTTCAAGATGTTGCCTTAAATATTCAACTCTTCCAATATCAAGTATTTCCCCTTCTTTTGTTTCAACATCCTTTTCTGCCATCCCATTTTCTGTAATATAGATAGGAATATCACCAAAATATTCTTTAAAAAACTTCAAACTTGCATAAAGAGATTTTGGAGTAATTGGCCAGTCCATATAAGTTTTTGGAAATCCCTCCGGATATTTCAATTCTTCATATCCATGCTCGTTATCTTTACTTCTAATTACATGACCTGAATATATATTTAACCCAACAAAATCAAGGGGACTTCCTATTATTTTCATTTCTTCTTCAGTATAGTCTGGCTTATCATCACCTATATATTTTAACCAGTTTTCAGAATAATTTCCAGTCATAAATGGAAATAAAATTTGCTGATTTAAAAAGTAGAAAGCCTTCTTTGCCGCTTCTATATGTTCTGGACTTTCATAAACTGGCCATGTGGTATGTAGATTTTCTACTATACCAGCTTTAGCATTTTTTCCACCATTTTCTCTAATTGCTCTAACCCCATAACCATGCCCTAAAAGAGCATTATGAACTGTTTGATTTGTAACCTTTCTTGATTCAATCTTTCCGGGAGCATGTCTATCATATTGATGAGCAAGAATAGTAAAACAGACTATTTCATTCATTGTTGCCCAGTATTCTACTTTATCTTTTAAATTTTCAACAACATAAGCGGTGTAGTCAGCAAATATTTTTGAGACTTCTTTACTTCTCCAACCGCCATACTTATCTTCTAATGCCTGAGGTAAATCCCAGTGAAAGAGAGTGACAAAAGGTTTTATATCATTTTTTAACAACTCATCTATAAGTCTGTGATAATAATCAAGCCCTTTTGGGTTTGGTTTTCCTTCTCCTTCTGGAAAAACCCGTGGCCATGCTATAGAGAACCTATATGCCTGTAACCCAAGATCTTTCATTAACTTTACATCTTCTTTGTATAAATGATATTGATCACAGGCAACATCTCCATTATCATTGTTCCATACTCTACCAGGAAGTCTGGAAAAAGTATCCCACACAGATAAACCCCTTCCATCTTCATTCACTGCACCTTCTACTTGATAAGAAGCAGTAGCCGCACCAAAAATAAAATCTTCAGGGAAAGTAAATTTTACCATTTTTCCTCCATTGTGCACTATAGTGCGTAAATATTATAAAAGATTAAAAAAAATATGTCAATATTTTAAAATAAATTCAACAATATTTTAATTATAAGATGTGAAGAAAACTTTTTTCATGCATGACCTTTTGTAATTATATCGCAAAGTTCTCACTAACTATCAAAATTATTGCTAAAATAAACTCTTAAAAAAACATCTCCACACTTTTCTTCTTAAGTATAACATTCACATATAATAACCCCAGAAAAACAAGACAAAAATTATAAAAAAATAAAAATTGTGACATTTGTCTATTGAATTATAGAAAATTTGTAGTTATTATTTAGTATCTTTAATTATCATAGGAGGAAAATATGCGGAAAATTTTGTTTATTATTCTATTTTCATTATCCTCACATTCGCTATATAGCAATGAATTTGGTTTAACTTTTGGTTTTTCACCTAATTTGGGTCTGGTATACAAATTAAATATTGGGGATTTTGGAATTCAGATTAATTCTATTCTATTGAAGTTTTCAGATGAAACATATGATTTATTTATAGGTAACAAAAACTCTTTTGTTTATTCAAGAAAAGAGCGAGTAGAATACTTCGTTTTTGAATCCCAAACTTTTTACTATAGGCCGAAAAATTTTGAAGTTGCGAGTGTAACATACTCTATTGGTGGAGGAGTAAATTTGTTAATAGCAAAGGAAGAAAAAGCCACTGTTTTATATTCTTTTTCTTTTGGTTTTTCATATTCTTATATGATTTTTGAAAAAAGTGTTTGTCATATATTTTCACCTATTTTTGAATGTTACACTGGGTATAGATTTTAGTAGGGGGTGTTTTATGAAGTTAATTTCAATTAAAGTAATGATAATATTCTTGATATTTATGAGTAAAAGTTTTATTTTTTCTAATTCTACTAATTTTATTGGATTTAAGTTTTTAACTATTTCTGCTCCTCCATTTATCGGTATAACTTTTAATAAGAGATACAACAATTTGTCATTGGGAATATATTTTAGTTTTGCAGATATTTATGCTGAATCTCAGGAGGAAAAGTTCAATATTTTTTCTTCTTCTCTGAGTGGGCAGTTAAAATATTATCCTTTTAAATCTAAATATAGTAATTTTTATTTTGATTCTATTTTATCATTTAATCTTTTCCCATTAATGGTAAATAATAGGTATTTATTTCTTGATTTTGGGATAGGTATAGGTTACGAATTGTTGCTTTTTGAAGAAATTTTTTTAAATTTTTCTTTAGGAATAGCGTATGCTGATTATTGGAGTTCACTTTTTTCTTTAAGCTTTTTTCCAATTTATTTAGGTTTTTCTGTTAATTACAGGTTATAATTATAAGCCCTATATTATTTAGATATAGGGCTTATAAAGTAAAATTAAAAGCTTGAGGTTACGGTAAGATAGAATAAATCATAATCTTTATACCTTGCTATTGTTGCATCGCCATTTCCATCTATTCCACATATGCCCATTTTAAAATCAAGTCCCATTATCGGGGAATATACTATTTCAAAGTTGCCCATAATTGCACTATTGTCAATAAAACTTTTCATAATATCATTTTCCTTGAATCTATCAAGGAAATTATCTACATTAACTATACCAAAAAGTTTAAATTTTAATTTTTCGTCAAAGAAGCTTTTTGTTATGTTAAAAGTAAAATAATCCTGCAATCTTTCTTCCTTATACCCTCTTTCCATAAATAGTCCGTGAGCTACCTGAAAGTTTATATACCACCCTCCATCAAAATTTTTGTCAAGACCTAAAATCCATTTAACATATGGGTCTTTAAGCATGGTTTCTTCATTTGTAATATTGGTTATGATAGTGTTTGGTGGAAAAGGTACAGGTGTTTCAATATGTGAATAGGTTATGGTTTTTACTTCATCAGGAATATATAATGCAATTTCAAATCTATTTACGAAGATTCCCCAATCTTTTTCAAGGTCAAAACCTATTTCTGTTTCTTTATGATAATCCATAACATATCTTTTTCCTAAAACTGTTACATTTGTTTCACTCATTGAAGGAAAGTTTATATGATTACTATTTGAAAGATATATTTCCTTAACATAAGGGACATCATTTTGTCTTCTTGCTACATTAAATGAAAAATTGAATTCAAGGATTTTACCAAATATTTTGAATGCCAATGTTGAATTTGTAAGATTAAATTCCGGAACTTTCAATTCTCCTTCCCAGTTGTTGTCGATTTCAAAAGTGGTTACATTTGTGCTTTTTTTCTTTATTTCCTTTGACAATCTTTCATCGATGAATGATACTGGTATTATGGATTGGTTTGGATAGGGTAGCCATACAAACTGTAAACCATAATCTGAAGCAAAAGGTAAATAATATGTAAAGTTAAATGCAAAAATTGGAATTTTTTTAGCTAAATCTGTCATTTTTGAAAAATCCACTGGATTTAGTATATCTGTAGGATTTATCCTGTCGGCTTTACCCCAGCTAATTCTTTGTTTTCCAATTATTACGTCGAGTCCGGAAAAAATAAAATTATTAGCAGAGACATATGCCTCGTCAAGGTAAAAATCAAAAGGATATAAGAAAGAAGTATTTTCTATGTTTTCTTTTGTTGTTGCTTCCATTTGAGGTGTTATAGGAAAATTTATTCCAAATGAGCCAAAAAAGTTTATTTCTTCTGAAAGTTTTGTTTTTGCCTTAAAAAAGGCTTCATTTTCGTTATATAAATAGTTTGCATTTGATAGCTTAATTCCAACAAAACTTGAGACATCAACATTGAATTCTGTATCAGCAAAACTCATAGAACTAGCTAAAAGTAATAAAAAAAGAAATTTTCTTTTCATAACTTCCTCCTCATTAATTAGAAGATTTCAAAAATCTTTCAGTAAAAACTCCTTTTTTCTCAAGATCGTTATCAAATACTATTTCTTTCATCTTTATTTCTGTGAAATGATTTTTTGATATATCTTCCATCTTTATGTGGGTTAATGTCCAGTAGTTATTTTTCTTTTCATAAGCAAGGATTGATAAAACTTTCTTTAATTCATCTTTTGAATACATTTCGAGTTTTTTAGGTAGAAAATTTGCTTTATCTACTTCCATTATTATTTTGCTATATGGAGAATCTGAACTTTCTTTTTTAGAGAGTTCAAGAATAACAGTTTTCTCATCTTCTTTTATCACTTTACTATCAAAATCTTCTGAATATTCATAACTTCCGATTTCTCTATAGGAAAAATCTGTCCCCTGAAAATTCTGATTCTTCATTCCACCTTCTATCCTTCTTGTCTTTTTGTAGGCTGGAAGATAGATATACATTTCTTTTGAAGAAAGGACTAAGATGCCAATATCCTTTACATTTGCCGGATTTATAAATTTAACCACTCTCTTACTTTTGCCAGCACTCCATATTTTCATTATCCTTGTTTCTTTTATAGCCCCCTTTTCACCGATTATAACTTCACATGTAGCACTCTGGTCTTTAAAACCAGATAGAGATTTTTCAACATTATCAAGGACTTCTTTACCACTTAATGCAAAAAGGTTCGTTGCAATCAAAAGAAAAAATAAAATTCTTTTCATAAAAGCCTCCTATATCTTTAAAATTTTCTTTCTAAAGTAGAAAGTGAGAACAGGCAGCAAAGTTAATGCAGAAAATGAGCTTATAAGCATTGTTACAAGCATAAGTGTACCAAAATTCCTGAGAGGCATAATACCAGAAAAATTTAACACAGCAAAACCAAGCCCAACAGATAGAGCATTAAATATTATTCCTTTACCTGTTGTAGAAAATGTATGATAGAAAGCCTCTTCATAATTCTTTTTGTTTTCTACCTCATGGGTGTAACGTGAAAGAAAGTGGATAGTATAGTCTATACCCGCTCCTACTGATATAGCCGCAATTGTTGTAGTGATAAAATCCATATTTATTTTGAAAAGTCCCATTATTCCAAAATTTACAATTAGCGTAAATAAAATTGGTATGAGAGAAAAAACTCCTTCAAGCATTGATTTAAAGGTTATTGTGTTTAAAAATACAACTATTATCACTATTACAATTAGACTGATAAGCTGATTTCTTAAAAGAGTATTTTCAACATCGGTAAATAACTTCATAAGTCCAGCTACACCATAATTTTCAAAAATTTTTACCTCATCGCCGGGAGTTACAAATTTATCCCATACTAATGGAGAAAGAGCTTCTATCAAATCCTTTTTTGATATCTCCTTAGAAGCAGGAAATTCTTCAAAAAATCTTTTTGAAATCTTATTTAGAAAAGTCTTTTTTGATTCATAATCCTTCAGGTTTATTTTGAAATCAACATTTTTATCAAGAAAATCTTTTATTTTATCTTTATCTATTGTTATATCTGAACGGATTAGTTTGTTATATATTGAAATTGATACAAATTCTTTCACTTCTTCTTCACACTGAGAAATATCTTTTAGAGATATTGTTGAATATAATTTTAATAGTTTTTCTGCTTCGTTTACTATTTTATACCTTGTAGAAGATTCCATCGATGGAAGTAGAAAAGAGATTAATGTTTCTTTTTTATCTTCTGTAACCAGTCTTTTTAAATTTTCATTTCCCTCAATAAAAAACCAGAGATTCTCAATTTCATAATCTGAATCAGGTATTGATGGAACCTCCGTTATTCCTTCATTAAGTGATTCTATAATCCCGACTATAGAATTGGGACGAGTTTTTCCACCCGCAGTATATCGTAATTTTTCTTCGATTATTTTAAGTGTTCTTAAGTAATTTGCAGACATTTCACCCTTTGAATAGAGTTTTAATTCAAATACTCCGTCAAAAATCTTACTGATTTTATCAGTTACAATTGCTGGTTCAGATTTTTTATCAAAATATGACATGTAGTCAACTTTTATTTCGACTTTAGTTATAAAATAGGTAGCAAGTATTCCAAAAATTATAAAAGAAATAACAACCCATTTTTTGTTTTTAAAAATAAAGTGAGAAACACTGTGAAAAATTTTATTTTCTACCTCTTCGTTTAAGTGTCCAATGTTTGATTTAGTCTTTGGGAAAATAGATAACATTGCGGGAATAAAGCTGATAGTAATCAAAAATGCAAAGATAACCCCTATAGCAGAAATAATCCCAAAATCTCTTGCGGAAAGCATATCGTTAGAGACTGCAATTGATAAAAATCCAGCAAATGTTGTAACTGCACTCATCAGAATTGGAATAAATACCCTTTTATGAACTGAAATTAAAGCCTCTTCTTTGCCTTTTGAATTTGCCTTTTCGTTATATTCATTGATAAAATGTATGCCATAAGCATTCCCTACGGCGATTAATACCACAGGTATAGCTACACCAAATGTTGTAAGTGGCAAACCAAGATATCCCATTACTCCAATAGCTGAAGCAGTCGCAAGTAGAACAGTAATAAGTGGTAAAAGTGTTGCTTTTATACTTCTAAAAGATAGAAATAAAACCATAAAAACCACTAAAGAAACAAGAGGTATAAGAAATCTCAAATCTTTAACGACGAGATCAGAAATTGAATTTAGTAACATTGGTGTTCCACCATAATACACTTCCCACTCAAGATTTTTTTCTTTTAAATATTGGTTGATTTTTTTTCTTAAATCCTTTGCTAAAGAATCTGATTTTGTATCCTGAGAAGGTTGAATCATTAGAATTGTCGAATACCCATCTTTTGAAATCAAACTACCTTTATATGATTCTTTACTCATTATGTATTCTTTTAGATTTGCAACATTAACTTCATCAATATTATCTGGAATTAACTTTGAAACAGACATTTCATCTTCTTTTCCTTGAATATCTTCTATTTCAGTTATACTTATTACATTTGCTACTCCTTTTTCTTCTTCCATTCTTAATGATAATTCACGAATTTCTTTAAGATTTTCTTTTGAAAGGACATCGTTTTTTAAAGTGAACATTACTATAATAGGATTATTTGTCTCAAATTTTTCATTTATGTAATAGTTAAGTTCCCCAATCTTACTCTTTTTTGAAAACCAGTGCAGCAAGTCATTATCAAGATAAATTCTTGAAATTCCAAGTGATAAAATTATTACTCCAAAAAAGGTAATTAAAAGAGTTTTAAACGGTTTGTAAACTGTATGGTTAAAAAATTTATTCATTCTTTACCCCCTTTATCTGTAATTAATAGAAAAACTATTCTTGCCACCCTATCTATATACCTTTTCTTGATAATTTCTTCTGCTTCTCTATCTTTTTCTATGCCAATTTTATCTTTTAAACTCAAATAACCTATTATGAGATTTGTAACCAAAATTTGTTCTACAAGCGTAATATCAAAAGATATGGATTCTTTGTATATTTTTTTTATCATACTTTCCACCTTTTCAAACACAAAACCAACAGTATCAATTATATTTGTACCCCATTTTGAACTTATATTTAGGCTTTCTCTTTGATATATTCTTATTAACATATCGTTTTTGTCAATATAACTGATTCCTGCTTCTACAAAATAATGTATTATTTCTTCTAGACTTTTAAAATTTTCCAAACTAATGTTTTCTATGATAGAAGTGAATTCATTAATACTTTTTCTTATTATACTTGACAATAATTCTTCTTTACTTGAAAAGTAATAATATATCATTGCCTTATTGATGTCTGCATTTTTTGCAATTTCATCAACTGAAGTGGCATCAAAACCTTTTTCTGAAAATAGTTTTATTGCAGATTCTAAAATTCTATCCTTTGGTTTTATTTCCATACGCGCCTCTTTAACTAACCAATTAGTTAAACTAACCGTTTAGTTATATATTACCCATAAAAATCATAAAAGTCAAGTAAAAAATAATAAATAATAAAAAAACCCTCCCCGGGGGTAGAGGAGGGTATGGAAGAATATATATATTTAAGGGGGCTTTATACATAATGTTTTGCAAAAAACGTGCCAGAATAGGTTAAAAAAAATCTTATTATTTATAAAGCAATGAATTAAAAATTTTTACAACTTTTAGTGCCCTGCACATTTTTGCACAATATATGTGCAAATAGCACATATTAAATTTTACTTTTATTTTTTCTAAAACTTCCGATAATTTCCGTATGAGAATATTACTTTTTTTATTTATTTTTTCACTAAGTTTTTCTGAGACTCTTTATCTAAAGGAAAAACTAATATTAACAAACAATTTTACCACAGCAAACAATTTGTTTTATGATTTTTTTGAACTTACAAATCAAGTAAAATTTAGTTCAAAATTTTATAAAACTCATGAGATTATAAATATTTGTTCTCTTAAAGATGATTTTATAGTTGCGGGAAAAGGTATAGAAATAAAGATAGTAAAACCTCATTCAAGTGAAAAAATAAAAGATTTGATTATTGCTAATAGTGAATTTGAGCTTCTTGATTTTCACATTCCTTTTAATGGGCTGGTTTATGTTGATAAAATTACAAATTTTAATTCAGATGGTTTATTATTTTCATTTGTCAGTCTTTATTATTTTACAAACGAGGTCGGAATACTAACAAATATAGAAGTCATATCCAGGATAAAGGAAAGGAGTGTAGATTATTATATAGATGAGATTAATGGCAGGGAGGCAAAACTTTATTATAAAAAAGGTAATATAAATATTTTAATGAAAGTTAGAATATTGAAAAAACTCGAAAATAATTATTATCTTGTCGAAAATAATAATAAAGTTTTAAAAGTAAGGGTTAAAGATGAGTAAAAGGATAATATTTTTTTTGATGATATGTGTTAATTTTTTATTTTCTGCACCTATAGAAATGAAAAGTATCATAACTATAGAAGGCTATAATGACAATCCTATTATAGGTTATGGGATAGTGGTGGGATTAAAAGGCACTGGAGATTCTGATAATGGTTCGCATGCAAAACAAATTCTGTCATTGATAGCAAAGAATTTTGGTTTCAAAGTCGATCCTTCAAAACTAAGGGCAAGAAATTCTGCAGTTGTTCTTGTTACTGCAAATCTTACTCCTTTTTCTCAAACAGGTTCAAGGATTGATGTTAGAGTTTCCTCTGTTTATGATGCCAAGTCTCTCGAAGGAGGGGAGCTAATTGTTACTCCCCTTCTGGGTGGAGATAATGAAATTTATGCTATTGCAAGTGGCAAATTACAAACAGATAAAAATACTAAAGGTATAAGTGGTATTATCCCTCAGGGAGCAATAGTACAAAAAAATGTTTCACTTGAACTGGTTAACAAAAATGAAATTAATCTAATAATAAGTGAGAATCTGGGGGTATCTTCTATCTTTAAAGTAGTTTCAGAAATCCAGAAAAGATTTCCGGATAATTTTGGTTCTTTCAATGGAAACAAAATAACAATTAAAGTAAACGATGAAGACGTGCTGGATCTTATTGGTCGTATATTTTCTACAAAAGTAGATATTGAGGATGAACCCAGTGTTATTATTGATAGTGTAACAGGTATGGTTGTTGCGGGAGGTAACGTAACTATTTCAGAAGCTGCAATTTCTTATAAGAATATTCAGCTAAATATAGGAAATTCAGCTTTTTCAGCATTTTCACAAAGAGATGAAAAAAGCTTTAAATATATTCGAACAACCACAACAGTAAGTGAACTTGTGGATAGTCTCAATCAACTTGGTATTTCTGGAAAGGATATAGCAAAAATTCTTGAACTTCTCTACAAAAATGGAAACCTCAAGGCAAGGCTAATAATTCAATAATTTTTCTTTTTTTAAAATCTGTGGTAAAATATTATATTCTTGAGGTTATCAATGTTTGAAAATTTTAAAAATGCAAAAATTTTAGTAGTCGGCGATGTAATGCTTGATAGTTACCTTTTTGGTAATGTTTCAAGAATTTCGCCAGAAGCACCTGTCCCTATAATAAATGTAAAAAAAGAAACAAATGTTCCCGGTGGAGCAGCTAATGTTGCTAACAATATTGTAAAGCTTAAGGCTAATTGTAAACTTTTTGGACTTACGGGAAATGATGATGCCCTGTTAATGTTAAAGAATGAACTTGATAAAGAAAATATCAAGCATAATTTGTATTCATTTTTAAAAAAGACTATTGTTAAAACAAGAATAGTTTCCGGGAATCAACAGCTTTTGAGGATTGATTTTGAAGATAGTTTTTCTTTTACAGAAGAACAGGAAACCAGATTTATTGATCAAATTCTAAAGGAAATTAATTCTTATGATGTTGTTTTGATTTCTGATTATGCAAAAGGTGTTTGTAGTAAGAATGTTTGCCAGAGTTTGATAAAAGAAGCAAGAAAACAAAAAAAAGCAGTCATTATTGATCCTAAGAAAAGAGATTGGGAAAGATACAATGGTGCCACATTGATAACTCCAAATCTAAAAGAACTTGGAGAATTCCTTGGTGAGAATCTGTCGAATACAGATGAGTGTATAAAAGAAGCACTAACTAAAGCATATAAGATGCTCTCCATTGATTATCTTTTAGTAACAAGGTCTGAAAAGGGAATGACACTCTATGATGGAAAGGATTTTTACAACTTTCCAACAGAGGCAAAAGAGGTTTATGATGTGTCAGGTGCTGGAGACACTGTAATCGCAACATTATCTGTAGGACTTGCTTCTGGTATGAGTATGAAAGAAGCGGTTTCTATTTCTAACAAAGCCGCCGGGGTTGTAGTAGGCAAAGCTGGAACTTCTCCTATTCTGTATGAAGAGCTTGTCAGAGTATTTGAAAAACAGGAATTAAATAAACTTTTAACCCTTGAAGAGTTGCTTATTGTGTTAGATGATCTAAGGAAAAAGAATAAAAAAATAGTTTTCACAAACGGATGTTTTGATATTCTTCACAGAGGGCATATCACTTATCTTTTTGAAGCAAAGAAACTTGGAGATGTTCTTGTTATTGGACTTAATAGTGATTCTTCTGTCAAGAGACTGAAAGGAGAAAAAAGACCAATTAATAGTGAGAAGGATAGAGCTCTTCTTCTGTCTGCCCTTGAGATGGTAGATTATGTTGTAATATTTGAAGAAGATACTCCCTACGAAATTTTATCAAAAATAAAACCAGATGTTTTAGTAAAGGGAGGAGATTATAAAGTTGAGAATGTAGTAGGAAGAGAATTTGCTTCTGAAACAGTTATAATTGATTTTGTTGATGGATATTCTACTACAAACATTATAAATAAAACTGGAGGTTTAAAATGATCATTGTAACAGGGGGAGCGGGTTTTATAGGAAGCAACCTTGTTTATAAATTAAATCAACGTGGTATATATGATATTATAATTGTAGATAGTTTAAAGAATTCAGCCAAACAGAGAAATTTGAACGCCCTGAAATTTCTTGATTTTATTGATAAAGATGATTTTTTAGAAAATTTGAACTCTTTTAAGAAGGTGAGTGTTTTATTTCATCAGGGAGCATGTTCAAACACAATGGAAACAGATGGCAAGTATATGATGAAAAATAACTACGAATATAGTAAAAAACTTTTAGAATATTGTGTTAATAATAGGACAAGATTTATATATGCCTCTTCTGCTTCTGTATATGGAAATGGTACAAATGGCTTTGTAGAAGATAGGGTTTGTGAATATCCTTTAAATGTTTATGCTTATTCAAAGTTTTTGTTTGATGAGTATTTAAGAAATAATTGGACAAAGATAAATATTCAGGTTGTTGGATTGAGATATTTTAATGTTTATGGTCCTCAGGAAAATCATAAGGGTAAAATGGCATCAGTTATAAATCATTTTCATAATGAGATCAAAAATGAAGGAAAAATGAAATTGTTTGAAGGTAGTGATAAATTTCTAAGAGATTTTGTCTATGTTGAAGATGTTATAGATGTAAATTTATTCTTTTTTGATAACCCATCTGTAAAAGGCATATTTAATTGTGGAACAGGAAAGGCAGAAAGCTTTCTTAAAATTGCAGAAATAATGCAAAAGTTATATAGTGAAGTTAAGATTGAGTTTATTCCCTTTCCGGATTCATTAAAAGGAAAATATCAAACATTTACTCAAGCTGATTTAAAAAATTTAAGAAATGCTGGTTACAATAAAAATTTCACTTCTCTTGAATATGGTGTAACAAAATATGTAAAATATTTAAGAGAACAGGATGGTTATTTAACTAAGGGTTAAGAAAATGAAAGAAAGAAATAATATATTACTTAAGAGATTGGATTTCTTTATAGGTATCCCTATAGTTTTACTTCTGGGATTTATCAAAAAAATCGTTGACTTTGTTAAAAAAAGAGAAAAGATTATAAAAAAAGAAAACATAAAAACGATTGGCATAATTAAAGAAGCAGCTATCGGAGATTTTGCTATACTAAGTGGAGTTATAAAAGATATCGAAAAGGCATTCCCAGAAGCTAAGTTAATATTATTTTGTTCAGAATCAAATAAAGCTCTCGTTCCACATCTCGATATAAATATTTCATTTGAACTCATTGTTCTTCCGATGTCAAATCCTTTTAAATTATTTAAAAAAATATTTGAATTAGAAAAGATTGATTTACTATTTGATTTTGGTCAATGGCCCAGGATAAATTCAATAATTTCTTTCTTTATTCAAGCAAATTGTAAAGCTGGATTTAAAACAAAGGGACAGTTCAGGCACTATGTTTATGATATTTATGTAGAACATATGGAAAAGGGTGTTCATGAGATAGAAAATTTTAGAAATCTCTTAAAACCTTTTTCCATTGTAACTGGTAGTTTGCCATCTTTGAAAATTCTACCTTCGACAATTAGTTTACCAGACAAGTATGTTGTTTTCCATCTTTTCCCTGGTGGATCAAGGGCATATTTAAAAAAATGGGTACTTAACAGATGGATTGAGGTAGGAAAATATTTGATTGAGAAGGGTTATACTATTATTTTAAGTGGTGGAAAGTCAGACTATAATGAAGCTGAAATAGTTAAGTGGAAATTTGAACATGAAGATATTGATGAAAAGTTTGTTAAAAATTATGCTGGTATTAGCCTGTCTGACACTATTTATATGCTTGGTAAAGCAAAGCTTGTGGTATCTGTTGATACAGGCATAGTTCATCTATGTTCTGCTATTGGTGTTAAGCTGCTTGGACTTTATGGCCCAACTGATCCAGAAAGATGGGGACCTCTTTCAGAAAATTCAATGGTTGTCACTGCAAAATTAGATTGTTCTCCTTGTATAAGTTTAGGATTTGAAACGAAATGTGAAGACCCAGAGTGTATGTACAGGATTAGTGTTGAAGATGTCTTAAACGCTATAAATTCTCTGATTTAATTTTATCTAAAATTTCATCATGCATCTTTTTGTCTATCGGGTAAAAGACTAAAATTATCATTGCAATTATATAAAATAGTATTCCTATAGGGCCCAAAAGCAATTTTAGAGTTAATATTACATTATCATTCTGCTCAACATTCGGTATAAAACCAGAAAGTTGAAGTAAAATTCCTATAATAAAGTTTGCTATAGATTGTCCCGTTTTCGAGAAAAATGTCCATGCTCCATAATATATACCTTCATTTTTGGTTTTAGTATTAAGGTAGTCATAATCTATTGTGTCTGGAATTATCGCCCATGGTAAAACATAGCCGGTTGAAAATCCAATTCCTGTGAAAATGAGAATTAGAAAAAATAGTCTTGCATCAATATAGTCAGCAAAAATGAAATTAAAAATTAGCGAAATAGCAACAATTGCCATTCCAGAAAAATAAGCCCATTTTTTCCCTATTTTTTTGGAAATTTTTTCCCAGGCGGGAATTGATAACATTGCTGGAACAAGAAGGAAAATGAAAGAAAGGGTGGTTAAATTTTCATTTTTGAAAACATACTTGAAATAATATATTAGTGTCCCGCTTAGAATAGTTATTGCAATTATATTAAATGCATATGTGAATAAGATCAATAAGTATGGTTTGTTTTTTAGTATTCCTGAGAAATCTGAAAGTATATTGTTTTTTTGCTTTTTCTTCATTCCATTTTTTTCTTTTATGGAAAATACTGTTATGAGTGCCGAGACACACATTATAAATCCAAATACTACTCCCATAATAAAAAATCCATTTGAATTGTCTTTAATAGAAGTTCCTTCAATTGTTTTTGAGAAATTATTTATTATAGGTTGAGCAAGTCCTCCGGCAATAAATGTACCTATAATTGCAAAAGTCATTCTAAAACTATTCAGTGTTGTTCTTTCATTGTAATCTGTTGTTAATTCTGGAGTAAGAGAAGAATAAGGTATACTTGTTAATGTATATGAAGTGAAAAGTAGTAGCATATTGATTGTTACCCATAAGAATAGAATATTTTGATCTTTTATATATGGATTTTTGAAAAATATTAACATGAATATGAAAAGAAATATAGCACCAAAAAATATAAAAGGTCTTCTTCTTCCCCATTTTGTATGGGTATGATCGGATAGATGCCCAACCAGTGGATCACTGATAGCATCCCATATTCTGCCTATCATAAGTGCTATACCAGCAAGAGCAGGCATAAGTCCTAAAGTATCAGTGAGGTAGTTCATTACCCAGAAAGCCATCATTGTAAAGAATAGATTGCCTCCAAGGTCACATACTCCAAATCCTAATTTAGTTTTTAATGAAAGTTTTTCATTTTGCATAAAAAATTTCCTTTTTATTTTTATTATAATATAAGAATAAAAAAAATGATAATTTTGACAAAATTTTAATTACACTTTAAAATAAAGGATTAACCCGATGTCCTGAAAAGAAAATGTGAGGGGGGTAGATATGAACGCAATTAACACTGTTAAACAAAAAGCAAATTCTATAGGAATATGTCTTGGCGCTACTACTTTTACACTTGTAGAACTCGAACAAAATCAAAATAAAATTGAAATAGTAAATGTTATAAGAAAAGAGCATGATGGTGACCCAAAGGGGGTTTTGGCAGGTGTTCTTGATAATTATGATATAGATAACAAATTTTTAGCAATAACAGGAAGGAAATTTAGAGAAATCACAAAGATTCATTCAATAATAGAACCAGAAGCAACCGAAATGGCATATAGGTTTGTCAAGGGTAATAAAGATTTTGATGCTATAGTTTCTGCAGGTGGAGAAACATTTATAGTTTACGAACTTGACAAAAAAGCCAGAATATCAAGAATATCTTCCGGGAACAAATGTGCATCCGGAACTGGTGAATTTTTCTTACAACAGATAAGAAGAATGAACATTTCTGTAGAAGAAGCTGTAACCCTTGCGAAAACATCAGAGAATCCTCATCATCTATCAGGTAGATGTTCTGTTTTTTGTAAATCGGATTGTACTCATGCCTTGAACAAAGGTGAGCCAATAGAAAATGTTGCTGCAGGCTTAGCCAGAATGATTGCCAAAAAGATAGAAGAACTTCTTATAAAAGTTGATGCTAAAAAGATAATGGTCGTAGGTGGAACATCTCAAAATACAGTTGTTATAGATTTTCTAAAAGAAAGCTTTGATGAAGTTTATGTCCCCAAAGAAGCACCGTATTTTGAAGCACTGGGAGCAGCTTTATGGGCGTTAAGCGAACAGGCAATTCATAATCTTAAGAAAGGGGATTATTTCAAAGAAACAAAATCTTCTTTCACATTCTTAAAGCCAATATCTACTTACACAGATATGGTTGAATTTAAAGAGATGCCTTTTGAAAAGGCAGTGGAAAACGATGAATGTATTCTTGGGCTTGATGTTGGTTCTACTACTACAAAGGCAGTTTTGTTAAGGATAAAAGATGATAAGATTCTTGCTGCAGAATATTTGAGAACTAATGGTAAACCTATAGAAGCATCAAGAAATTGTTATAAAGCCATATTGAATCAACTAAATGGTACAAAAGTTAAAATTGTTGGGCTTGGTGTTACTGGAAGTGGAAGATATATTTCTGGTTTACACGCAGAGACTGAAGGTATTATAAATGAAATCATAGCTCACGCAAGAGCTGCTGCACATTTTGATCCCGAAGTTGATACAATTTTTGAGATTGGTGGACAGGATGCGAAATACACATACCTGACAAATGGTGTGGCATCAGACTATGCTATGAATGAGGCATGTTCTGCTGGAACTGGAAGTTTTCTTGAAGAATCTGCTTATGAAACGCTTGGAATAAAGATGGAAGATATTGCAGATATTGCATTAAAAGCAAAAAATCCACCTAATTTTTCTGACCAATGTGCTGCATTTATTTCTTCAGATATAAATACTGCCTTTCAAGAAGGTATTTCAAAAGAAAATATTGTTGCTGGACTGGTATATTCAATAGCCATAAACTATTTGAATAGAGTAAAAGGCTTTAGACCGGTTGGTAAGAAAGTTTTTATGCAGGGAGGAGTTTGTTATAATAAAGCTGTTCCACTTGCAATGGCTGGATTAAGTGGCAAAAAAATCATTGTTCCGCCACATCCAGGTTTAATGGGTGCTTATGGAGTTGCTCTTGAAGTAAAGAATCTTATCAATATAGGTTTACTTGAAAAAAAAGAATTTAATCTTAATCAACTTGCTAATAGAGAAGTTTCTTATGGTAAGAATTTCATATGTCAGGGTAAACCAGAAAACTGTGATAGAAAATGTGAAATAAGTATTATTGAAATAGAAGGTAAAAAATTTCCATTTGGGGGAGCATGTAATAAATACTATAACCAGATTCATCATATAAGTTATGATGTTGCAAAATATAATCATGTTATAAAGAGAAGAGAGCTTGTGTTCGAAAAATATGTGAAGAAGGATTATAAAGTAAAAGAAAATGCGCCAGTAGTGGGGTTAAACAGAAGTTTTCAAATCAATACACTTTACCCAATGTTTTATACATTCTTTTCTGAACTTGGGTGTAAAATTGTAATGTCAGAAGAAGTAAGGCAGAGTGGTATAGACAAGGGGATGACAAGTTATTGTCTATCTGCTCAGGTCGCTTTGGGTATGTTTGAGGACCTTCTTCTTAAAAAACCAGATGTAATCTTTTTACCTCAGATAAAAGAAATGAAAGTTTCTGAAGAAAAAGAGTATAGAATTGAGTACCAAACAACCTGTATGTTTGTTCAGGGAGAACCATTTTATCAAAGAGCTACTTTTCTAAAAAATATGAAAAATCCACCTAAGTTACTTTCACCCATGTTGAACTTTATGACTGGATATGATGCAGAAGAAAAAACTTTTATAAATATAGCTAAGGAACTTGGCTTTTCAGAAAAAGAAGGTAAAGAAGCACATAGAAAAGCAGTAGAAGCTCAGATGAATTTCTTCAAAGGACTTAAAGAAGAGGGTAGAAAAATTTTAGAAGAGCTTGAGAAAAATCCCCATAAGATTGCTGTTGTGCTTTTTGGGAGACCATATAATGCCTTTGCAGATGAAACAAACAAAGGAGTACCTTTTAAGTTTGCTTCAAGGGGTATAGAGATCCTTCCTTATGATTTTCTACCTTACGAAGATGAACCAAATTATAGAAATACATACTGGGAAATGGGACAGAGGATAATAAAGGCTGCAAGAATAGTAAAAAGACATCCTCAGCTTTTTGGTTGTTATCTTACAAATTTCCTTTGTGCTCTTGATTCTATAATGGTTCAACACTTTAGAGATCTTATGGGTTCAAAACCTTCATTAACACTTGAAATAGATTCTCATACTGCTGATGCAGGGGTTAATACAAGAATTGAAGCCTTTATGGATGTTATAAAAAATTATCTTAAGGTTAAAAATAACATTGTTGAGGTAGAAGAAGAATTCAGATCTGCGGAAGTAGAAATTACAGAACTTGGAAAAGTATATTATATTGACTCGGATGGAAATAAGACAGAAGCAAAGAAAGATAAAAAAGTTACTTTTCTTATTCCATCTATGGGAGATTTATTTGCAAGAAGTACTGCAGCAGTTTTAAGAGGACTTGGTTGGAATGCAGATGCGTTTCCTGTCTGTGATAGAGAGGCTCTTGAGCTTGGTAAAAGTGTATTAACTTCAAAGGAGTGTTTACCCATCATTAATATTATTGGTGAAATGCTAAAATATGTAAAGTATAACAAAAAACCTGATGAAAAAATGATGGTTGGAATTGTTGCAGCTGGTGGATGTTGTAGAGTAGGTCAATATGAAACTCTCATAAGAAGAACAATAGAAAAACTTAAGTTAAAGAATGTTGCAGTTCTTCCACTGTCGAATGACAATGGATATGCTGGGCTTGGCATAAGGTTTAGAATAAACATGGCTAAGGCACTCTATATTTTTGATGTGCTTGATGACATTCGTTCAGTTATAAAGGCAATGGCTAAGAATAGAGAAAAAGGGATGGAAATTTTCAATAGAGAAGTAGACAAAATACTTGCTTCTTTAGATGGTACAAATCATACGCCAGTTTTTAAGCAACTAAAAAAAAGTGCCGTTGAATTTTCAAAAATTGAACTAACTCATCCACTTGAAGATGCAAAGTATGTAGGTGTAGTGGGAGAAATTTTTGTTAGACGAGATCATTTTTCTCTAATGGGTATCCCTGAATTACTTGCTGAAAATGGCTTTGTAATGCTTGATGCTCCTGTTTCAGAATGGATAAGATATACTGACTTCTTAAGAGATATAAACATGTATGAACTCAAAACAAATCTTATTGGTAATATAGAAGCTGCTATTTCTAAATATGTTCAGGATTATTATGAGAGAAAGGTTAAAAAGATTCTTTCTAAATCTGGACTATATGAACCTGAATTAATAGATATAAGAAAGTATCTCTCATATTCAAAGCATGTTTTTCCATATACTCTCACGGGAGAACCTGGACTTTCCACAGGGGTAGCTCTTTATAAACTTGTAGATAAGTATTGTGGTATAATCAATGTTGGTCCATTTGGTTGTATGAATTCGAGAATGACTGAAGCAGTAAGTACTGTTGAAATGACTATCGATGGGAAAGAATATGCGATGAAAGTAGCTGGAGAAAATAAGAGTTATGAATCATTGAAAGAAGAAATGGATATATTGCCATTCCTTTCTGTTGAGTGTGATGGTAACCCATTTTCTCAAATTATTCAGGCAAGACTTGAAACGTTTATGATGCAGGCTGAGAGACTACATGAAATTATGATGAAAATGAAAAAAGGATTGAACTAAAAAAAGGTTTAAGCTATAATACTTCAGTGAGAAGGATCAATGGGTAAAAATTTTAATATTGCTCTTTTAACTAATCTTTTAGCCGGGGAGTCTAATTTTGAATTTAATATATGGCGTGGTGCTATTGATTGTGCTAAAGAAAATGGAGTTAATTTAATTTGCTTTGCTGGGGGAAACATTTCACTAAATAGTGAAAAGAAATATGCAAATGTAAGGAACAATATATACGATTTGGTAACTTCAAAAAGAATTGATGGAATAATTCTCTTAAGTACTAGTATAAGTAGTTTTATATCAGAAGAAGATTATAAAAATTTTATCAAGAAATTTAAAAATATTCCAGTGGTTAGTATTGGTAAAGCTCCGCTTGATATTCCCTGTTCTTTAGTAGATAATAAAACGGGGATGAAAAATGTTATTTCACACCTAATAAAGGTTCATAATAGAAAAAATCTCGCATTTATAACCGGTCCGCTTGATAATCCAGATGCAAAAGAGAGATTTGCTGCTTATAGAGAAACTCTTTCAGAAAATGGTCTAATGTTTAGAGAAGAATATGTTTTCAATGGACTTTTTATAGAAGAATCTGGTAGACTTGCAGTAAAAGAGTTTTTAGATAGAAAAATTAATTTTGATGCTATAATAGCTTCAAATGATCTGATGGCTTTTGGTGCTTTATCAGTTTTGTTAGAAAATAACATAAAAGTTCCAGAAGATGTTTCTGTTGTAGGTTTTGATGATGAAGAAAATGCAAAATTTTCAAATCCACCTCTTACAACTGTTAAGCAAAATTTTTACAAACAAAGTTATCTTGCTACAAAAATGTTGATTGATTTTTTGAATGGCAAAAGTATAAATAGTAGTATAATAGAAACAGAAATAGTTATCAGGCAATCTTGTGGGTGTTTCTCAAATGATATTAATATTATTAATAATGATTTTGAAATTAGTGAAGAACTAACTAATTATAATTCAAAATTAAATTTTATAATTTCAAAAACAGAAGAAATTAGTTTAGAAAAAGATTATAAAAAAATAATTATAGAAAGTATATTGAAAGATCTAGAGGGAACCGGAGTTGGCTTTTTAGAAAATTTTAGAAAAGTATTAAATGAAATTATAACTAAAAATGTTAACTTTGATGAACTTTCTTTGTTCATTTCTAAATTACATTTGATATTATCTAATATATATGATAGTAACAAAGTTGGAAAATTGATACATAAAGCAAGAATTATTTTTTCTGATAGTTTTTTAAGAAAAAATATCAAATCGAGTTTTACGTTACTTAAAGTTAATGAGGTTTTACGATCAAATATGTTTACTATTAGTGGAAATTTTGAATTGAAAGAATTTCTTGAAAATTTTAAAATTTCTCTTGATTCTTTAAATATTCCTGGAGGTTATTTGTTACTTAAAACAGGTGAAAAGTTTTCTTTCCTTTATGGATATAGAAAAGAAAAAGGGATTTTAAGGTCGGAATTTCAAATTATAGATAAAGAAGATATTTTACCTTCTGATTTATGGAAGGATAAAGATTTTAATTTAAATATCTTTCCGTTGATTTATAGAAATGAATTTTTTGGATTATTAATACTTGAAGTTGGAACTTTAGTTTCATTTGTATATGAATCTTTGTTTTATCAGATTTCAAGTTCTCTTAAAGGAGTAATGTTATTTGAGAGAAATAAAAGGATAGAAGTTGAGTTAACAGAAAAGAATAATAAGCTTGAAGCTATTTCTTCTTCTATGATAAATAGTATAGAAGAAATTTCTAATATATTAAAAGAGAAAGAAAAATCCTTAGGACAGCTTCAAGAGGTTTCAAAAGAGACTTATAATGAATTATCAAGAACAAATGAATTATTACAGCACATAGCAAACTATGCTAATAAAATTAATGAAATTATTGCAATAATTGATGATATTTCGATGACCGTAAACCTTGTTGCACTAAATGCTTCTATAGAATCTACTCACGCGGGTGAGTATGGTAAAGGTTTTGCAATAATTGCAAGAGAGATAAAAAAACTTTCAGATTCAACAAAAAAGAATGCAGAGGAGATAGCTGTTACTCTAAAAACAGTAATTCAAAATGTAAACGAATCTCTTAATGCTGGTAAAAAAACTATAGATACATTTAAATATCAAGAAGAATCAATACTTGAACTATTAAATGCGTTGATGACTGTTGCTGGGCTTGTTAAAAAGCTTAATACTGCAAGTAAAGAATTAACAGATATTATGAAATAAATTCTTTTTCACCACTTGCCTTTTTTAATCTGTTCATTAATGCTTTTCCTACACCCTCTTCCATAACCTTTTCGGCTATAATTACTTCTATGTTATTTTTATCGAGTTCAAAGAATGTTTTATAAAGATTTTTTGCATATTCTTCTATGTTTTTAAAGTTTATTACGGTATTGTTAGTCAACTTTGCTTTATGAGTTAGAATAGCAATCTTTTGATTTTTAAACTTTTCAACGGCAATATTTATCAAATCTTTTTCACATAATATAACCTTTGCTTTTGGTTTATAATGTGTGTATTTCATGCCGGGAGATTCAATTTTTTTAGTGTTTATAGTATTGTTTATTTTAAAAAATTCTGGTAAAACAGTTAATAAATCGTCTTCAGTGATAAACCCAGGTCTTAAAATTGTTAAGCTATTTTCTTCAATCTTTATTACAGTAGATTCAATCCCTACTTCTGTATTACCACCATTTATAATTGCATCAACACGTCCTTCCATTTCCGAGAGTGCCATTTCAAATGTTGTTGGGCTTGGTCTTCCAGACTGATTTGCTGAAGGTGCGGCTACAGGAATTTCTGCTTCTTTAATTAGAGATAAAGCGATTGGATGAGAAGGAATACGAATAGCAACAGTTTTTAAACCAGCAGTAACAATTCCTGGAATACTCTCACTTTTATCTAAAACTATTGTTAGTGGCCCCGGGGAAAATTTATTAAAAAGTTCATAAGCAATGTCTGGAATGTTGACTGCAATTGTAGGAAGCATATCAATAGAATGAATATGTACTATAAGAGGATTATCTACCGGACGACCTTTTGCTTTAAAGATTTTTTTAACAGCCTCTTCAGAGTATGCATTTGCACCAAGTCCATAGACAGTCTCTGTGGGAAAAACTACAAGCCCATTGTTTTTTAGAATTTCTGCACACTTCTTTATGTCTACAGTTGATGGATTAGTTATAAGTTGAGTTTTCATTTTTCTTTTTATTAAGACTAAAAATATTATCTTTATTTTCGTAAATAAGCTTATATCTTAAATAATTTGTTAATATCTTTTTGACATATCCTCTTGTCTCTCTATAAGGGTGTATCTCAATTAATTCAAGTTCATTTTCAGGTGAAAAGTTTTTATTAATTTTAGTTACTGGACGGACGCCACCGTTGTAAAAAGCGAGTCCCATTAATAATCCATTTGATTTAATTATATCATTCAAATATGTAGTTCCAAGTATTATATTGTCAACAGGATCATAAAGATTATAATTTTTGCCAAGTTTTACTTTGTTATTTACAAGTCTTGCAGTTGATGGCATAAGCTGCATGAGTCCTTTTGCTCCAGCTCTTGAACGACTTCTTGGTATGTACATACTTTCACCGCGAATTACTGCATAAACAAGATATTTATTTAATTGTGATTGATTGAGTTTTGATAAAGCAAGCTCTATTTCATTGTCATAAGGTAATGGATAGAATATCATCTGTAATTCTTTTGAAAAGAAGGCGAAATTTTCATTTATAAAACCTTCTGTACCCATTATATCATAATACTTTCTTGCAAGAGAAAAGTTTTTATTTTTTAATAGTTCTTTTAGAATTAATACACTCCTTGTGTTTTTGTCCAATATGCCTAAATCGAGTAGCATTGCTTCTCCTTTATTTACCATTCCAGATCTGAGATATATCAGGAATTTAAGATAGAAGTTGAGATCACTTTTTATAACTTTCAGATTAGCATCTTCAAAATCAAAGAATGTATCAGGATAGTATTTTTTTGTTAAAGTGATAACTTCATTTTTCCAGAATTCTTTTTTTATATTTTCATCAAATACAAAAAGTAGTTTACTATAAAATAATTTTTCTCTATAATCATTAGCATTGTAATACTTTTCTTTAAGATTGTTAATGTATTTTTTTAAATCCATTTTTAAATCTTTTAATATGGTTTCAATATAGTTTCTTGCATGTATTGAAAAATAGTTATCTGGAATCTGAGCTATGGCTTTTTGAAAGTATGTTAAAGCATTTGTTTTATCATCGTTCATCATATATCCATAAGCAGTCCAGAATGAAATATCTTGAGCTATATAATCAAAATTGTTTGTTAATCCCAATTTTTCTTCAGTTCTTTCTGTAAGTTCTGTTAGAGCCTCATATTTTTTAAATGCAAGCATATTTCTAATTAAAATCATTAGATTCTTCTTCACCATTTCTGGTTCTATTTCACCAGAAAGATAGTTTTCATATATTTTCATTGACTTTGTGTCGTTATATTGTCCTTTACGGTTGTATTGTCTTAATTGTTTATAATAATATTCGCCTCTAACTTTTGCAGAATAAGAATCAAATCTTAAATCTGTTAGATTAAGAAAAGCATTTAATTCATGATAAACACCTGCATATTGTGGAAGAAGACTAACAGCCTTTAGAAAATTTTTCTTATCTTCTCTTTTACAGTAGTTTATAACGTTTAGGCCAATTTCTTCTATTTCGTTGTTTGAAATTTCATGTTCTTTTATGTATTTTATTGAATATTTCGCATAATAAGAATATGATTTTGATAGTAATAGATTTGACAACAAAATTTTCTTTTCGTTAATAGAATATTTTTTCCAGTTATAAAACAAAATATTTTCATATCTTGTTATCTCTTTTTTATCAGGAATATAATATTGAATAGTTTTTCCAGCTTTTGATAATAGATTAGATTTATAATAAAGTTCTGTAAGCATTCTGTAATATTCTGCTTTTTTGTAATTTTTTACTATTTTTTCATTTTCTTCTGCTATTTTTATAGCTTTTGAAATATTTATATTTTTATATTTTTCTATCAATTCAAATAAAGCATCCAATTTAACCATATTATCTTGAGAATTTTTTAATATTTCTTCATATATTTCTATTGCTTTTTTTCTATTTCCCAATTTTTCAAAACTTTTAGCATATAGAAATTTTGCTTCTTCTCTTAAAAAGAAAACCTTATTTTCTTCAAGAAAAGATTTTAATTTGTTATTGATATATAAAATATCTTTATATTTTGCCTTTTTATAATTCAAAGCGTTGTATAGATTCTGAAACTCCTGAATTTCATAATACTGAGTTTCTATTGTGTTTTCGATATAAAATTGCTTTGCTGGTTCAGCAAAAAAGAAAACAGAAATCGTTAAAACAAAAATAATAGAAAAATAAAAAATAATATATTTGCATATCTTATTGCATTTCATTTACCATACCTTCCTATACAAAAAACATAATATTTTAATATAAATTATCGGAATAGTCAAAAATATGTTGATTTTCTGTTTTAGTAAAAGCCGATAAGAGAGGTTTCAAAAAGTCGTTTTTTTAATAGATTGCTTCGTTCCTCGCACCATTTTGTCTTATCAAAGCTAAAGGCAATAACCCCAGAAAAAACGGGACAAAATGGTGCGGAGACCTCCAATGACAGGAAAGCCCGTCATTCTAACCTTTGAAAAAGGGGAAGTAATCGCAAAAATAATCAGAACTCCCTTTTTGGACAACCCCCTAACAATGTAAAGCCTAAGAGAGATGATATAAATCTTATCAAAGAAACTGATAGCAATCAGCATGTAACATTTTAATTACACACCTACTATTTTTTTAAATTGACTTTTTGTGCATTTTGAAATAGAATATATATAGACTTAACTTTTTTCTGGAGATTTTATGAAAAGTTGTGATGTGAAAGAACTTATCAAAAAAGAAAGACTTGTTCCAATCTTAAGAACAACCCGTGTTGATTGTATAGAAGATATTTTAAAAGCCACTGTTGACGCAGGTGGAAAAATTATTGAATTTACGATGACTATACCGGATATCTTAGAGAAGCTTGATTATTATAAAAACAAATTTCCAGAGTTAACAATAGGGCTTGGCACTGTTTATGAACCTGAAGAGGCAAAAAAGGGAATAGAAAGAGGAGCAGATTTTATTGTTACTCCAATTCTCAACCCTTCTATAGTGGAAATTACCAAGTCAAAAGATAAGTTAATAATTTTATCTGGATTTACACCGACAGAAATCTATAATGCATATAAACTTGGCTCAGATTTAATAAAACTTTTTCCTGCAAGTGAAGTTTCTCCCACTTTCCTTAGAGAAATTTTAAATCCAATGCCATTTGTAGAAATTTTTCCTACGGGAGGTCTAAATTTGATTTCTGCAATACAGTTTATTTCTTATGGTGCTGTTGCTGTAGGAATGGGAGCAAGTACAATATTTAAAAAAGACTTAATAGAATCAAAAAATTTTAAAGAAATATCTTTTCACCTCTGGAATGCAAGAAGAAGAATCCAGAATATGGTTATATGAGGAAATCTATATTTTTTTTTATAATAATTTTTACCGGTCTATATGGAGAAATATCAAAAGAAGAACTCTTAGGTAAAATTAATCCAGAGACACATCCTGATTTTATAAAAGTTGATGGCTTTTATTTGAGAAAAGAAGTGGCTTTAAAGTTTAAAGAAATGATTAGAGAAGCAAAAAAGGAAAATATAAACCTTTATATTGTATCAGGCTTTAGAAGTTTTGAAAAGCAAAAAGCTATCTGGGAAAATAAGGCAAAAAGAATAAACAATAAAGACAAACTTTCTAAAATAAAAAGACTATTAAGATATTCTGCAATGCCTGGTACTTCAAGGCACCATTGGGGCACTGATATAGATATAGTTTCTGTTAATCCATCTTTTTTTGACGGTAAAGAAGGAAAAAAAATATATCAATGGCTAAAAAACAATGCTTATAAATATGGTTTTTTTCAACCTTATACTTCAAGCATCACAAATGGCTATAATGAAGAAAAATGGCACTGGTCATATAAACCCTTAGCAGAAAAATTTCTCATAGAATATACAAACAAAATAACCTATGATGATTTAACTGACTTTTTTGGGGCTGAAGTTGTACAAGAATTTGATATATTTAATAATTATATTTTAAATATTTCACAATGAGAGAATTTTTGTTGAATTTATAAATTTGCAATTGGTGATAATAATTCTAGTTAGCTTCAAAAATTTTTACTTTGCTTCCAGAAGCCAATTTGATTTTTAAAAAACGAAACTTTTTGCCTTTTCAATGATATGAAATTTAATTTAATATAAAAACAAATTAATTAAAAGATTTTTCTATTGTGAAATAAAAATTTTTAATTAAAATATAAATATATGAGAATTATTTTATTTTTATTAATTTTTATTCCACTTTATTCTTTTGAACAAAATTTAGAGTATGGCATTTTAAATGAAAATGAAAGTTTTTCCAATATAAGATGGAATAATATAAACTTTTTAAAATTAGAATTAGAAAATAAACCGGAAAATCATATCATATTTTTTAGATTAAAACTGCCTGCCACTAATTTAAACAATAAAGCAATATATTATTATTCAACAGAACAATTTTATGAGATTTATGTTGATGATTTAAAACCAGAAAATAAACTTACAGAATTTCATTATGGAAAGTTTATAACTGATAAACTTAGCTTTACAACCGGAGAAAATTTTAAAATTATTAAACTCAACGACAATTTTTCAAATAGATATCTATATTTTAAAATATTTTATGCAAATCCATATACATTTTTAAAACACAGAAAATTGTCAATTCTTCCACTTGAAGAAATATATCGAAATTTGATTAAAGAAAATATTTTTGGATTTATTTTTTCTTTTATAATAATGATATCTGGAATATTATTAATAGTTATTTCACTTACGAAATATTTTGAGAAGATAGCCTTTCTTGGAGCAGGATTATTCTTCTTATTCCTTGGTTTAAAACAGGTTTCTGAAAATTTACTTATTTTGTTTATATATAATTTCCCTTTCATCTGGGGGTATCTTGCATTTTTTTCTTCTTTTCTTATGATGCCAGGATTGTTTTTGTTTCTGGATGTAATATTAAGAAAAAAGTTTTTCTTTATTATAAATATCTTTTTCTATATTCAGCTTTTAATAATAGCGATTGTAAGTATATTTGAAATGTTTGGTTTTTTTGCTTTGTCAAAGATATTAGAGTTTTATTTTATTTATTTAATGGGAATCATAATTATCTTATTTTCATTTTTAGTTTTTGCTTCATTAGAAAATAATAAAGAAGCTAAATATCTAACAATGGGCGGGCTTTTTTTATTTTTTTCTTCGTTATACGAAATTCTTGCAAGGGGATTTGGAATTTTTAAATGGAATAAAATAATATTAGATTTAGGTGTAATTGTATTTATTTATTCAATAATTTATATTTTATTCTACAGGTTTATATATCTGTATAAGGAAAAAGAAGATTATGTAAAAGAGTTAAACAAAAAGAACAATCAATTTTTGCTCATAAAAGAACAACTTGAACAAATTCTTTCTCAGAAAAATATAGAGCTTGAAACTGCAATAAATAGAATAAAAATAAATAAAAGTGCAGTAGAAAGAGAACTTGAACTTGCTAAAAGGATACAAAACTTTCTTATTCCAGCTAATCCTCCTTCTTATGAGATAAGTGCATTTTATAAACCAATGGAACAGGTATGTGGAGATTTTTATGATTTTATAGAGATCAGTCGCAACAGGATAGGTATATTTATAAGCGATGTATCAGGACATGGAGTGCCAGCTGCATTAATTACTTCAATGATAAAGAGTGCAATAATTCAGATGAAAAATGATCTTGATAATCCATCAAAATTTTTAAAAAGACTTAATGACTTTCTTTTTATTCAATTAGAAGGGCATTTTGTTACAGCTTTTTATGGTATATATGATAGAGATACAAGGCGATTCACATATGCAAATGCCGGACATATTATGCCTTATAAAATCAACAAAGAAAAGATAGAAATTTTAAGTCATGAAAATAGAGGTCTTCCTCTTGGAATAGTAAAAACAGAAGAATTAACAAATCTTGATAAATTATATATAAACAAAACAATAAAATTAAAAAAAGAAGATAAGTTGTTTTTATATACCGACGGACTTATTGAAGCTATTCCTTTTGAAAATTCTCAGTCAGAAGATGTCAATGATTTTGGGAGTTCAAATTTAAAACTTATTCTTGAGAGTATAAAAAATTTTTCAGCTTCTGATATAATTGAAATTTTATATCAAAAACTTATTGAATTTAGGGGTTGTGATAGCTTTGATGATGATATATGTATGATTTGTATAGAAATTAAATAAAATTTCACAAAATTTTCTTTTAATAAGTATTATACTTATCAGAAAAAACTCTTTCACATCAATAAATCTTTTCAAATAAAAAATTATCCTCAAAGGATAGTTTCTTTATTTAAAAAAAGGAATTATAATGTTAAAACAAAAATGATATATAGCAAAGGGGGTGAAAATGAAAGGATTTAATGTCCTTATTGTCGAAGATGAAGCCATCTTTGCAGAAGTACTTAAATCTTTTCTTACGAATAAAAAGCTTAATGTGCTTGGAATTTTTGATAACGTTAAAGAAACATTAAATTTTTTGAAAGAAAATGAAGTTGATTTTGTTTTTATAGATATCTATCTTAAAGGAAAAGACGATGGTTTTTTTCTTGCAAAAGAATTAAGGAAAAGAGATATTCCTTTCATGGTTATAACTGCTATTTCTGATAAAGAAAGTGTTGATAAGCTAAAAAATGAAGGTAGTTTCGGCTATATAGTTAAACCTATAGATTTATATCAACTCGACATCTCAGTTGATATTGCAATATCTCAAGCACATTGTTATAGAAGAATAAAAAAAGAAAAGAAAAATTTAGAAAACAAACTAAAGGATGTGTTTGATTCACTTCAACTGATGTTCATTGAATTGGATACGGACTACAATATACTATTCATGAATAATCTTGTAAAAGAGAAGTTAAAGATAAATCCACTATGGCATAAATCTTTTCTTGATGTTTTTTCTGAGGAACAGAGAAAAATACTTGATAAAAAACTTGAATTAGCTAAATCTGGGGAAATTGTAACCTTAAACTTGCCTTTTAATAATCAGGGAAATAGCTTTTCTTTATTTGTTAGAATTTCTCCTATAATAGAAGAAGATGGGGGACTTATTAATATTAAAGGTATAAGAATCTTAATGATAAACATTTTTGATATTATATATGAATTTGCTCTACCAAACGAAGATTTTTTTAAATCCTTTTCTCTTTCTTCAAGAGAAACAGAAATATTAAAATGCATAATTAAATTTCAATCCAATGAAGAAATTGCAAGAACTCTCTTTATATCAGTTCCCACTGTGAAATTTCATATAAAGAATATATATTCAAAATTAAATATAAAAAATAGAAAGGAACTGATAGAAAAATTGAAAAACTATTACAATTCATATGGAAATGAATGTTACTCCCTTTATCTTCTCAATATTTTACTTGAACATTAACTTTCTGGATTTTTTAAACAATCTATTTTAAAATAATCTATTATATTATGCTTCTGGAGGAAAAAATGAAAAAGATTTTTTTACCTGTATTTTTATTTATTTGTGGGTTTATTTCGATATTATCAACTCTTTTTGTAATTCTCTTTTTTAGAATATTTCCAGAAAAATGGATTTATGTATTTCCATTGAGTTTTATTTTAGGAATTTTCCTGGGCATTTTTATATATCCAATAATTACTAAATTTATAAACAAATAAACTGGAGGAAATATGAAAATTTTTAGATTTTTCTCTATTGTAATTTTATTTACTATTACTGTAATACTTGTTATAAGCAATATTTTTTATAATGATTTAAGAAAACATTTTAATCCTTCTTATATAAATATCGAACTCAGTGATGAATTATTAAATGATCTCGAGAAATCAAAAAAGGGTAATGCTGATTTTTTTCTGCACATAAAGACAGATAAAAAAGTCTATAACAAATATGAAAAAATTTTAGTAATTGCAAGAATCAAAAGAAAAGAGAATAATGAAATAGTAAATAATGCGAAAATAGAAGCAAGAATTTATACAAGGGATGGCGAAAAGATATATAATATTGACGAAAGCGAAAAAGTCCTTCTAACCTATGATGAAAAAAACAAAGTATGGAAAGGTTACTTTTTTCCAAAGAGTATTTCTGAAGGAGAAGCTGCAGTTGAAGTAAAAGCCTATCCAGATTCTCCAGAAGAGCCTGTTGTAGTAAATACAGCTATCTTTTTTGATATTAAAAAGCCTCTCCCTGTAAGGAAAAATCTTGCTTTAATGGGTATTAGTTCCATAGAGAGAATTTCAAAAAGAATAATAATTTCTTTAAATGGTAAAGAGGTAGACTGGAATTATATTCCAGAATGGATAGATATTCTTTCTTCTGATGGTATATTAATGAATGTAGGTATAACTCCTTCTTTTCAGGATGACATTAATGTAGCTTATCCATGGAATAGAGAAAAGATAAATGAAGCAGATATACTTGCAGAAAAGTTAAATCAACGAGGGAAAATTTTTGCAGGTTATATAAAGGCTTATAAGGTTGAAGGAGCTTATGTAGAAAAGATTGGATATAATACTTCGTCGGTTTTGGGACAAAATGGTGTTGAGGATAGTGGGGGTATATCTTTTGCTGATGAAAATAGAAAAAATTCCATACAGAGGCTTTTTTCTTC
>FWPV01002614.1_pt1 | contig 43532 bp, 42 predicted proteins | sample 2228371 | NCBI WGS metagenome assembly FWPV01 (sample SAMEA103939776, study PRJEB20133) | metagenome
AACGATGGCGGGGGAGGGGGCGGTGCCGAGCGTCGCACCGGCCGCGGGGCCGCCGACGGCGGTCGTGGCCGGGCCCGAGCCGGCCAGCTCCGACGCCGCCCGCCCGACGTTCGCCCATCCACCAGCGGCTGCGACCGTGCTCGCCGAGCTGCCGTCGGCTCCGTCGCCGACCGAGGAGGCCGGAGCCCCTGCCGGACTCGCCGTGCCGGGGCTCACGGCGGAGCCGCCCGCGGCCGGGCCGAGTGCGCCCACCGCGGTCGAGCCCCTGGGTCTGCCATCGGCACCGGCCCGGGGTGGCGCGTGGGTGATCGAGCTCGGTGCGGTGGCGAGCGAGGCGGAGGGGCGCGAGCGTTGGCGCGCGCTGCGCCGGGCGCACGCTGCGGTGCTGGGCGGCGTGGCACGGCTGGGCGGAAGCGAGGTCGAAGGTGCGGTGCTCCGGGCCGGGCCGTTCGCCGAGCAGGCGGAGGCGGAGCGGGCCTGCGCCGAGCTCGCGGGTGTCACCGATTGCCGAGTGACCCGGCTCTGAGCGCGGGCGGGCCGCTTGCCCGGTGGTCGGGCTCGTGCCATCGCAGGCCGCACCCGGCCGGGGCGAGCGGAGCGGAGGCGAGGGCGGATGCGGTTCCCGCCGGACTTCCTGTGGGGGGCGGCGACCGCCGCGCACCAGGTGGAGGGTGACAACCGGGCGAGCGACTGGTGGGCCGCCGAGGAAGCCGGCCGCCTGCCGCACCGCTCCGGTCGGGCCTGCGATCATTTCCACCGTTTCGAAGCGGATTTCGACCTGGCCCGTGCGTTCGGCCACAACGCGCATCGCTTCTCGCTGGAGTGGAGCCGCCTCGAGCCCGAGCCGGGACGGTGGGACGCGCGAGCCTTCGCCCATTACGGCCGGGTGCTGGATGCGCTGGAGGCGCGCGGTCTCGAGCCCGTCGTCACGCTCCACCATTTCACCTCGCCGGCCTGGTTCGCCGCGCGCGGTGGCTGGCTCGCCGCCGACGCACTCGATCGCTTCGCGCGCCTGGTCGATGCCGTGGTCGAGCGGTTGGGCGGGCGCATCCGCTGGTGGATCACCATCAACGAGCCCACCGTGCTGGCCAAGCACGGTTGGGTCACCGGCGACTGGCCGCCCTTCGAGCGGGGTCGCTGGGACCGGGCCGCCCGGGTGGTCGGGCGGCTGTGCGCCGCCCACCGGCTGGCCTATCGGCGCATCCACGCTCGGATCCCCGATGCCCGGGTCTCCTTCGCCCACAGCGTTCCCTGGATCGAGCCCTGCGATCGCCGCCGGCTCTCGGATCGCGCGGCGGCACGGCTGCGCACCGCGATCCTGGTCGATCTGCCCTTGGCGCTCGTGCGCGAAAGAGGCCGGCTGCTGCTCGATTACCTGGCGGTCAACTACTACACCCGCTCGCTGGTCCGCTGGCGGGCGAAAGGCCGGGCGCTGCTGTTCGGCGCCGATTGCCTGGAGCCGCATCACGGGCCCCGTCGCTTCGACGATCTGGGCCAGGAGGTCCACCCCGAGGGCTTGCTCGCGGTGTTGCGTCGTTGCGCGCGCCTGGGTCTGCCGATCCTGATCACCGAGAACGGCGTCGCCACCACCGACGAGGCGTTGCGCTGCGCCCATCTGCGCGGCCACCTGCTGGCCCTGGCCCGAGCCCTCGCGGAGGGGATCGATCTTCGCGGCTATCTCTACTGGTCGCTGCTCGACAATTACGAGTGGGCGCACGGGACGACCATCCGCTACGGTCTGGCCGAGACCGACTTCGCGACCCTGGAGCGCCGGCCGCGCGCCGCCATGCACCTGTTGGCGGCCGTCGCCCGTGGCCGGGAGCTTCGGGTCGAGGCTCCGGAGGAGGCGCCGGTCCGTTGAGACCGATCGAGGCCTCCAGCCTGGAGCCCGGGGCCGAGCTGCGCGCCGAGGTGGTGGTCGTGGGCGCGGGGGCCGCCGGCATCACCACCGCCCTGGAGTTGGCCCGGCTGGGCTGCGAGGTGCTCTTGGTCGAAGGCGGGCGCCGCGAGCCCGACCCGGCGATCCAGGCCCTCCACGAGCTCGACTGCGTGGGCCGGCCGATGCGGCCCAACTATCTGCCTCGCCTGCGACAATATGGCGGGACCTGCAATCTCTGGGCGGGCCGGGCGATGCGGCTCACACCCGAGGATCTGGTCGCCCGCCCGGCGGTGCCGGAGGGGGCCTGGCCGATCCGTTGGGCCGAGCTCGAGGCGCTCTATCCGGAGGCCGAGCGGCTTCTGGGTCTCCCGGGGCCGGGCGCCTTCGCCGCCGGGCCCTGGCTCGCCCGGGCCGCGGCCGCCGAGCGGGCCCTGTTCGCGAGCGGCCGGCTCGTGCCGACCGTCTCCTTGTGGGCGGTGCGGCCCCGCCGCTTCGCGCGCGATTTCGGCCACCTGCTCGAGCGTGATCCCCGCATCCGCATCCTCCTCGGTGCCCAGGCCGTGGGCCTGCGCGAAGCGCGCGACGGCGATCGGATCGAGGCGGTCCGGCTGCGCACGCTCGGTGGTCGTGACCTCGAGGCGCGCGGTCGGCACGTCGTGCTCGCCTGCGGTGGGATCGAGAACGCCCGGATCCTCCTGCTTTCGACCGACCGCCGGCCGGAGGGCATCGGCAACGCCCACGGGCTCGTCGGCCGCTGCTTCATGGACCATCCGCGGGCGGTCTGGGGCAAGGTGGAGCTGGTCCCGGGTGCCGATCTCTGCCTGTTGCGCGGCCGCCCGATCCCGCGGGGCAAGATCCAGCTCGGCCTGGCCGTGGCCGCCGAGATCCGCGCCCGCCACGGGCTCCTCCACCACTACGTGACCTTCGAGAGCGAGCACTCTTCTTACGCGCGCGAGCGCTACGACCTCGCCGTCGAGCTCGCCAAACGCGTGCTGCGGCGCGGCCACGTGGGCAGCCGGCTGGATTGGCGCGGCGTCTTGGCCGGCGGCACCGCCGATCTGCTCTACCTGCTCTCCCCCAAGGAGATCCTGCCGCACGGGGTCTACCGGCTATTGTGGTCGCTGCGCCGGGCCGTGCCGCGCCGGCCCCGGGCCGAGCGTTTCGTGCTCGTGCATTTTTGCGAGCAGCCGCTCGACCCGGAAAGCCGCGTGACGCTCTCCGAGCGCCGCGACGCGCTGGGCGTGCCGATGGCCCGCTTGGACTGGCGCATCCAGCCCGAGGTCGAAGTCGGCATGACCGAGCTCGCGCGCGTGCTCGGTGAGGAGCTCGCCCGCCGCGGGCTCGGGCGGCTCGTGCCCGAGAGCGAGGCGCCCCGGTTCACCGACGCGTCGCACCACATGGGCACGACCCGGATGGGCGAGGATCCCCGGCGCAGCGTCGTCGACCCGCACGGTCGGGTGCACGGTGTGGCGAATTTGTGGATCGCCGGCAGCTCCGTGTTCCCCAGCGGCGGGCACGCCAACCCCACCCTCACCATCGTGGCCCTGGCCCTTCGCCAGGCCCGCCATCTGGCTCGGCTTCTGCGCGCCGGCTGAACCGCGCCCCGGCCGAGCGGTGCCGCGTCGATCACGAGCCGTGGGCGCCGGGTGGGGGCGCCGTCCCCCCCCGCCCACGGGCCGCTTCCATGCCCTCCGAGGTCCCCGCCGTTCGGTGCAGGCCCGATCCGGTCACGGGCGGGGTGACGGCGCCGAACGGGTCGTGCCGTCTCGCCGCCGTCGGCGGCGTCCCGCCCGGTCGAGTCGGTACGCCGGTCCGCCAGGGCGGGGCAGTTCTCGTGATCGACGGGAAAGACGACGCCGAAGCGATCCCGCTGCCACCGACCGAGGACCCGAACGACCGGAACGGAAAGCGGCACCGTCGTCCGCGGCTCTCTCTGCGAGGGCGAGCGACGTTGCGTCGCATGCCAGGGTGGCCGGCCGAGCGACGGGCGCGCGGCCGCCCCGGGTCGCGGCTTCGTTTTTTGGCCGAGGCTCGAAGGTTCCACCGCTTCGACCCTCGGGCAAGCCCCGGGTGGGGCGGCTCGCACGAGCGGAGCGGGTCGCGCTCCCGCGCAGCACCGATTGCCAACTGGGCGTGGCGCCGCACGTCGATCGTCACGGCCGCCCGCTCGTGCGAAAGGGCGCCGGCGCGATCGGCCGATTCCCGGGGCCCACCGATCGGCGGGGACGCACCGCCGCCGACGGGTGCGCGACCGGTGTCACCCGAGCGCCTGGGGTTCGCGATGCGGCCGCGACCGGCCGCGGGATCGGCCCGAGGGGCGCATGCCGATCTCGGTCGGTGGCCGGTCCCGGCCGGCACCGGCTCGCCGCCGAGCCTTCGCTCGCTGTCGGGCGGCCCTCGGAGAAGGCGGCCCCGCCACCCCAATCGGCCGCCGGTCGGCACCGACCAGGACGGCCGCTCCGCCTGGGGGACGACGCAGCGGTGCAAGCGGCCGTCGGTTGTCCGAGCGAACGAGCAGCAGCGGCGCGTGCGGAACCGAGTTCGGTCGTGACGGGACGAGAGGGCGCCGTCGACGGGTGACGCTCGGGCCGCGCCCGCGGCCTCGGGCACGGGATCGCCCGAACCGCTCGGCCCGCGCCCGGCACACGGCCGGCTGCATCCTCATCCAGGCTCGCTCGTGACCACCGGGCGAGCGCGCGGTGCGCGCCTCGCGCCCCGCCGGTCGAGCGATCGCATCGGCGACCGCCGACACCGGAGGACCGAGTGGCGGCTCGTTCGGGGCCGACCGATCGATCGGCCTCGGCCGCCAGTTCGAGCCGCTCGAGCCGGGCGGTCGGCATACGCTCGTCGACGACAGCGACCGTTTGCCGCCGCCTTGGTCGGATTCCACACCGCGGCCCGGCCGCGCCGGCTCCACGGCGTTCCGCTCGAGGCGGGGCCGGCGCAGATTCCGGTCGGCTCGGCTTCGATCGTGGGGCCGCCGCGAGCTGTGGGCTCGCCGGCGGAGCGGTCGGGCGAGCGAGCATCGGCGTCGGCCCGCGCCACCGCCGGTACCGGGTGCGATCGTACACTGCACCGGTCGCAGAACCGTCGCCGGGCCGTCGAACGGGGCCGCTCGAAAGGCGCGACCCGCGGTCCGGTCCCGTCCCCCGCACCGCTCGGCGTGCGCCGGTTTTGCCGGAGCGTGGACGCCCGCTTCCTTTCGAGCGGCGTTCGCCACCCGCGCCACCGTTCGCGAGATTCGGAAAGGGCCGCATGGGGACGTCGACGACCGCGGCGCGGCGGGCAGGGCGCCGCGGTCCGCACCCTGTGACGGTCCTTCGTGGCTCCCGGTTCACCTTGGGCTCACCCCGTCCACCGGACCGTCGCGCGCGAGGATCCCGGCCGCGCCTGGCCGCTACGCGGGCACGTCTTCGACCACGCGACGGTGCACCCGGGGCCGGGGCGAACGGAGCGTCGACAGCGTTTCGGAGCGGTCCGGTACCCCGCCACCACGTCCCCACCACGGTCGACGACGGCACCGATCGTTCGACCACCCTTCGCCACTCGCGCAGATTTCGCGGGGACGGGGGCTCGGGCCCCCGCCGGATGCCGGCCGCAAAGCTGCTCCCGTGCCCCATCGTGCCGGCGGCTGTGGACGGGTCGGCGAGCGGCGGTCGGCACCGAGGAGGCTCGCTCTGCGGCTGCCGCGGCGAGGGTGAAGCGTTGACGGCTGTTCCGCTCGGCGAACCGACCCTGCGTGCGTGCGGAGAACCTGTCCCGTGGCCTTTCGCGGGCCGGGTGGCGGCCGAGGCGTCCGGCGACGTCCTTTTCGATGTGCGGCGGCCCGGCAGGAACCCTTCGAGAAAGGGTCGAACAACGGACGGGGTCGAACTCGAGGGGAGGGACGGGCCGGCCAGCTTCGGTGGGAATGCCGCGACCGCACCGAACGAACCCCTTGCGAGCGGCCGGGCGAGCCCTGGGAACGAGCCTCGGTGCGGACCACTGGGAACGTCTCGGCGGGGCGCGGCGTTCGCGCTCGCCTGGCCGCTCGGGGGTATCCCTGGAGCGTGCCGATCCGGACCAGGGCGCATTCGGATTTCCCCGGGTGGGCGCCGGACCCGATCGAGCGGGCAGGCTCAGTCGAGCTCGAAGCGATTCTTGTAGTCGCGCTGGAGCGCAGGATCCTGCCGCTCCTTCTCGAGCCAACAGCGGCCGACGACCAGTCGCTCGATCTCGGTCCCCATGAAGCAGCGGAACGCGTCGGTGGGCGTACAGACGATCGGCTCGCCGCGGACGTTGAAGCTCGTATTGACGATCACCGGGCACCCGGTGCGTTGCTTGAACGCTTCCAGAAGGCGCCAGTAGAGCGGATTGGTCTCGCGATGCACGGTTTGGATGCGAGCCGAGTAATCGACATGCGTCACCGCCGGTATCTCGGAGCGGACGACGTTGAGCTTGTCGATTCCGAAGAGGGCACGCTCCTCTTCGGTCATGGCCCGGCGGCGCCGCACGACGACGTCGGCCACCAACAGCATGTAGGGACTGTCGGTGTCGAGCTCGAACCAATCCGCCACGTCCTCGCGCAGCACGGAGGGTGCGAAGGGGCGGAAGCTCTCTCGGTACTTGACCTTGAGATTCAAGAGCTTCTGCATCGTGGGAGAGCGCGCGTCGCCGAGGATCGAGCGCGCGCCCAGGGCCCGCGGGCCGAATTCCATGCGGCCTTGCATCCAGCCCACCGCCTTACCCTCGACGAGGGCATCGGCGGTCATGGTCACCACCTCGTCCTCCTCCAGGACCTCGTAGCGCGCGCCGCAGGCATCCAACTGGCGGCGGGTCTCTTCGAGGTCGAAGGCCGGGCCGAGATAGGCACCGTGCATCCCGTCCAGGGCCCCGTTGGCGGGAACTTTGGGCTTGTCGAGGAACTGGTGCCAGCAGGCGAGCGCGGCACCCAGGGCCCCACCCGCGTCACCCGCCGCCGGCTGGATCCAGATCCGCTCGAAACAGCCGTCCTTGAGCAGTTTGCCGTTGGCCACACAGTTCAAGGCCACACCACCGGCCATGCAGAGATGGCGCTCGCCGGTCTCGCGGGCGATCGATCGGCCGAGCTTCAAGACGATCTCCTCGGTGACCTTCTGGATCGAGGCCGCCAGGTCCATCTCGCGCTGGGTGAGCCGGTCCTCGGGTTTGCGGGGCGGCCCACCGAACAGGCGATGGAACTTCTCGTTGGTCATCGTCAGGCCGGTACAATAATCGAAATAGGACAAATCGAGTCTGAACGACCCGTCCTCCTTGATGTCGACGAGGTGATCCTTGATCAATTTGACATATTTCGGCTCGCCGTAAGGGGCGAGACCCATGACTTTGTACTCACCCGAATTGACTTTGAAACCTGTGTAGTAGGTGAAGGCCGAATAGAGCAGGCCGAGCGAATGAGGAAAGTGGATCCCTTTGACGATCCGAAGCTGGTTGCCGTGGCCGAGGCTCAACGAGGTCGTGCACCATTCCCCGACCCCGTCCATGGTGAGGACCGCCGCCCGGTCGAAGGGGGAGGGGAAGAAGGCCGAGGCGGCGTGCGCGAGATGGTGCTCGGTGAACAAGAGAGAGCCGTTCCAGCGCTCGCCACCGGGCAGTCGACGCAGCTCGTCGATCAGCATACTCTTCTGGAACAGCTTTTCCTTGACCCAGATCGGCATGGCGATCCTGAAGGAGCGGAAGCCCCGCGGCGCCATCGCCAGGTAGGTCTCCAACAGCCGCTCGAATTTCAAGAACGGCTTGTCGTAGAACACGACGTGGTCGACCCCGCCCATGTCGCAACCCGCTTCTTCGAGGCAATAGGTGATCGCCCGGGCGGGAAAGCCGGCGTCGTGTTTCTTGCGAGTGAAGCGTTCCTCTTGCGCCGCGGCGACGATGTCGCCGTCGACCACCATCGCCGCGGCACTGTCGTGGTAGAAAGCCGAGATACCGAGAATGCGCATCGCCGGCCGTCCCGCTCAGAAGAGCGTGTAGATGAACGGCGCCACCGCGCTGCCCTTGGTCAGCACCACGAGCCCGCCGAACAGCACGGTCATCACAAGGATCGGGAGCAGCCAGAATTTCTTGCGCTCGCGCATGAAGGCCCAGAGCTCGGCCAAGAAGCTCATCGATGCATCCTCTCAGAACTGGTTGCGCATGGACTCCGGCGCGGGCCCCGGTGGGTCCCGCACGATCCAGTAGCTCGGCGCTTCGGGATCCTTGCGCAGCCGCAGCAGGTCCTTGCCGCGCATGCGCAACCAGAGCCCGATCGGCACCACGGTCGTCGCATAGATCACGAACATGACGATCGGGTTGACGATCCGGAACAGGACCAGGCCCAAGCGGAGCCAGGCGCGGTTGAGGGGCGCCAAGAGGGCGGGTCGCACCACGCCCAGAGCGACCAGTAGCCCGCCCACCAGCAGCAACACCCAGGCGAGCATCGTCCAGCCGCTGAAGACCGAGCCCTTCAAGAGCCCCAGGGCCGCGAGGATCCCGCCCACCGTCAAGCCGAACGACCGATCGCTCGGGCCTTCGATCCGCTCCTGGGTTTCCAATCGCTCGTGAAAGCCGGAGGCCATACCGGGCTCCTTCTCACTGCTCTCGAGGCTCGGGCGCCGGGCCGGCCGCCGCCTCGGCTCGCGCATCGAGCGAGCGCAACCACGCCTCGACGGCGTCGGCGACGACCGCCTGGCCGATCGCGTTGGGGTGCCCGTCCACGGCGAAGAACAACGCCGGTCCCCGCCGCGAGGCCCGCGCCCGCAAGGCGTCGCCCACGTCGAGCACCGGCAGACCGGCCTGCACGAGGTGGGCTTCCAGGATCGCGCTCGGGCTCGGGGCGTCCTCCCCGAGGACCGGCAAATAGACCTCCTCCTTGGTGGGCATCAAGACCACGAGGAGTCGACCGCCACGGGTCTCGACCCGGGCCCGCAGCCGCTCGACCGCGGCCAGTGTGCGGGCGACGTCGCCCGGATCGGGGCCGCCCGGGCGCGGCAGGACGAGCTGTAGGCGTTCTCCGTTCTCCAGCACGAGGGTCCGGCCTCGCGAACGCCGGGCCAGGCTCCTGGCGACGTCGCGGGCGAACCAGAACAGATGAGTCCGTTGGGCGAGTCCGAGAAGGCCGTCGTCGAGCCAGCGATCCCCCTGGCCCCGAAAGCGACGGTAAGAACCGCGGGCCCCCTCCTCCAGCCACCGCGTGAACGCCCGATCGTCGTCCAGGTCGTTCCCGGCGAACAGGCACCAGAGGACGATCTCGGGCCCGAGCGACGCGCCGAACCGCTCGAACACCCGCTCCTGCTGCCAGGGGCCGCTGCCGATCAGGCCGAGATTGAGCACGCCCAGCTCCGGAAACCTTCGGCGCAACCGTGCTACCCAATCGGCCCCGTCGTCGGCGCCGTAGCCGAACGCCATCGAATCGCCGAGGACGACCAGGCGGACCGGTTGCGGCCACGGCTCCGGGTTGCGGAACCCTTTGCCGTCCAGCCGAAAGCGGAAGTCGAGATCGCCCCGGGCGATCCTTCCCTCAAGCCCCGGACGGTAGAGAAAGCCGATCTCCGGGTCGTCGACCATCAACGCCCGGCCCTCGCTGTCGGTGTCGCCCGCCACGTGAACCCAATGCACGCGCAGCGCCGCCTCCTCGCCGAGCAGGCCGGGGAAGGCCCGCAGCACGAGCTCGAACCCGACGAGCCCTACGAGCCCACTCGCAACCAGGAGGAACAGGTCGAGCATCGCCGCGCGCAAGCGGCGGCGTGCCGCCGGCGCGATCGTTCCCTGCTCGACCTGGGTCGACGTCGACACCCCTTCTCCTCGTTCGTCCGTCCTCGACGATCACCGTCGGGTCGGCGGACGATGCGACCCGGCGGTGGCTCCGTGTCCGCAACCGCCTCGGGCACCTCTCTACCATCCGATGGTTAAGAATCCACCAATGGCACCACCGTCCGGTCCGGATCGACGGCGCGGCCCGGCACGCACCACGTGGACAGGCGGAACCGGTCGAAGCTTGTTGCCGATCGGCCACGGTCCTAGCGGAGCTCCCGTGTTCCGTCGACGCGGCGGGGAGCGGGTGGCGGGACGGCTCGCTCGCCGCTGTCCGCCACGCGCCCCGGCCATCTTTCTGCTCGGAACCCCGATCCTCCCGCGTCGGCCCGGCTCCGTCCCCGCCTCGCCGAGGTCGCCAACGGGCTGCCACCTCGATTCGGATCACCGGAGATCGGGCATTCGTATCCGAGGTCGACGAGGCGCCGGGGCCGGAGGATCGCGGTCGAGCCGTCGACGCTCCACGGCGCGACCGCGGCCCCGGCTGCGGGTTCCGATCGCCGCGGCCGATGATGAGATGGATCCGCGGGTCGCGTGTGCGCCGATCTCCACCACGGCCGGCCTCGGCCAACTCGGCCGCCCCCGCGCCGCGTCGAACTCGGCGTTGGCCTCGACACGGGGCCTCCTCGAGGCCCGCCGGTGCGCTCGGCGGAGCCGGTTCGGGCGTGACGCGATCAGCGTGCCGGGCTCGTTCGTTGCCTTCGACCCGCTGGACCGTTCGCCGCAGGGGTCGATTTTCACGGTCTTGGCGAGGCCGAACGCTTCGGGAAGCCAAGCGCGTTGCGCCGCGTGCTACCGGGACGAGACGGCTGCGCGCGCCCGGTAGGCGGGCCGCTTCCCGCGGGGGGTGCGGTCGACCATGGCTGCCCGGCGGGATCCGGGTGTGGGGCCGGGCCTTCTCCGGCCGAACCTTCGCTCCGGCCCGAGGGGAACGCCGGGGCGGCGAACGCGCGCGAAGGGGACCGTCGGGGCAGATCTCAACTGGTAGTTCAAAACCCGACGCCAACGCTCTGTGGTGCCGGCCTTCGAGCGAAGTCTGGGGAGCGCCGAAAAACCTTTTGCTTCCAACAAGTTATGGTCGTATATGGAGAGTGTCCCGCAAGCCGTGACCAGCGACCGGGCGCGCCCGGTGCGGTCTCGGTCCGCAGCAGGGACGGACGGCCAGGACGGAGGCGTCGCGACGATGATCGCAGGGATCGCTGAGCGAGCCGGTGGGCGCGAGGGGCCGGTGGGACCGACACGGTCGGTCGCTGTGGGCGCAGATCGTACGAGGGGGCGCGGGCGGTCCGTCGCGTCCGATCTGATCGGAACGTCGAGCGCGGTCTTCGTCGGCCTCCTGCTGGTCCGCTCGGCGGCCGAGGCCCTGGAGCCCCGCGAGCGCGCCACGGTGCCCCCCAGCGCCGACGGGCTTCCTGCGACCGGAGAAGCCGCACCAGACGAGGTGCCGGCTCCGTCGGCGGATTTCACGGCCGTAGCCTCGCCCGTGGCCGGGTCGGTGTTGACGGCCGGGATCGTCATCGATCCCGCCCTCCTGACCCGGCTCGCCGGCGAGGCCCGGTTCGACGCCGGCGGGGCCGTTTCGCTGCTCGGCCCACGGCCGGTCCCGGGGCCGGCCGAAGGAGCCGATGCCGCGCCGGTCCTGGCCCCGCCGATGGCGACCATCGACCACGAGCCGATCGCGTGGACGTCGGCACCGTCGCTCGAGGCCGGAGACCCGCCCGGCGAAGATCTCGGTCCGATCGGCGAGGAGCTGGTGGGCAGCGACGGCGACGACGTCCTCGTCGGCGGCCCCGACGACGACCGGATCGCCGGCGGTGCCGGTGACGACACCCTGATCGGTGCCGGGGGCGACGACATCTTGGACGGCGGGCCCGGCAACGACACGCTCGACGGCGGCCCCGGTCACGACGTGCTGGTCGGCGACGAGGGGAACGACACGCTCCTGGGCGGCCCGGGGAACGACCGGTTGGACGGCGGCCCCGGCGACGACCAGATCGACGGCGGCGCGGGTGACGACGTGACCACCGGCGGAACGGGTGACGATCGGGTGACCGTCGACACGCCCGCCGACCTGGTCTTCGAGGATCCCTGGGGCCGCGACGGCGGGGGGCGGGACACGCTCGTCGTCGCGCCGGATTTCGGCGCGCAGCTGGAGAAGGCCTGGCCCATCTTGGCCAAAGGCGGCCTCGCCACCTTCATGGTCGGTGACGCCGTGCTCGGATCGCCGCCGCCGGGCGCGCCGCCCTTCAAGTGGCAGGTCCCGCCCAACGTCGAGAACGTCCGGCTCACCGGCGGCGAGGCCCATGCCGTCGTCGGGGACGACGGCCCGAACGTGCTGGAAGGCAACGAGGCGGCGAACAAGATCTGGGGCGGGGGCGGCGACGATCGGGTCCGCGGTGGGGCCGGTGACGATCAGCTGTTCGGCGGGCCGGGGAACGATCTGCTCATGGGTGACGAAGGCGACGATCTCCTGGCGGGTGGGGCGGGCGACGACCTGCTCTACGGCGGTCCGGGAAACGACACCTACGTCTTGGGTCTGGCCGAGGTCGGGGTCGACCGGATCTTCGATCTCGAAGGGGCCAATCGGATCCGTATCGACGGGGCCGACCCGGCCCGGCTGACGGCTCGGCTGGAGGGCGACGACCTCCACCTCGCCTACGAGGGACGCGATCGAGCGGTCGTGGTCGGCCATCGCGGACACGAGCAGGCGCTGGCGACGATCGAGATCGACGGTCGCAGCTATCGGCCGGCCGATTTCCTCCCGACGGACGCGCCCTCGGGCGGGGACCTGCTCGCCGACTTCCTCGATCCCGGGGCTTCGCACCGCATGGTCGTCCTCGACGCACCGCTCGATGGGGTGATCGCGAGCGCGCAGGCACCGACCGGACCCGGGGGGTTCCCGGAACTGTTCCCGGGCGCCGATCTGTGGGCCGCGGACCCGGTCGCTCCGGACGGCGAGGCGGCTGGCGAACGAGGCGCGTCGGGCGTGCCGGCGGACGAACGCGTCCCGCTCGCGGGCGACCGCTGAGGCGAGGGGGGGCCGGCGGGACGGCGCGGACGGGCCCGCGGCCCCGGTCACCGGGTGGTCGTGTCTCGTCGGTGGTCGCGGAGGCTTCGGCCATGGCCACGCGGTGTCCCATCTCAACGGGACAGGCGGAGCTTGGAAATCCGCGCGGCGATCTGTTGGAAGGCCGCGCGCAGCTCGGCGGTGGTCTCGGTGGTGTAGAAATGCTGCGGGCTCGAGGCACAGGAACGGAGGAAATTGATGGCTTGCGTGCTTCCACCGAGGCCAAGGCCCACGGTATAAAGGGTGATACCTTTGGCCTTGATCGCACTGCACAGTTGGCTGGCCTGAGAGAACGAGCTGCCGTTGGTCGCATTGCAGTCGATTTTGAAAGATTTGTCGCTGCTGGCGGTATTTTTTGCGACGACGCCATTGCAGTAGGCCGTGTTGAACTCACCGTCGGTCATCAGGACGAGAATCTTCTTCGTGTCGGGATCGTCGTACGGGGCAGGGATCGCGGACCCGGTCCAGATCCCGAAGGTCGGCGACAGCGTGTACCAGCCCCACGCCAAGCCGATGTGCCCGGCGGTCCAACCCGAGGCGACGAAGCTTGCGACCGTGTTTTGCAGCAACAATTTGTTGCTCGAAAGAGGGATCATTGTCACGGGCGGGCAAGGATAATATGCACTTGCGTAATTTGGCCCCACGGGATCCGATAAGGGCGACGTGTCCGTATATCGTTGTGGCCCTACACGCTCGCTTACGCATGTGCTTATCGCGACTCTTCTTGTCGCACCAGCGGCATCTTTGAAGATGTAATATTGGCAGCCTGGTGAGTTGCAATCGTCCGGACGTGGTGTTCCGCGGACCAAGTCGGCCAGATCCCTACCGACGTTGACGCCGTTGGAATAGGGAACGATTGCGATCTTACTGTAATAGGGTATTTGAACATCACGCACCACCACGTCGATGAGATCCTGGGCCGCCGCCTTGAGCGCCGCGAGCCGGCTACCGGCCATCGAGCCCGTGATGTCGAGGACGAGTGCCACCTCGAGGTTCGAGCCACCGACCGTCACCTCGGCTTCTGCACCGACCTCGATCCGGTCCATGCCGATCACCCGCAACAGCGTTGTCGGAACGGTTGCGCGGGCGTCGACCTCGACCGTGAGCGGACCGCGCCGCACGGTCAGGTCGGTGAGCTCACCCCAGCGCGCGGCATCGTAGTTGGCGCGCAAATAGCGCTCGACCGTGGCGATCGCCGCGCTCTCGCTGGTTTCCTGCGCCGCGGCCAGAGCCGCGGCGTCCAGAGCCGCCCGCAACGAGCTCCGGGCGACCACGGCCCGGCCGACGTCGATCGCCGTCCCGGCGGCGACGACCAGCGGCACGAGCGCGAAGGCCACGGTTGCGGCCACCGCCCCGGCTCGATCGTCGCGCCAGCGCGGGCGGGCGCGGGGCGGGGGAGATCGCACGGGCGCCGCCGAGCAAGCGTTGGTGTAGGGCATCGTCCCGAGCCTTCCTGCCGACCTCGGGAGCGAGGCTACGAGGGAATTCTTAACAATTCGTTGAGCGCGCCGGAGCGGATTCGCCCGGGGCCGGGTTCACTCCTCGAGGGCGGCCGACAGGGCCGCGGCCCGCGCCCGGCGCGTCTCCCCTGCTCGGTAGACGGCCTGGAGTTGCGGATCGACTGGGGTGACCGGGCCCGCGGAAAGACCCGCGCGGGTCACCGCCTCGCGTGGATGGGACCAGAAACGCACCGCCAGTCCCGCCAGGATCGCCGCACCGCGCGCCCCGTCGAACCCGCCGGCCAACGGTGCGACCGGCAGTCCCAGCTGGGCGGCCAGCATGGCTCGCCAGACTTCCTCCCGGCTCGCGCGCCCGAGCAGCCGAACCGGTGCACGCAGCGCGAGCTGCCGGCGCACGGCCGAGCACCTCTCGGCGAGCGCGTAGCCGATGCCTTCAACCACGGAGCGGGCCAGCTCGGGCCGGCCGTGGCCGGCACGCAGCCCGATCCAAGCGCCGGCCGCCTCGGACCCACCGGGATCCGCCTGGAGGGCGGGGAGGAAGAGCAAGCCCGCCGCCCCCGGATCGGCCCGTGCCGCTTCCCCCAGGAGTGCGGCCTCGGGCTCGACCGCTGCGGCCTCGGCCGCCGAAGCCCACTCGGGCGCCAGCGAGCGCGCCGACCAGATCAGGGGATCGACCGCGAGCGGGACGGTTGCGAGCACGTGCCAGCCGCCGATCGCATCGCACAGCGTCTCCACGGTCGCTTCGGCCGGCGGCGGTGGGTGCTCGCTGCGGGCCACGATCCCCGCACCGGGATCCAGCCAGACGAGCGCGTCGCCGTCCGCGACCAGTCCCGCCGCCAGAGCGCCGCAGCCGAGCGTCGTGCCGCCGGCCACCACGGGGAGGCCTTCCGGCAAGCCGGTCTCCGCCGCCCCGGCGACGCTCACCCGCCCGGTCACCTCGCTGCCTTCGAAGACCTCGGGGAGGAGTTCGGGTGCGATCGCGAGCGCCTCCGACCGCGCAGCGCTCCAGCGCCGGGCGACGACGTCGAACAGCCCGGTGCCGGAGGCCCAGCCGACATCGGTGGCCAGTTCGTCGGTCAACCACAGTCGCACCGCATCGGCGGGCGCCAGCACCTTGGCCACCCGTTGCGCCAGCTCCGGCTCGTTGGCGGCGAGCCAGAGGATCTTGGCCGCCGGCGAGGACGCGGTCACGCGCGGACCCGGCGACCGCGCCAGTCCGGCCTCGGCCAGACGGTGCGCGACCTCGCGCGCCTCCTCGACCGCCCGCCGATCGGTCCCGCCGATGGCCGGGCACAACGGTCGCGAGGTCCGATCGAGGAACACGAGCGCGCCCGGCTCGCCGGCCAGCCCCAGTGCGACCAGCTCCACCTCGACGGCCGCCTTGAGGCGGGCGACGATCTCCCGCACGGCGCTCCGTAGGAGGAGGGGATCCTGCTCCACACGATCGGCAGAGGACCGGCTCGGGGGATGCTCGACGACCGCCCGCGCGAGTTCCCGTCCGTCGGCCGACAGGATCACGCCGATGCTGCGCGTGGGTCCGATGTCGATGCCCGCGGTGGCCCGCGCGCGGCTCCCGGCCACCATCCCGATCGCTCCCGGCCGGCCAGCGCCGGCTCGCCTTGTCGGTCGACACCCCGCTCTCTATAAGCAGCGCCGCCGGGTGCCAAGCCGCGTGAGGACGCGGCCCGCGCACCCCGGACCCGTGCCACCACGCTCACGGCCCGATCCGCTTGTCGTCCGCCGATCCGCCCGCCCCGCCCCTCGTCCACCTCGCCCTGCCCAAGGGCCGGATGCAGGACAACGTCCTCAAGCTCCTGGCCGATGCCGGCATCCGGCTGACCTTCGATCGGCGCGGCTACCGGCCTGCCCTCTCGCTGCCGGGCTTCGAGGCCAAGCTCTTGAAGCCGCAGAACATCGTCGAGATGCTGCATCTCGGCTCGCGCGATCTCGGCTTCGCCGGTGCCGATTGGGTGGCCGAGCTCGAAGCCGAGCTCGTGGAGCTCGTCGACACCGGGCTCGATCCGGTCACGATCGTGGTGGCCGCCGCCCCGAGCTTCCTCGAGAACGGCCGGCTGCCGGCGCGTCCCTTCGTCGTGGCCACCGAATATCAGCGGCTCACCGCGCTCTGGTTGGAACGGCGCGGCCTGCGGGCGCGCATCGTCCGCTCTTATGGAGCCACCGAGGTGTTCCCGCCCGAGGACGCCGACTGCATCGTCGACAACACCGCCACCGGTGCCACGTTGCAGGCCAACGGGCTCGTCGTGGTGGACGAGGTGATGCGCAGCTCGACCCGCCTCTATGCCAACCCCAGGTCCCTCGACGATCCGGCCAAGCGGCCGATCATCGAACATTTCACCCTGCTCGTCCGCTCGGTGCTGGATGCGCGCAAGCGGGTGATGCTCGAGGTCAACGTCGCCAAGGAGCATCTCGAACGGGTGGTCGAGATCCTGCCCTGCATGCGCGAGCCCACGATCGCGCCTCTGCACCACGAGGCCGGTTTCGCGGTCAAGGCGGCCGTGCCCCGCAGCCAACTGCCCGAGCTCATCCGGGCGATCAAGGAGCGGGGTGGGACCGACATCGTGGTCTTCGACATCGCCCAGATCGTGGTGTGAGCATCGACCCGAGCGGAGGAGGCGCCCGTGGAGGGCAAAGGAGAGGGGCGGATCGGTGCCGTCGATCGACGAACCGCCGAGACCACCGTGACGGTTCATCTGCGGCTCGACGGTGAAGGGCGCAGCGAGGTCGCCACGGGCCTGGGCTTCCTCGATCACATGCTGGCCCAACTCGCCCGCCACGGCCGCTTCGATCTGGAGCTGGTCTGCGAAGGTGACCTCGAGGTCGACGATCACCACACGGTCGAGGATTGTGGCTTGGCTCTGGGCAGCGCGCTCGATGCGGCTTTGGGCGAACGGCGCGGCATTCGCCGGTTCGGCTTCGCCTACGCGCCTCTGGACGAGGCCCTCGCTCGCGTGGTGGTCGACCTCTCCGGCCGGCCCGCGCCACACGTTCGGTTGGGCTTGCGCCGGGAGCGGATCGGCGAAGTCTCCTGCGAGTGCCTCGCGCATTTCTTCCACTCCCTCGCGGTCGCCGGCCGAATGGCCCTGCATGTCGACGTCGAGCGGGGCGAGAACGATCACCATCGCATCGAAGCCGCCTTCAAAGCGCTGGCCTTGGCCTTGCGCCAAGCGGTAAGTTTCGACGGCTCGGATGCGGTGCCCAGCACCAAGGGCGTGCTCTGAGCGCGAGGGAATGGTGGCGAGGGTGCGGCGAGGGCGAGGCGATCCGTGAGCGAGGTCCTGATCGTGCCCACCGGCACGGCCAATCTCGCCAGTGTCGTGGCGGCGTTGCGCCGGCTCGGCGCCACCGTGCGGCTGGCCGAGCGTGGCCGCGAGATCCTCACCGCCGGTCACGTGATGGTCCCGGGGGTGGGGGCTTTCGGGGCGGCCATGGCCCGGCTCATGGGCCAGGGCTTCGCCGAGGCGCTGCGCCGCCGGATCGCCATGGACCTGCCGACGATCGCCGTCTGCGTGGGCCACCAGCTGCTGTTCGCGGCGAGCGAGGAGAGCCCGGGGGTGGCCGGGCTCGGCATCCTTCCCGGCACGGTCCGGCGGTTCCCGGAAGGTGTGCGCACCCCTCAGTTCGGCTGGAACGAGGTCGTCCCGGAGCCCGGCTGTCGCCTCGTCGAACCGGGCTGGGCCTATTTCGCCAACAGCTATCGAGCGGTCGAGGCGGAAGGGTGGGCGGTCGCCCGCGCCGATCACGGTGGGCCGTTCCTGGCGGCGATCGAACGAGGTCGTGTGCTCGGCTGCCAGTTCCACCCCGAATTGTCGGGGCCGTGGGGCGCCCGGCTGCTCCAGCGATTCCTGGAGCTGCGCTGAGATGCTCGCGCGCCGCGTCATTCCCTGCCTCGACGTGAGCCACGGCCGGGTCGTCAAGGGCGTGCGCTTCCAGGGGTTGCGCGATGCCGGGGACCCGGCCGAACTGGCCGCGGCGTACGAGGCCCAGGGTGCCGACGAGATCGTGATCCTCGACGTTTCGGCGACGCCGGAAGGCCGCGGCCACCAGTTGGAGACGGTCGAGCGGGTGCGCGCGGTGCTGTCGATCCCCTTGACCGTGGGGGGCGGCATCCGCAGCGAGGCGGACGCCTGGCGGCTGCTCGAGGCCGGCGCCGACAAGGTCTCGGTCAACACCGCGGCGGTCGAGCGACCGGCGCTGCTCGCCGAGATCGCCGCGCGGTTCGGCCGCCAATGCTGTGTGCTGGCGATCGACGCCGCCCGCCGCGGCGATCGGTTCGAGGTGCTGATCAAGGGCGGGCGCGAAGGCACCGGGCTCGACGCCGTGGCCTGGGCGCGCGAGGGCGAGCGCCGGGGGGCGGGCGAGATCCTGCTCACCTCCTGGGATCGCGACGGGACCCGGGCCGGATACGATCTGCCCCTCACCCGCGCCGTCGCCGCCGCGGTGCGCGTGCCGGTGATCGCCTCCGGTGGCGCCCATTCGCCGGCCCACCTGTTGGAGGCGCTCGAAGCCGGAGCCGATGCCGTGCTGGCGGCCTCGATCTTCCACGACGGGGATCTCACCGTGGCCGAAGTCAAGCGGTTCCTGGCCGCCCACGGGGTCGTGGTGCGGCCGTGATCGTCCCCTCGATCGACCTGCAGGGGGGACGCACGGTCCAGCTCGTGGGCGGCGAAGCGCTCGCCCTCGAGGCCGGCGATCCCTTGCCGATCGCCGAGCGGTTCGCCCTCGCCGGCGAGATCGCCGTCGTCGATCTCGACGCGGCCCGCGGCGAGGGCTCCAACGCGGCGCTGATCGAGCGGCTGTTGGACGCCGGTTACGCCTGCCGGGTGGGTGGCGGCATCCGCGAGCTGGACACGGCGATCCGCTGGCTCGATCGGGGGGCCGCCAAGGTGATCCTGGGCACCGCGGCGAGGCCCGAGCTGTTGGCCCGCCTGCCGCGCGAGCGGGTGATCGCCGCCCTCGACGCCCGCCACGGCGAGGTCGTGGTCGAGGGTTGGCGCAAGCCCACGGGTCGGGGGGTGCTGGAGCGGATCGCCGAGCTGCGGCCCCACGTGGGCGGATTCCTCGTGACCTTCGTCGAGCGCGAGGGACGCCTGGGCGGGACCGACCTGGCCCTGGCCGAGGCGGTGGTGCGGGCGGCGGGCCCCGAATGTCGCGTGACGATCGCGGGCGGTGTCACGACCGCCGAGGAGATCGCTCGGCTCGATCGGCTCGGCGCCGACGCCCAGGTCGGCATGGCGCTCTACACCGGCAAGCTCGATCTGGCCGATGCGATCGCCGCGCCGTTGCGCTCCGACCGCCCGGACGGACTGTTCCCCACGCTCGTGTGCGACGAACGCGGCCTCGCGCTCGGCCTCGCCTGGAGCTCGCGCGACTCGTTGCGGGAGGCGGTCCGTACCCGTGCCGGCGTGTACCAGTCCCGCTCGCGCGGTCTGTGGGTCAAGGGCGAGACCAGCGGGGCCACGCAGGAGCTCTTGCGCGTCGATCTCGATTGCGACCGCGACTGCTTGCGCTTCCTGGTCCGCCAGAAGGGCCCGGGATTCTGCCACCTCGAGCGGTTCTCCTGTTTCGGCCCGGCCGAGGGCCTGGCCGCGCTCGAGGCCATCTTGCGGGCGAGGCGGACATCCGCACCGCCGGGCTCGTACAGCGCCAAGCTGTTCGCCGAGCCGGCGCTCCTGGCCGCCAAGCTGCGCGAGGAGGCGGACGAGCTCGCCCGCGCCGACACGCCCGCCGAGATCCTCTGGGAGGCGGCCGATCTGCTCTATTTCACGCTCGCCAAGCTCACGGCTGCGGATCTCTCCTTGGCCGAGGTCGAGCGCGTGCTCGACCGGCGGGCCCGCAAGGTCACCCGCCGCGGCTGAGCGGGGCCGCACGACGCCGACCCGGCGGGCCGGCCTCGCCACGAGCGCCACGAGAGCCGCGAGCAGCCGGCCGAGCCCTCGGCCGAGGGCCGCGCCGATCGCCGCGAGCACGGATCCGACCGGTACCGAGGACACGCGCACCTCGAAAGGCAGCCTGGCTGCCGCCTTTGTCGCACGCGAAGGTTGAAAAATCCTTAACGCGATCGGCCGCCGGCGGATCCGGTGCGATCGGCGCCTAGCCGGTTTCCAGCAGCGCCGCCTCGAGCCCCTCCGCACCGGCGGTCACACTGGCGAGCAGGCCCGCGGTCTCGGGCAGGAGGTGGGCGCACCAGAACCGCGCCAACCCCGGCCAGGCCTCGCCGCCTGCCGTACCGGCCTGCGCCGCCCGGGCACCGCGGGCGAGGAGGAAAGCGCCCAGCGTGTGGCCGAACAGCCGCAGATAGGCGTTGGCCGCCGCCCCGCGCTGCTCCTCGTCCGCCGCCTGCACGTAGCGGGTCGCGGCCTCCAGCCGCCCGAGCCCCTCGCGGAGCGGAAGCCGCAGCTCGCCCGGCGCGCGATCGAGATCGGCGCGCAGCTCCTCGACCAGCGTCCAGGGCAGCCGCCCCTCGGCCATCACGAGCTTGCGGCCAACGAGGTCGAGCGCCTGGATGCCGTTGGTGCCCTCGTAGATCGGCAGGATCCGCGCGTCGCGCCAATGCTGCGCCACGCCCGTCTCCTCGACGAAGCCCATCCCGCCGTGGACCTGGATCGCCGCGTGCGTGATCTCCTGGGCGAGGTCGGTACACCAGGCCTTGACGAGCGGCGTCAACAGCGCCACGCGCTGCGCCGCTCGCTGCCGTTCTTCGGGATCGGCGGCCCGCTGCGCCCGATCGACGAAGGTCGCGGTCCAATAACAGAGCGCGCGCATGGCGGCGATCTGGGCCCGCATGCGCACGAGCATCCGCCGCACGTCGGGAAACGCCAGGATCGGCACCGGCCGACCGTCCACGCGCCCCTGGATCCGGCCGCGCGCATAGGCGAGCGCGGCCTGGAAGGCCCGCTCGGACAGGCCGAGCCCTTCGTGGCCGACGGCCAGCCGGGCGTTGTTCATCATCGTGAACATGCACGAGAGGCCCCGGTTCGGCTGGCCCACGAGCCAACCCACCGCGCCCTCCGCCTCCCCGTAGGCCACGACACAGGTGGGTGACGCGTGGATGCCCACCTTGTGCTCGAGCTTGAGCACCCGCCAATCGTTGCGTGGGCCCGGACCACCATCCGGCCCCGGCAGATGTTTGGGTACCAGGAAGAGCGAGATCCCGCGGGTCCCCTCGGGCGCATCGGGCAGCCGCGCCAGCACCAGGTGGATCAGGCTCTCGGTGAGGTCGTGGTCGCCGAACGTGATGAAGATCTTCTGACCGAACAGCCGATAATGGTCGTCGCGCGGCTCGGCGCGGGTGCGGATCGCCCCCAGATCGGAGCCCGCCTGTGGCTCGGTGAGGCACATGGCGGCGGTCCACTCGCCCGAGATCAGCTTGGTGGCGTAATACCGCTTCTGCTCCTCGCTGCCGTGATGGAGCAGGGCTTCGACCGCACCCTGGGTCAGCAAGGGCGCGAGTTCGAAGGTCATGTTGGCGGCGTTCCAGAGATCGGCCAGCGCGGTGTTCCAGGTCCAGGGCAGATCCTGGCCGCCATAGGCCTCGGGGAACACGACCCCCATCCAGCCGCCCTTGCGGAACTCGGCATAGGCCTCCTTGAAACCCGGGGCGGTGCGGACCACGCCGTTCTCCAACACCGCCCCGTACCGGTCGCCCACGGCGTTCAACGGCGCCAGGACCTCGGCCGCCAGCGTCCCCGCCTGCTCGAGCACGGCATCGAGCAGATCGGGCCCGGCGTGGTCGAGGCCGGGCAGGGCGGCGAGCTGCTCGACCTCGGCGATCGCCCGCAGCACGAAGCGCATCTCGGAAAGCGGAGGGGTGAACACCGTCATGGGTCGCCTCGTTCGCTCGGCCTTCGCGGTCGGCGCGCCACGGGCGAGCCCCTCTCGTGCGCATCGCCCGGCCGCCGTCCTGTCGGGCTCGTGCCGGCACGGCGTGGCTCGACCGGCTCGCCCACGAAGGCGTGGCGAGGACGACCGATCGACGCGAGGTCGATCGGCGGGCTCGTCGTCGGCGTTCGAGCCATTGCTCGCATCACGATCGCCACACCGCGGTCCTCGGCCGCGACGAAGCGCGAGCGGCCGCGATCCTCGAGTGGATCGGCGGGTCGCGAACCGGGCAGCGGCCGAGGACCCGGGTCGCCCCGCGCGGCCGGGCACGTGGGGGCAGCCGAGACCAACCGGGCCGTGGGTGGCAGTTCAGCGATCCCGGCCAGCCGGCAGCCGGCCGCCGGCTGCGGCCGCGGGGCCACCGGCCGCTCCCGGAGCGAGTCGTGCTCAGTGGCGCAGGACAACCGTCTTGACCGCGGTGAAACCGTAGAGCGCCTCGAAGCCCTTCTCGCGGCCGTGGCCGGAGTGCTTGAAGCCGCCGAACGGCAGCTCGACGCCGCCGCCCGCACCGTAGGCGTTCACGAACACCTGGCCGGTGCGGATCGCTCGCGCCAGGCGCATCCCGCGGCCGAGTTCGCGGGTCCACACGCCGGCCACGAGGCCGTAGGGCGTGCCGTTGGCGAGGCGGATCGCGTCGGCCTCGTCCTCGAACGGGAAGGCCGCCAGCACCGGCCCGAACACCTCCTCGCAGGCCAGCCGATTGGCCCGCGGGACCGGGCCGAACAGCACCGGCTCGACGTAGAAGCCGCCGGCCGGAAGCCCGGGTTCGAGCTTGCCGCGGGCGATCACCGGCACACCCTCCGCGAGCGCCCGATCGACATAGCCCTGAACGCGCTTGCGCTGGGTCTCCGAGACCAGCGCCCCCATGTCGAGATCCATCTCGTGGGTGCCGACCCGGACCTGCGCGAACCGCTCGGCCAGCCGACCCACCACCTCGTCGTAGGCCTTGCGCTCGATCAACACGCGCGAGCCGGCCGAGCAGGTCTGGCCGGCGTTCTGGGTGATCGCGGTGACGACCACCGGGATGCAGGCGTCGAGATCGGCGTCGGCGAAGATCACCTGCGGGCTCTTGCCGCCGAGCTCGAGCGTGCAGCCCACGTGGTTCTTGGCGGCCGCCGCCTGGACCAGGGTGCCCACCTCCGGAGAGCCGGTGAAGGAGAGGTGGTCGATGTCGGGATGGGCGGCGAGCGCCGCACCGGCTTCCTCGCCGATGCCGCAGACCACGTTGAGGGCCCCGTCGGGGAAGCCCACCTCGCGGGCGAGCTCGGCCATGCGCACGATCGACAGGCCCGCCTCCTCACCCGGCTTGACCACGCAGGCGTTGCCGGTGGCCAGCGCCGCACCCACCGAGCGGGCGAAGATCTGGGCCGGATAGTTCCACGGCACGATGTGGGCGGTGACCCCGTGCGGCTCGCGCAGGGTGAGCACGGTGTAGCCCTCGAGGAACGGGATGGTGTCGCCCATGAGCTTGTCGGCGGCACCGCCGTAGAACTCGAAATAGCGGGCGGTGACGGCGATGTCGGCGCGTGCCTGCTTCATGGGCTTGCCGGTGTCGCGCGCCTCGAGTCGGGCGAGCTCCTCGGCGTGGCGGCCGATCGCCTCGGAGAGCTTGAGGAGGAGCCGGCCGCGCTCGACCGCGGGCGTGCGTCCCCAGGCCCCTTCGAAGGCGGCGCGGGCGGCCTGGACGGCGGCGTCGACGTCGGCGGCCCCGCTGCGCGGGGCGGTGGCGAAGGGCCGGCCGTCGGAGGGGCAGACGTGCTCGTAGGTGCGGCCGTCGCGGGCCGGCACCGACTTGCCGCCGATCAGGTTGAGGTAGCTGTCCATGGATTGGCCCCCGATCCGCGAAGGTTCTCGCTGGCGCGAGAGATGGCACGCCCGGCCGTCGCGGGCCAGAGGGCTCGACGGCACTCGGCCGGCCTGCCGGCGCACCGTTCCGATGCCGTGGTAGACGGTCGGTCGCGGCGATGCCAAAGACGGGGCGAGGGGACATGCGATGAGCGAGCTCGATCTGCCCGTGCTCGCGTGCGCGCCGGAGGGCGAGCGGCTGGAGCGCAAGGCCTCGGCCAGCGACGTGAACGCGCTGCGTCGGACCATCTGCGCGTTCGCCAACGCTCTGGGCGGCGCCGACGAACCCGGCGTGATCCTCGTCGGTCTTCACGACGACGGACGCTGTGCCGGTCTCTCCGTCGACGATGCCCTGGTCCGCAGGCTGGCCGAGCTGCGGTCCGACGGGAAGCTGCACCCGTTCCCGACCGTGCAGGTGACGCGCGCGATCGTCGACGGCTGCGAGATCGTGGTCGTCCGGGTGGAGCCCTCGGACAACCCTCCGGTCAAGTTCGAGGGGCGCACCTACGTCCGCGTCGGCTCGACGACGCGGGTCGCGACGGCGGAAGAAGAGCGCCGGCTCGTCGAACGGCGTCGGTGGGCCAACCTTCCCTTCGATCAGCAGCCGGTTCCGCAAGCCGAGCTCGCGGACCTGGACCTTCGCCGTTTCGAGCTCGAGCTCTTGCCGGCCCTGGTGCCTCCCGACGTGCTCGAAGCCAACGAGCGCACGCTCGAGGACCAACTGCGTGCACTCCGTCTGCTGCGTCCCGACGGGCGGCCCACGGTGCTGGCCGTCCTGCTCCTCGGAAAAGATCCCCTGGTTTTCTTTCCCGGAGCCTATGTGCAGCTCGTGCGCTTCGCCGGCCGCGGGCTCGGCGACCCGATCCGGGACCAGAAGCAGCTCTCGGGCACTTTGCTCGATCAGTTCCGCCAGCTCGACGAGATCGTCGAGCTGCACATCGAGCGGGCGGTCGTGATCGGGCCGGGGCCGGCGATCGAACGGCCGACCTACCCGTCCGAGGCGCTCCGTGAGTTGGCCCGCAACGCGTTGATCCATCGAAGCTACGAGATGGGGACCACGCCCGTGCGGATCTCCTGGTTCGACGATCGGGTCGAGATCACCAGTCCGGGCGGTCCCTACGGCCTGGTCACGCGCGAGAATTTCGGCCGGCCCAACGTCACCGACTACCGCAATCCGGGAATCGCCGAGGTCGCGGCCCGGCTCGGCTACGCCCAGCGCTTCGGCACCGGCATCGCCCGGGCGCGAGCCGCACTCGCCCGTAACGGCAACCCGGATCTCGAGTTCCTCGTCGAGCCGACCTTCGTGACCGCCATCGTCCGAGCCGTGACGTGAAGACGATCGCGCTTTTCAACAACAAGGGTGGGGTGGGGAAGACCTCCCTCGTCTACCATTTGACGTGGATGTTCCGCGAGCTGGGTTTGAAGGTCGTGGCGGGCGATTTCGACCCGCAGGCCAACCTCACGACCTTCTTCCTGGACGAGGAGGAGATCGAGGAGCTGTGGGAGCGGGACGAGCCGAACACGGTCTGGCGCGCCGTGCGGCCGCTCTACGAGGGCAGCGGCGGGATCGACCGGATCCGACCGATCGTCCCGGACGACGGCATCGCGCTCGTGGCCGGTGATCTCGAGCTCTCGCGTTACGAGGACGAGCTCGGCCGGGCCTGGACCGATTGCGCCGACGGTAGGGAACGCGGCTTTCGGGTCGTGGGGGCGTTCGCCACGGTCCTCCGCCAGGCCGCTTGCGAGATCGAGGCGGATGTCGCGCTGGTCGATCTGGGCCCCAATCTCGGATCCATCAACCGTGCGGTGCTCACCGCCTGCGATCACGTCGTCCTTCCCCTGGCACCCGACCTCTTCTCGATCCAGGGGTTGCGCAACGTCGGGCCTGCCTTGCGCGAGTGGCGCAGGCAGTGGGCGGGTCGTCGCGAGAAGGCACCCTCGAAGCTGGAGTTCGTGCCCGAGGGGCGGATGCAGCCGGCCGGCTACGTGCTCATGCGCCATTCCGTTCGGCTCGACCGACCGGTGCGCGCCTACGAGCGGTGGATGGCGCGGGCACCGCTGGCCTATCGCGAAGCAGTGCTCGGTGAAGCCGATCCAGTCGCCCCGCCGGTTGGCGAGGACCCGTACTGCCTCGCCCACCTCAAGGATTACCGTTCGCTCATGGCGTTCGCCCAGGAGGCCCGCAAACCCATGTTCCTGTTGAAGCCGGCGGACGGGGCGATCGGCGGCCATCAGACGGCCGTGCGGGACTGTTACGAGGATTTCGCGAAGCTCGCCCGGGCCGTGGCCGAACGCTGCGGGATCACGATCCCGGCGCGCTGAGGAAGGCTCACCCGTCCGTGCGCGCGAGCGCTTCGGCCTCGGCGAGAACGAGCGCGGCCGCGGGCGGCAACAGGTTCTGCTCGCGCACGAAGCGCGCGAGGCGGGCGGTCAGGTCGAGCAGCTCCGGGATCGCTTCGAACACCGCGTTGAGCATCCGCGCCTGCTTTTCGCTCTCGGGTGCGTAGGCGTGGGCGGTTCGGTTGCGCAGCTCGATCAGGTCCATGAGCCGGCCGGGGTCGGGGACCACGCCCAAGCTCGCCAGACGGTCCACGGCTTGGCGCACCGTCCGATACCGATCCTCCTCACCCAGAAGGCGCACGACGGTTCGCGCCGCCGCTCGCAACGCGTCCACGTGCCGTTCGAACCGCTCGAGCAGCGCGTCGGTCCACGCGAGCGTGTCGTCGTCGAGCCGAGCCAGGGTCGCCGCCTCGATCGGGAACAGCCCGCCCAATCGTCGACGGGTGCGAAGGAGCGCCCGACCGGTGCGTCGCAGCGTGTCCAACAGCTCCACCAACAAGTCGTCCGCAGGGCTCAGAGGACCACCCCTTCCCACTTGGCGATCCGCACGAACGGGCCCTCGGGCTCGCCCGCGCGGTGCACGATCAGGTCCACCTTGCGGCCACCGAGCGCGTCTTCGAGCGCGCGCGCGAGGCGCAGCTCGGGCCACAGCTCGAGCGGCTGCTCCGCCTCCACCTCGACAAGGAGATCCACGTCGCCGCCCTTGCGGCGATCGTCGAGCTGCGAGCCGAACAGCCGCACCACCGCGCCGGGCCCGTAGGTCTCGGCCACCAGCCGCTTGATCGCGGCGACCTCGTCGCGGCTCAGCCGCATCGCCGCCTCACGGCCAGAACTCCGGGTCCTCGACCTGGTCGGGCGTGAACGGGCAGGTCTCGGGGAAGGTGTCGACCGGCAGCCCGGTCTCGATCGCCGCGAGTTTGCGGGCCGCCGCATAGGCCCGCGCGATCTCGGCGCTACGGCGGCGGCGCAGGCTCGGGCTCATGGCCAACAGATCGGCGAGCTCCACGCGCTGGGTGGCGATCGTGGAACGCCAGCTGCGCGAGCGGCGCTGCGGCTGATGGCGCCACTTCAACAGATGCAGGAGAATCACGACGTAACGGGAGAACAGCTCCCTGGCCTGCGACTTGCCCAAGCTCTCGATCTCCTCGGCGAGGTTGTCGAGATCGAGCGGCACCGGGAGTTCGGTGCGCAGCGCGGCCAACTTGCGCAGGGCCCGGGCCTCGGCGAGACACCAGCGGTAGAAGTCACGATCGTAGAGACCGGCTTCTCGCCCCTCGCGCTCCTCCGTCGTTACGGCTGGGGTCGCGTGGCGCCTCACGGCCAGAACTCCGGGTCCTCGACCTGGTCGGGGGTGAACGGGCAGGTCTCGGGGAAGGTGTCGACCGGTAGCCCGGTCTCGGCGGCCGCCAGACGGCGGGCATCGGCGTAGGCGTCGGTCAGCTCGGCGGCTCGACGACCCCGCAAGCTCGGATTGATCCGCAACAGCCGCTGCAGCTCCACCCGTTGCGTTTCGATCGTGCTCCGCCAGCTGCGCGAGCGGCGCTGCGGTTGATGGCGCCACTTCAACAGGTGCACGAGGAGGACGACGTGACGCGAGCCGAGCTCGCGCAGTTGCGACTTGCCCAAGCTCTCGATCTCCTCGGCGAGGTTGTCGAGATCGAGCGGCACCGGAAGTTCGGTGCGGAGCGCGGCCAACTTGCGCAGGGCCCGGGCCTCGGCGAGACACCAGCGGTAGAAGTCACGATCGTAGAGACCGCCTTCTCGCCCCTCGCGCTCGTCCGTCGTGACGATTGGGGTCGCGTGGCGCGTCACGGCCAGAACTCCGCATCCTCGACCTGATCGGGGCTGAACGGGCAGGTCTCGGGGAAGGTCTCGAGCGGCAGCCCGGTCTCCCGTGCGGCGCGCTTGCGCGCCTGGGCGTAGGCCTCCTCGAGCGTGGTCTCGCGCTGCGATCTCAGCCCCGGGCTGAACCGGAACAGCGAGACGAGCTCGTCACGCTGAGTGGCGATCGTGCTCCGCCAGCTGCGCGAGCGTCGCTGCGGCTGGTGCCGCCACTTCAACAGATGCAGGAGGATCACGACGTAACGGGAGAACAGCTCCCGAGCCTGCGATTTCCCCAAGCTCTCGATCTCCTCGGCGAGGTTGTCGAGATCGAGCGGCACGTCGAGGTTCGGCCGCTGCGCGGCGAAGCTGCGCAGGGCCTCGGCCTGCTCGAGGCACCAGCGGTAGAAGTCGCGATCGTAGATTGTGGCCGTGGGCACCTTCGGGCCTCCGCGAGGCACTCGGAGCGAGGATAGGCGAGCGACGCCGCGTCGTCAGCCCGCAGCTTCGGGTCCGATCCCGAGCTCGGCCAGGACCTCACAGGTGTGCTGGCCCAGCTCCGGTGCCGGTCGGCGGATCGCACAGGGTGTCGCCCACAGGCGCATCGGGAAGCCCGTCATGCGCACCGTCCCGTGGCCGGGATGGGGGACGTCGAGGAGCATGCCCAGCGCCTCGACCTGCGGGTCGGCCAGGGCCTCGGCCAGACCGTTGACCGGGCCGCACGGCACGCCCGCGGCATTGAGGCGGGCGATCCAGACCTCCGCCGTGTCGCTCACGAGGACCGCCTCGATCCGCTCGCGCAGCTCGGCGCGCCGCTTCACCCGCTCGGCGTTCGTGGAAAAGCGCGGATCGCGGAGCAGCGCATCCAGCCCGAGGGCCGTGAACAGCTTCTCGACGATGGCTTCGTTGGCCGGGGCGATCGCGATCTCGCGATCACGCGTGCGGAACAGGCCGTAGGGCGCCAGGATCGGATGGTCGTTGCCGGTGCGCGCGGGCACCCGGCCGGTGGCCAGATATTCGGGCACGAGATAGCCGAGCAGCGAGAGGATCGAGCCCAGCATGGTGGTCTCGACCCGCTGGCCGCGGCCGGTGCGCTCACGCGCCCGCAGCGCCGCCAGGATCGCGAGCGCGCCGAACAGCCCGGCCGCCAGATCAGTGAGCGGGGCGGCGGTGCGCACGGGCGGCCCGCCCTCGAAGCCGTTGGTGGCCATGAAGCCGCTCATCGCCTGGGCGACGAAGTCGAAGGCGGGCCGGTCGGCGTAAGGGCCGATCGAGCCGAAGCCGTTGATCGAGCAGACCACGAGCCGCGCATTGAGGGCCTCCAGCCGCTCGGGCGGAAAGCCCATGGCCGCCAGCACACCCGGGCGGAAGTTCTCGACCAACACGTCCGCCCGTTCGATCAGCGAAGCGAGCACGGCGCGGCCCGGTTCGCTCGCGAGATCGAGGACGATCGAGCGCTTGTTGCGGTTGAAGGCGGCGAAATACCAGGACAATCCCTCGCGGCCGGCACCGATCGCGCGAGTGGGATCGCCCGCGGGTGTTTCGACCTTGATCACGTCGGCCCCGAGGTCGCCGAGCAGCATGGTGCAAAACGGGCCGGAGAGCACGCGGGTCAGATCGACCACGCGGATGCCCTCGAGGGCGCCGCCGAGGGAAGCCGCCGACCCGCTCATCCGGCAGCGGTCCGCACCGCGTCGAGCGGGTAGCGCCGCAGTCGCGGCCCCGCCTTCATGACCTGGCCCGGCAGGGGGTGCCCCACGGCCCGCTCGACCTCGCGGGCCGCCTCGATCAGCCCCTCGAGATCGACCCCGGTTTCCACGCCACATTCGTGGAGCAGATGGACGAGGTCTTCGGTGCACACGTTACCGGTGGCCCCGGGCGCGAACGGGCAGCCGCCCAACCCGCCCACCGAGCTCTCGAAGCGGTCCACCCCGCAATCGAGCCCGGCCATCACGTTGCACAGGCCGAGCCCGCGGGTGTTGTGGAAGTGCAGTGCCAGCCGCAGCTCGGGGAACGCCCGCCGCACGGCTTCGACCCGCTCGCGCACGAGTGGCGGCGTGGCCATGCCCGTGGTGTCGGCGAGCGCGATCGTGCCGATGCCGAACCCGGCCAGGGCCTCGACGATCCGCAGCACGCTCGAAAGCGCCACCTCGCCCTCGAACGGGCAGCCGAAGCACACCGAGATCGCCGCGTGCACGGGGATGCCGGCGAGGTGGGCGATCCGCGTCACCTCGGCCGCATCCGCGAGACTGTCGTCGATCGACCGGTTGAGGTTCTTGCGGTTGTGGCTCTCCGAGGCCGAGAGGAACACCACCATCGTATCGACCTTCGCGGCCACCGCCCGCTGCGCGCCCTTGGCGTTGGGCACGAGCGCGGCGAAGCGCACGCCGGGCGAACGGGGCAGGGCGGCGAGCAGGGCCTCCGCGTCGGCCAGCTGGGGGACGGCGCGCGGGCTCACGAAGCTCGTGACCTCGAGCTCGGTGAGGCCCGCGGCCAGTAGCGCGCGCGCCAGCGCGAGCTTGGTGTCGGTGGGCAGGACGGTGGGCTCGGCCTGCAGCCCGTCGCGCAGTCCGACCTCGACGATCGTGACCCGGGCCGGCCAGTGCGCCGGGCGCCGGGCGCTCACGGGGTCGTCTCCCGCTCGTCCAGGATCACCCCGGGATTGAGGATGCCGTCGGGATCGAGGGCCCGCTTGATCCGTGCGACGAGCTCGCGGTCGAGCGCCGGGCGGCGTTTCCAGAGCGCCTCGCGCTTCATCCGGCCGATGCCGTGTTCGGCGCTGATCGACCCGCCGAGCGCCGTGACCTCGTCGTAGAGCCGGTCGAGCAGCACCGGCTTGAGCTCGGCGACCCGCTCGGGCGGGGTCACGAAGTTGAAGTGCAGATTGCCGTCGCCGACGTGGCCGAAGGGGACCAGGGTCACCGCCGGTGCGTGGGCCGCGGTCCAGGCCTGCATGCGCTCGATCAGCCGGGGGATCGCGGCGATCGGGACGGTCACGTCGGTCCGGACGATGAAGCCCATGTGCCGGGTGGCCTCGCTCTGGCCCTCGCGGATCCGCCACATGTTGGCCCGCTGGGCCTCGCTCTCGGCCACCGTACCGTCGCGCACCAGGCCCATCTCGATGGCTCGGGTGAGCACGGCCTCGAGCTTCTCGGCGAGGCCGTCCTCGAAGCTCCACGCGAGCTCGATCAAGAGGTGCCAGGGATGCGGGTCGGCGAGCGGCCGGCGGACCCCCGGAAGATGGGTGCAGGCGGCCTCGACCCCGAACCCGGTCAACAGCTCGAAGCTGGAGATCACCTCACCCGCCCGAGCGCGGAACAGCTCGAAGACGTCGAGGGCGACCTCGGGTGCGTCGATCCCGAGCCAACAGGTGCGGCGGTCCTTGGGGGCCGGGAACAGCCGCAACGCCGCCGCGGTGACGATCCCGAGCGTGCCCTCGCTGCCGATGAACAGCTGCTTGAGATCGTAGCCGGTGTTGTCCTTGCGCAAGGTGCGCAGCCCGTTCCAGACCCGCCCGTCGGCCAGCACCACCTCGAGGCCGAGCACGAGCTCGCGCATCATGCCGTAGCGCAGCACGGTCACGCCACCGGCGTTGGTGGCGAGGTTGCCGCCGATCCGGCAACTCCCCTGGGCACCGAGCGAGAGGGGGAACAGCCGATCGATCTCGGCGGCCTTGCGCTGGACGGTCTCCAGCACGCAGCCGGCCTCGACCACGATGTGCTCGCCGCGCGGGTCGACCTCGCGGATCCGGCTCATCCGCTCGAGCGAGAGCACGACCTGCCGGCCGCTCTCGTCGGGGATGCCGCCGCGCACGAGCCCGGTGTTGCCCGATTGCGGGACGAGCGGCACGCGCGCCTCGGCGGCGAGCCGCACCACGGCCGCGACCTCCTCGGTCGAGGCGGGGCGCAGCACGGCCGGGCTACGGCCGCGGTACTGACCCCAGAAGTCGATGACGTAGGGCTCGATCGCCTGCGGGTCGAGCAGGATGCCCGAGGGGCCGAGGAGCCGGGCGCAGCGGTCCAAGAAGGGGGCGGGGACGGGGGCGGGATCGAAGGCGCTCATGGGCCAAGGGTAGGGTCGGCGGCGCCCGCGAACAAGCGCACCGGGCGCGTCCCCACTCGGCGAAGCTCAGGGAAGGGCCGGCTCCACGTCGGTGTGGGAGAAGTCGTTCCCTTTGAAGAGCAGGGGCTCGCCGCACACCTTGGCCAGGGCGTAGGCGAAGCAGTCGCCGAAATTCAAGCGGGCGGGGTGACCGCTGCCCCGACCGAAGTCCCGATAGGCCGCGCGGGCGATCTCGACCTGCCGGGCGTCCACCGGCTCCAGCAGCAACCCCGCCGCCCGCACGAGCTCGTCGAACATTCGGCTGGCGACGGGGTTGCGCGCCTGGTCGACGACGATCGCCGCCTCCAACCAGTTGGCCACCGAGAGCCGTCGAACCGGTGCATCGGCGAGGGCTCGGACGAAGGCCGTGGCCTCGGGCTCGTCGCGCAGGATCGCGACCAGGGCGGAGGTGTCGACGATCATCGGGGCAAGCCGCGCTCGTCGTAGAGCAGTTCGCCGTGGTCGAGGCTCCGGGTCCGGGCGTCGAGCTGGCGCGCGATCGCTCGGCCGAGCCCGGCCAGGCGCTCGGGGTCGACCCGCCGCTCGCCCCGGATCCGCTCCAATCGCTCGCGCAAGGCCACGACCAGCGCCCGGCTCGGCTCCTCGCCGGTCGCCGCGGCGAGTTCGAGGGCGAGCCGTTCGGCCTCCTCGGTCAACGAAACGATGCCGCCGTCCGCCATCGCCACCTCCACGCGCGAGGATCGGCGATCGGCGGCACGCCCGCAAGGCCCGCGTCCGCGCCGTGAATTGACAGGTCGGGGTCCCCCGTTAGCCTCCCGCCTCCGCGAAACGTCGGACGATCAGCCGTCATCTCGGGAGGAACCGGTCATGGATCACAGCCAGCTCGAAGGGGTCGTCGAGCGGGCCTGGGACGAGCGCGACACCTTGGGCCCGCACACCCGCGGCGAGTTCCGCGAGGCGGTCGCCGAAGCCCTGGAGCTGCTCGATTCCGGAGTGCTGCGAGTGGCCGAGAAGAAGGACGGCCGCTGGATCACCCATCAATGGCTCAAGAAGGCCGTGCTGCTCTCCTTCCGCCTCGAGGACAACCGGGCCATCGCCGGCGGGCCTGGCGGCACGAGCTTCTGGGACAAGGTCCCGCTCAAGTTCGAGGGCTGGGACGCCGCCCGCTTCAAGGAGGCGGGCTTTCGTGCCGTGCCCGGGGCGATCGTGCGCAAGAGTGCCTACATCGCCCCCGGCGCGGTGCTCATGCCCTGCTTCGTCAACGTCGGTGCCCGGGTCGAGCGGGGCACGATGATCGACACCTGGGCGACCGTCGGCTCCTGCGCCCAGATCGGCAAGAACTGCCACATCTCCGGTGGTGCCGGCATCGGCGGCGTGCTCGAGCCGTTGCAGGCCAACCCGGTGATCATCGAGGACGACGTGTTCATCGGCGCGCGCGCCGAGGTCGTGGAAGGGGTGATCGTCGAGCAGGGGGCGGTGCTAGCGATGGGCACGTTCATCGGCGCCTCGACCAAGATCGTCGATCGCACCACCGGTGAGATCTTCACCGGCCGGGTGCCGGCCGGCTCGGTCGTGGTGCCCGGAAGCCTGCCCGGCGCGCCGCTGGCCGACGGCCGGCCGGGGCCGAGTGTCTATTGTGCCGTGATCATCAAGCGGGTGGACGCCAAGACCCGGGCGCGCACCGCCCTCAACGAGCTGCTCCGCGACTGACCGCCGGGGGCACGCCGCCCGGTGCGGTTGACAGGGCCGGGGGCGGGCGTAGGGTCCGCGGGCTCGGCCCGGTGCCAGGCGGGACCGCCGCATGGAGCTCGACCCCGTCGCCCTCACCCGCGAACTCGTGCGCTGTCCGAGCGTCACCCCCGACGCCGAGGTGGCGATCGAGCGGTGCCGGCGGGTCCTGGCCGAGGCCGGCTTCGCCTGCACCCGGCTCGACTTCGCCACCGCCGGGCCGCGCGTGCCCAACCTCGTGGCGACGATCGGCGAGGGCCGGCCGCACCTCGTCTTGAACGGCCATCTCGACGTCGTCCCACCCGGCGATCCGGCCCGCTGGAGCGTCGATCCGTTCGCGGGCGAGATCCGCGACGGGCTGCTGTTCGGCCGCGGCGCCGCCGACATGAAGAGCGGGGTGGCGGCACTGATCGCGGCGGCGGTGCGCCATCGCGCCCGCGGTGGACCGCCGCGCGGGCGGCTCTCGCTGTTCTTGACCGGCGACGAGGAGGGGCCGGCGGTCGACGGCACGGTGCGCCTCGTGGCGTGGGCCGTCGAGCACGGCCTCGCCCCCGACGCGTGCCTCGTGGGTGAGCCCACGAGCCTCGAGCGGCCGGGCGATCTCGCCAAGATCGGCCGGCGCGGCTCGTTGACCGCCTACCTTCGCGTGCGCGGCCGCCAGGGCCACACCGCCTATCCCCACCGCGCCGACAACGCCGCCCACCGATTGGTGGGGATCCTCGGGGCGCTTTTGACCGTGCGGCTCGACGAGGGCACGGCGTGGTTCGAGCCGTCGTCGCTGCAGATCGCCTCGATCGACGTGGGCAATCCGGCCGCCAACGTGATCCCCGGCGAGGCCCGGGCGGTCCTCAACATCCGCTTCAACGACCGGCACAGCGGGGCCTCGCTGGAACGCCGGCTGCGCGCGCTGCTGGAAGCCCTGGGCGGCGAGGTCGAGCTCGCCACCGTGGTGGGTGCCGAGCCCTTCCGCACCGAGGAGGGGCCGCTCACCGACGCGCTCGCCCGAGCGGTCGAGGAGGTGACCGGCCATCGGCCCCGCCTCGACACCTCGGGTGGCACCTCCGATGCCCGCTTTTTCGCGCCCCACTGCCCGGTGGTCGAGCTCGGCCTGCCCGGCCCCACCCTGCACCAGGTCGACGAGCACGTCCGGGTGGCCGACATCGAGACGCTCACCCGCATCTACGAGGCCTTCCTCGATCGGTACTTCGCCGCGTGATCGCGAGCCTACCCGAGATCCGCCGCGGCCTCGACGGGGCCCTGGCCATCCTGCGCCGGGATCCCGCGGCGATGGGCCGCTTCGATCTGTCCTTCGACGGCTTCGTGCGCTCGTTTTCCGCGCTCCCGCTCGCCTGGCCGGCCTACGTGCTGCTCGTGCTGCGCCGCCTTCGGGCCGAGGACGCCACCCTTTCTCTGCCCCTCCTGCTCCTGGTCGAGACGGGCGGCTACGTTCTGGCCTGGCTCGCCTTCCTTCTGGCCGCTGCCCTGGTCCTGAAGCTGCTGGGTGAGACCCGTCGGTTCGTGCCGCTGGCCGTCGCCAACAACTGGGCGGCCGTGGTCCAGATCCACTTCCTGCTGGCGGCCACGGTCTTGGCCGGTGCACTGGATCCGGGGGCCGGCGCGGGGCTCGAGACCGCGGCCGTGCTGGCGGCCCTGGTCTATCAATGGTTGGTCGTGAAGACCGCTCTCGACGCACCGGGGAGCGTGGCCGTGGGCTTCCTGTTGCTCGACCTCCTGATCACCGCGCTGGTCGGCACCGGAACCGATCGGCTGATCGCCGCGCTCGCCTGAGATCGCCGGCTCAGGGGTAGTCGATCCGCTCCAGCACGAGGCCGCAGGCCGGGGCGGTGGGTCCGGCCACCCGCCGGTCGCGAGCCGCCAGCACCCGCGCCGGGTAGCCCGGATCCTCCTTGCCGAGGCCCACGCGAACGAGCGTTCCCACCGTGTTGCGGACCTGATGGTGGAGGAACGAGCGGGCGCGCATGCGCACCTCCACGATCGACCCCACGCGCCGCACGTGCAAGAGATCGAGCGTCTTGACCGGGCTTCGGGCCTGGCATTCGGCGGCCCGGAAGCTCGTGAAGTCGTGCCGGCCCACGAGGGCCTGGCCGGCATCGTGCATGCGTTCGGCATCGAGCCGCAGCGGCACGTGCCACACTCGACCCCGGTCGAGTGCCGGCGGTGCCCGCCGATCGAGGATCCGATACACGTAGGTGCGGGCGATCGCCCCGAACCGGGCGTGGAAGCCCGCATCCACCGGGCGGGCCTCCAAGACGGCCACCGGATGCGGCCGCAGATGGGCGTTGAGCCCGGCCGCGAGCCGCTCGGGGGTGAACGGCTTGGCCAGATCGAGATGGGCGACCTGACCGAGGGCGTGGACCCCGGCATCGGTCCGCCCACCGCCCACCACCGTCACCGTCTCGCCCGTGAGCCGGAAGACCGCCTCCTCGAGCAGCGCCTGGACCGCGAGCCCGTTCGCCTGCCGCTGCCAGCCGACGAACGGCGTGCCGTCGTACTCGACGAGAAGTCGCCAGCGCTGCACGGGGATCACTCGAGGCGGCTGCCGACCGGCAGCGGGAAGCCCCGCTGCAGCTCCTCCGCGCTCATCGCCCGCCGCCCGGCGCGCTGCACCCGGTGCAGCGCCAAGGCCCCCTCGCCGCAGGCCACCACGAGCGGTGCGGCCACCACCTCCCCGGGGGCACCGCGCGGCCCCGCCACGGGCTCGGCCTCGAGCACGCGCAGGCGCTCGCCACGGACCACACAATAGGCCCCGGGTGCGGGCGAGAGCGCGCGCACCCGGCGGTCGAGCTCGACGGCGGGGCGGGTGAAGTCGAGCCGCTGATCGTCCGGGCCGAGTTTGGCGGCGTAGGTCACACCCTCCTCGGGCTGCGGGGTGGGAACCGCGGTGCCGGCCTCGAGCCGCGGCAGCTGGGCCAAGAGCAGCTCGGCAGCGAGCACCGCCAGCCGGTCGTGGAGGCTCCCCGCGGTCTCGCGCGGGCCGATGGGGGTGCGTACGCAGGCGTAGACCGGCCCGGTGTCGAGGCCCTCGGCCATGCGCATCAGACACACCCCGGTCTCGGCGTCCCCGGCCAGGATGGCACGCTGGATCGGCGCCGCTCCGCGCCAGCGCGGCAACAGCGAGGCGTGCAGATTGACGCAGCCCAGCCGCGGGATGGCCAGCACCGCGGCCGGCAAGAGCAGCCCGTAGGCCGCCACCACGAACAGATCGGCGCGTCGATCGCGCAGCGCGTCCTGCACCGCGGGGTCCTTCAGTGTGGCCGGGGTGTCCACCTCGAGGCCCAGCTCTCGGGCCGCCTCGTGGACCGGGGTGCACCGCAAGGCCAATCCGCGCCCGGCCGGCCGCGGCGGTTGGCTCACCACCGCCACGAGCCGATGCTCGCTTCGCGCCAGGGCGCGGAGCGCCGGCACGGCGAAGCCGGCGCTGCCCATGAAGAGGATGCGCAAACCGGAGGCCAACCGTCCGCCTCAGGCTCGGGCCCGCTGCGCCTTGGCGAGCTTGCGTAAGATCATGTTGCGCTTCAAGGGCGACAGCCGGTCGACGAACAGGATGCCGTCCAGATGGTCGACCTCGTGCTGCAGGCAGCGGGCGAGCAGCCCGTCGGCCGCGAGCTCGCGCGGCTCGCCCGCCTCGTCCAGATAGCGCAACCGGACGGCCGCCGGCCGGGCGAGCTCGGCGAACTGCTCGGGCAGCGAAAGGCAGCCCTCCTCCATCACCACGGTCTCCTCCGAGCGCCAGGTGATCTCGGGGTTGACGAGCCGCAACGGGGCTCGGGGCTCGCCCTCCTTGGCCAGATCGACCACCACGACCCGCAAGGAGACGCCCACCTGGGGGGCGGCCAGGCCGATGCCGGGAGCACGGTACATGGTCTCCAGCATGTCGTCCATGAGCCGGCGGACGTCGTCGTCGACCCGCTCGACGGGCCGCGCCTTCATCTTCAAGAGCGGATGCGGGGCGATCAGGATGCGACGGACGGCCATGATGCTCGAGGATCCGGTTCGCGCTCAGCCCACCGGCTGGCGGGCGCGCAAGGCGGCGGCGAGCGTCCCCTCGTCCAGATAGTTGAGCTCGCCGCCCACCGGAAGGCCGTAGCCCAACCGGGTCACGCGCGCACCCGTGGGCGCCAGCCGCTCGGCCAGATAATGGGCGGTGGTCTGGCCCGCGACCGTGGCGCCCAACGCCAGGATGACCTCGATCCCCGGCCGCTCGGCCGCCCGTTCGACCAGCCGATCGATGCCGAGATCCTCGGGCCCCACCGCATCGAGAGCGGAGAGCGTGCCGCCCAGCACGTGATAGCGGCCCCGGTAGGCACCGGCCCGCTCCATGGCCCACAGATCCTCGACCTGCTCGACCACGAGGATGCTCGAAGGGTCGCGCTCGGGATCGGCGCAGATGGTGCAGGGATCGCGCAGGTCCAGATTGCCGCAGATCCCGCACCGGCGTACCGAGCGGGCGCACTCGGCCAGCACCGCCTGGAGCGGGACCAACAGCGTGTCGGGCTTGCGCAACAGCGCCAGCGCGGCCCGGCGGGCGGAGCGCGGCCCCAGTCCGGGCAGCCGGGCGAGCAGGCGGATCAGCTCGTCGATTGGGCTCGTGGCCAAGGATCAGAACGGCAGTTTGAGGCCCGGTGGCAGCGGCAGCCCGCCGGTCATCTTCTGCATCTCGGCGGCGATGTGCGCCTCGATCTTGCTCTTGGCGTCGTTGGTGGCGGCCACGATCAGATCTTCGAGGATCTCGACCTCATTCGGATCGACCAGGCTCTTGTCGATCTTGACCTTCTTCATCTCGCCTTTGCCGTTGAGCACGACCGTGACGAGGCCGCCGCCGGACTGGCCGGTCATCTCGGTCTCGGCCAGCCGCTGCTGCATCTCCAGCATCCGCTGCTGGAGCTTCTGCGCCTCCTTGAGCATGTTGCCGATGTTCTTCATGGGCGGCCCTCCTCCTCGGCTGCGCCGCGCGCCGCGGCTTCGGCCGGACGAACCTCGACGATCCGCGCGCCCGGGAACAGCTCCAACAAGCGCCGGATCGGGGCCGAGCCCTCGAGCTCGGCGATCCGTCGGGCGCGGGCCGCGGCGGCCTGCTGGGCGAGCGTGGGCTCACCCGGCGCCTCGCTCACCACGACCATCCAGCGCCGCCCGGTAAGTTCGCGCAAGGCCTCGGCGAGCCGTCCGGGCAGGTCGCGCGGCACGCCCGGCTGCAGCCGGATCTCCAACGAGCCCGGCTCGAACCGCACCGGATGGACCGCCTCGACCAGCCAACCGGCCAGCATGGCGTAGCCGCGGGCCCGCAGCAGCTCCACGAGCTCGGCGAACGAGCCGGGCATCGGCGCGGTGGCCGGGGCGCTCGCGGCCGGGCTCGGCGGCGCCACCGACCCGACCGGCTGCGGCGCGCTGCGCATCCGGGCCTCGACCCGCGGTGCGGGAGCGGTGGCGCTCGATGTCGGGGTGAGGGGCGGTCGCCCGGGCGCGGCGGACCCCTCCGGCCGCGGGACCACCCCGCTGCGCAACAGCCGCACGAGCTCGGCCGGCGGCGGCAGATCGGCCAGGCAGGCGAGCCGCAAGAGCACCATCTCGGCCGCCGCCCGGGCATCGGGGGCGGTGCGCACCTCCTCGAGCCCTTTCAAGAGCAGCTGCCAGGCCCGCGCCAGGCGCGCCAGGTCGAGCCCGGCGGCGAGCGCCGCCAGGCGGTCGAGCACCGGACCCGCGGGCTCGCCCAGCCGATCGGCCGGCATCCCGGCCACGAGCCGGCTCGCCAGATGCGTAAGGTGCAACAGGTCCTGCAGCACCATGCGCGGATCGGCGCCGAGCGCGTAGAGCGCCTCGAAGCGGTCGAGCACGAGCGCCGGCTCGCGGCCGATGGCCGCTTCCAACAGCTCGACGAGCCGGCCGCGATCGGCCAGCCCCAGCATGTCCTGGACGGCCGCGGCCAGGACCCGGCCCTCGCCCACCGCGATCGCCTGGTCAAGCAGCGAGAGCGCGTCGCGCACCGAGCCCTCGGCCGCGGCGGCGAGCAGCGCCAGGGCGGCGGGCTCCGCTTCGACCCCCTCTTTGCGGCACACCGCGGCCAGGTGGGCCTGGAGCGTCGCGGGCTCGACCCGGCGCAGCTCGAAGCGCTGGCAGCGCGAGAGCACGGTCACCGGCACCTTGCGGATCTCGGTGGTGGCGAAGACGAACTTGGCGTGCGGCGGCGGCTCCTCGACCGTCTTGAGCAAGGCGTTCCACGCCTTCTCGGAGAGCATGTGGACCTCGTCCAGGATGTAGACCTTGAAGCGCGAGGCCACGGGTGCGAGCTGGATGCCCTGGACGAGATCGAGGACGTCGGCTTTGCCGGTCTGCGAGGCGGCGTCCATCTCGATGACGTCGAGCGAGCGATCCTGGGCGATCGCCACGCAGGACGGGCACTGCCCGCAGGGCTCGGGGGTGGGCCCGCCCCGGCCGTCGGGGCCGGTGCAGTTGAGGCCGCGGGCCAGGATCCGGGCGGTGGTGGTCTTGCCCACCCCGCGGATCCCGGAGAGCAGGAAGGCGTGGGCGATCCGCCCGGTGCGGAACGCGTTGGCGACGGTGCGCACCAGCGCCTCCTGACCGATCAGCTCGGAGAGCCGGGTCGGCCGGTAGGTCCGGGCGAGCACGCGATAGGCGCCTTGCACCCTCTCCTCGATCGACGGGCACACTCGGGCGGGGAACGACGCGGGGCGACCGCGTGGTCGTGGTGGAAGGCTGGCGAGCGACCCGGCGCGGAGCTCGTTACGGCTGCTTCCTTCCGGACCTGACCGGGTTGGCGAGTGCGCCGTCCGCCGCCAGCCTCCCGCGCGCTATATCGACCGCCCGTCCGGCTTGCGCAAGATGCCGGGCGGGGCGAAGCTCGGCCGCGCCGGGGCCCGCGGCACCGGCCTTACGAGGTGCCCCGCTCTTGCGCGTCGATCCGCCACCGCACGTCTACACGACCGTGGGCCTCGATCGGGCCACCGCCCGGCGCCGCGATCCGGCCTGGCTGGCCGAACGCCGGCGCGATCCGCTCACCCGGGTGGTGGCGCTCGCCGATCTGCGGATCCTGGTGGTCGACGGGCCGGCCGGGCCCGATCCGTTCGCGCTCGATCCGGCGGCGTTGGGCGGGGCCGTGCCCGAGGAGGCGATCTTCTTGGGGCTGTGCGAGGATCGGGCGGTCTTCGCCCTCGATCTCGGCGACGAGCGGCCGGGTGTCGAGGCCCGCGCCGTGGAGCTGCGCGCTCTGGCGCCGCTCCTGGGCCGGGTCGAGGCGGGTCTGTTGGCCTGTGCCCGGGCGCTTTGTCACTGGCACCGCACCCATCGTTTCTGCGAGCGCTGCGGGGCACCCACCCGGGCGGTCGAGGCCGGCCACGTGCGGCGCTGCACGAGCTGCGGGGCGGAGGGCTTCCCGCGCAGCGATCCGGCGGTCATCGTGCTCGTGACCGACGACGATCGCTGCGTGCTGGGGCGTGCCCCGCGCTTCCCGCCCGGCATGTACTCGACGCTCGCGGGTTTCGTGGAGCCGGGGGAGTCGCTCGAGGAAGCGGTGCGCCGCGAGGTGGCCGAGGAGGTGGGCCTCGAGGTGGGCGAGATCCGCTACCGGTCCTCGCAGCCCTGGCCGTTCCCGCAGAGCCTCATGCTGGGTTTCCGCGCCCGCTGCACCGGCGGCCGGCTCTCGATCGAGCTCGACGAGCTTGAGGATGCGCGCTGGTTCCACCGCGAGGAGTTGCGCGATCCGGCCCTCCGCCCGGTGCGGCTGCCCGATCCCGACAGCATCGCCCGCTTCTTGATCGAGGAGTGGCTGGCCGAGGGCGAAGACGCGGCCTAGCGGGTGGGCACGATCGCGGCCTTCGCCGGCGTCGCGGGTGGCGGGTCGAGGAGGCCGTGGAGGCGGGCCGCGGCCAGCCGGGCGAAGCGCAGCAGCAAGGCCCGCCGGCGCGCCGGGGCGAGCGGCCGCAGCCGACCCGGGCGGACCAGCACCGCCTCGAAGCGATCGGCCACGACGAGCCCCTCCTCGGCCGGCAGCGACTCGAGCGGGAAGTCGGGCGGCACGGCGAACAGGAACCGATCGGCGAAGGCCAGATAGTCCGGCCATTTGTCGTCGGCGCGGAAGTCGGCCGGCGAGCTCTTGATCTCCACCGCCCAGAAGGTGCCGTCGGCCGCCAGCGCCAACAGATCGAGCCGTCGGCCGTTGGCGAGCGTCACCTCGGCGAGCGGGGCCAGGCCGAGTTCGGCCAAAAGCCGCATGGTCCCGCGGCGGACCGCGGCGGTGCGGGCCTCGCGGCCCTGGGAGAGGAGCGCGTCGGGCACAAGGATTTCTTAACCGAGGCGTGCCAAGAAGGGCCAGGGGTGCCCCTCGGGTCCGGGAGGGCCAGCGCGGTGGGACGCGGAGCGGTGCGATGACGAGCGAGAGCGCGGGGCTCGATGCGCCGGTGGGTGGGCGCCGGCGCCGGCTGCTCGTGGGCGGCGCGACCGGCGGTGCGGCGGACGAGCGCGCTCCGGCCGTCGGGCGGTTGACGGCCGCCGACGTGGCCGAGCTCGGCCGCGATCCCTCGCCCGCCCAAAGGGCGCGGATCGCCGCCAAGCTGGGTGCGAGCCTGGGCGAGGTCGGCCGGGAGGTGAGCCGGCCGCTTCTGGAGGCGGTCCTGGAGCTGCTGGTCCGCGACGTCGCCACCGAGGTCCGAAGAGCCCTGGCCGAGGCGGTGGCCGCGAGCCCCGAGGTGCCTCCCGAGATCGTCCGGCGGCTCGCCCACGACGTGATCGAGGTGGCCGAGCCGGTGCTCCGCCAGAGCCCCCTGTTGAGCGACGAGGAGCTCATCGAGATCGTCCGCACCAACGCCATGCAGTACGCGCTGGCGGTGGCCGGCCGCAGCCGGCTGTCCGAGGCGGTGAGCGAGGTGCTCGTGGATACGGGCGACGTTCCGGTCGTGGCCCGGCTCGTGGGCAATCCGGGTGCGCGGCTGTCGCAGGAGACGCTGCGCCGGGTGACCGCCGAGTTCGGCGCCGATCCGAGCGTCCAGAAGGGGCTCGTGCGCCGTCCCGAGCTGCCCTTCGATCTGGTCGACCGGCTGGTCCGGCTGGTCGCCGACCGGCTCCAGTGGGAGCTGGTCGAGGACCACCGGCTGCCACCCGAAGTCGCCCAGGCGATCGTGCGCGCGGCGCGCGAGCGCTCGGCCATCGATCTGGTCGCCCGCGAGCACGGCGATCGACGGCGCGAGCGCGAGCTGCGCCAGCGCTTCCAGGCCGGCGAACTGGACCACGAGGCGCTGCTCGCCCTGCTGCGCGAGGGCGACGTGGCCGGCTTCGAGATCGGCGTGGCCCTGCACGCCCACGAGCCGGTGGCCCGGGTGCGCAAGCTGCTCTACGACCCCGACCGGCGCCGGCTGGCGGCGATCTGCATCCGCGCCGGCTTTCCGGTGGCCCTCTACATCCTCGTGCGCATGGCCCTGGAGTTCGCCGAGGCGGCGGTCGAGGGCCGACCGCCGCGCACCGAATACGGCCCGGCCACGGTGCGCTTCCTGCAGGAACAGTATCTGCGGCTGCAGGCCGATCCGGCGGCCGTGGCCGAACTGTGTGCGCTCTGAGCGCGGGCCGAGGCAGCGGCCCACGGCCCGCCCGGGCCGGC
>FWPV01002615.1_pt1 | contig 43523 bp, 36 predicted proteins | sample 2228371 | NCBI WGS metagenome assembly FWPV01 (sample SAMEA103939776, study PRJEB20133) | metagenome
GCATCGCCCCCGCGCTTGACCTGCGCTACGAGCGCATCTACGCCTACCTGCAAGACGACGTTACCCGCACCTACCCCAGCGTAGATTTGCTCCTCAACCTGCTTGCCCCCGCCGAGCGACTCGCCCGTCTCAATTACCGGCGCTACTTTGACGCCTTCGCCCCCCTGCGCCGCTTCCGCCTGCTTTTGCCCGTCCCCGAACCTGCCCAAAAGCCGGAAAACACCCTGCGCCAGTCTTTCCAGCCCGCCCCAGGGCTTGTAGATTGGCTTCTTGGCAGCTACTCTCCACGCAGCGCGTTGGGCGATTGGGCGAATGCGTACCTGCCGCCGGAAGATGAACAGGAACGACAAGCCGCCGCCGCCATCTTTGAGCGTCCTGGCGTACCGACGCCCCGCGTGCTGGCTGCCGTTAAACCGATTCTCTGCCTCGCTGGAACAGACTCCCTGCAACACTTGCTCGCCGCGCGGCAACTTGCCGCCGCCCTCAACCGCCCCTTGCTCGCCATCCGCCTGAGCGACGAGGAAACCGCCCCTGCCCTCGAAAAACTGACCGCCGCCGTGCGCGACGCGCGCATGTTGGGCGCGCTGCTCTACCTGCAAGGCGCAGACCTGTTCATAGACCGCGACGGCGCGCTCCTGCCCGCTTGCTTCGACCTGCTCCGCCTGTTGGATGACGCCTGCCTGCTCAGCAGCCGCGCCCCATTCAAACTGCGCCCCGATATGTCCGGCAACGACTACCCGCTCATGTCCATTTCCTTCGATGCGCTTTCGTCCGCGGAGCGCGTCGAATTGTGGCAGGCAATGCTCGAAGATGTGGCACATGAATCGATAACGGAAGCCGACTTGCGGGTGCTTTCGGGCCAATTCTCATTAAGCAGTGGGCAGATTGTCGCCGCCGCGTCCAGCGCGATGTCACGCGCCCTGCAAGAGGGGCGCGCCCTCCAAACTGATGATTTGTTTGCCGCGGCGCGCTTGCACTCCGGGCATCATCTTGGCGAACTGGCGCGCAAAATCGAACCGCGCTACGACTGGGGCGACCTGGTTTTGCCCGAAACACAAATGGAAATGCTGCGCGAAATGGTCAATATGGTGAAATCCCGCCCGCTGGTGCTGGACTCGTGGGGCTTGGGGCGCAAACTGACTGCCGGACAGGGCGTTTCGGCGTTATTCTCTGGTCCGCCCGGCACAGGCAAGACGCTTGCCGCCCAAATTATGGCGCACCAACTGGGCATTGACCTGTACCGCATTGACCTTTCGACGGTCGTCAGCAAATATATTGGTGAAACCGAGAAAAACCTGGAGCGCATTTTTACCGAAGCCGCCCAGAGCAACGCAATTTTGTTCTTCGATGAAGCCGATACGATTTTCGGCAAACGTTCGGAAGTAAAAGACGCCCACGACCGCTACGCCAACATCGAAGTCGGCTACCTGTTACAGCGCATGGAAAACTACCCCGGAGTCGCCATTCTTGCCACCAACCTGCGTGCCAATCTTGATGAAGCCTTCACTCGCCGTTTGCAATTCATCATCAACTTTCCATTTCCAGATGAAGAATATCGCCTGAAGATTTGGGAAGTGCTGATACCGCCCGATATGCCCCGCGCCAAAGACCTGAACCTGAAACTCATGGCAGAGCGATTCAAACTGTCGGGCGGAAGCATCCGCAACATCATCGTCAGCGCCGCATTTCTGGCGGCTGCCAACGGCGGCAAGGTAGAGATGCGTCACCTGATGCACGGCGCGCGGCGCGAGTTGCAAAAGATGGGCAAACTATTGAACGAGAGCGATTTTTTTCTATAATAGATAATGGAGATAAATTATGTCCAAAATTCAGCAAGCGCAACAAAACCACGCCCAAATTGCGGTCAAGAAAAACAAACCGGCGCAGCAACAGCATCAACCTGTAAACCTGGCGCAAATGTTCCAGTCGCCCGAAAACCTGCGCCCGGAAGATGTGCTTGTCGCCCAACAAACGGTAGGCAACCAGGTGGTGCAACGCGCCCTAGATAAAGAAGACCGCCGCAAAGGTTTGACTGATGAGCAGGGTAACCTGCGGCAGGATATTGCCTCCAAAATTCAGCAAAAACGCGGCAGCGGCGTGCCCCTGCCTGAAAACATTCAGAAAGAAGCCTCGAAGAAACTGGGGCGCAAATTCAAAGATGTGCGCATTCACACCGACGAAACAGCCGATGCACTGAGCCGCGCCATCAGCGCGCGCGCCTTTACGATAGGCAAGGATATTTTCTTCAAAAACGGCGTCTTTGCTCCCGGAACCAGCGCCGGGCGCGAAACCATCATCCATGAACTCACCCATGTTGTCCAGCAGGGCGGCAAGAGTAGCGCGAGCGGCGCGCTCAAACTCGGCGCGCCCGACACGGCGCATGAAAAAGAAGCCGACCAGATGGGCAAAAAACATGCCTCGGTTCACACCGCGGCAATTCCAGGCGTACAGCGCGCCCCCGAAGAAGAAGAAATCCAGATGCAGCAGGGCGAAGAAGATGAATTGATGGCGCAACGCGAGACAGGCATTGTACAAGCGCAGGGCGAAGAAGACGAATTGATGGCGCAACGCGAGACAGGCATTGTACAAGCGCAGGGCGAAGAAGATGAATTGATGGCGCAACGCGAGACAGGCATTGTACAAGCGCAGGGCGAAGAAGACGAATTGATGATGCAGGGCGATGACGACCTGGACGATGATTTCGATGGTCCAGTGGATGAGCCTTCTGATAGCGATATAAACGTTATGATGCAGGAAGACGAAGAAGAATTGATGATGCAGCCGGCTGAAGAAGATGAATTGCAAATGCAGCCCGATGTCCAGGCGACAATCCAGCGCGCCGGGGAGCAGGATGAGAAGAGGAAGAAAAAGAAAAAGAAAAAAGATAAAGCCTCCAAGGGAAAAGGTAAGAAACCGGTTGTACCGCCTCTTGACCTTTCCAAACTCAAGCCCAAGGCTCCTGAACCGCCAAAAGGCCTTCCCCCGGTTCCAAAGTCTGTGAAAGCCACTGTTAAGTCCAAGTCCAAATTCGCAAGTTTAGAAGAGGCGACAAGCGCGGAAGCGTCTGAAAAACGGCAGGAAAAGATAAGTTTGATGGAGCATGACCGGGACTATCAAGCCAAAGTCCGGTTTAAGGAAGCGGAGAAAGCCGGGAAAATATCTTTCCTGAGCGCTTCTGTGAAAAATAAAACCGACCAGGAAGCGGCTGCCAAAGACCCCAAGCAGGTGTCAAAGCAAAAATGGCTTGCAACCCTTAAAGACCCCAAGGCCAGCAAAGAAGATATCAAAAAAGCCAAAGAACGTCTGCGCGCATTCCACAAAGACGTGGGCAAAAAGGATTTCAAAGCCGCAAAAAAAGAGCGCATTAGCGCCTTAGAAGAAGCCGCCAAGAGTGGCGACGACGAAGCCTACGAGAAGTGGCAGTCCGAACGCGAGAAAACCAAAGGCGAGAAGGCCAAAGGATTTTTCAAATCTGTAGGTAGCGGCTTACTTTCTGCCGGAAAATGGACCGGCGAAAAAGCATTGAGTTTTGCAAAAAGCAGCCTCACTGAAGGCGTCAATCACTTTCTAGGCAGCAAGGAGGACGACAAGGATAACGATACCCCAAAGGTAAACATAACCGACAATATCGCTGGCAGTGGTAGAAATGGCAGTGGCGGCGGTGGCGCCACAGAGATGATAGCCGAACTGTACCAGGAAAACAAAAAACTCAAGGCGCAAATTGCCGAACTCGAAAAGGCGAAAGTCTAAACAGGTGAATCGTGATAGCAGACGTTGACGAAGTCCTGCGGAAACTGCTCATCCGCGAAATCGAAATCAAAGACAACGAAGTTGACATTCAGTTCGACCAGCCCAAACGCGAGTGGTCGGCGCGATTGAGCAAACCCACCCTCAACCTGTTCCTGTTCGATATCCGCGAAAACTTGCGCCTGCGCGGCTCGGAGCAATACTTCATCATCAACCGCCCCGATGGCACTTCTGAAGCGCGCCGCAACCCGGTGCGAATGGACTTGCGCTACCTGCTAACCGCCTGGGCTAAAGAAGCCGAAGATGAACACCTGTTGCTTTCCAGCGCGTTGATGGCCTTATTGAGAAACCCCTTCCTGCCGGTGGAGCTGTTTACCGAGCGGCTCAAGCCCCAGCCGCATCCATGCCCCATCGAAGTCGCCACCTTCCCGCCCGAAGCCGGACCAGTTGATAAATTCACCGAAATCTGGGGCGTGCTCGATAACGAAATGCGCCCTGGCGTAATTGTGACCGTCACCATCTCGGTTGACCCGTACAAGCCGCAAACCTTCAGCCAGGTACGTAGCCGCGAAATGCGCTTCCTGCAAGACAGCGGCATCGGCAAGCCTGCCGACCAAATCAAGGTCACGAAAAAACTCTCTAAAAAGTACTGGGTGGTTTCTGGCGTGCTCAAAAGCCAGAAGTACAACCTATCCACCCTGTCACTCATGCTGGTGGAAAAGCAAGAGCCAGTCGAACTGCGCGAAGGCGGCAGATTTGCCCTGCAACGACTGTCTGAAGGCGAGTACCACCTCGACATTCTGCACAATCAGAAAGTGATCAAACGGCAGAAAATTCGCGTGCCCAGCGAAACCTATGATATTCAAATTTAGCCGCTAACTAGAAAGGAGCCAAACTGACCCATATCACGCCTGTAATTACGCCTGATTGCCCTGTCAAATCACCCCATTCTATAAGGAGGAATCTATGCCTGAATATTTATCCCCCGGCGTCTATGTTGAAGAAGTAGACCGTGGACCGAAACCGATTGAAGGCGTAGGTACAGCAATGGCAGCCTTTGTCGGCTTCACTGAAAAAGCCGAAATCGTGCGCGAAGTGGATGGCGAACTGGTTGTCGAAAACCTGCTCAACCGTCCACAACTGGTCACCAACTGGACTCAATTTGTAGAGCGCTTCGGCGGCTTTGTCCCCGGGGTCAACCTGCCGCAATCGGTTTATGGCTATTTCACCAATGGCGGCTCGCGCTGTTATGTGGTCAGCGTGCGCACCTTTCCCAAAGCCCAAGCCACCCTGGTCAACGCCCAGGGCAAACCGGCGCTCACCGTGCGCGCCCGCCAGGCAGGCGTAGAGGGAATGAAACTTCGCGTGCGCGTTGGCAATCTCTCCCTGCCTGCCCCAGCGCCAGCGGCTAAAAAAGGCAGCGAGAGTGAAGAAACCACCCCAGAAGTCCCCTCCGCGCCAGGCGGAGAGCCATCCTTTACCCTGTACATCGAGCGTGAAACCCCCTCAGGTGACTGGAAAACCCTCGAAACCCTGAGCGATGTCAAACTGCAAAGCACCCTTGTTGATGGCAAAAAGCAAACCGTTCTGGCTTTCAAAAACAACAAGCCGCCCAAATTCGTCACGCTCGAACTACAGGAAACCACGCTCGAAAAAGCCATGCCGCGCGAGCAAGAACAAGCGCTCATGATTGACAAAAAACTGCTCGAAGCCCCCACCGCCAGCGAATTTCGCGGCGACGTGAGCGAGCGCAAAGGCGTGGAAGGTCTGGAAGTGCTCGACGACGTCACCATGCTGGTCGTTCCTGACCTGATGACCACCATGCCCGGCGAAAAACTCAACCTCGAAATGGTCAAGGCAGTTCAAAGCATGATGATTGCCCACTGCGAACGCATGGGCGACCGGGTTGCCATCCTCGACACCCCGCCCGACCTGACCCCACAGGAAGTCAAGAAATGGCGCATGGACATCGCCGGCTTCGACTCCAGTTACGCTGCCATGTACTACCCCTGGATTAAAGTCATGGACCCCGTCACCGAGCAAACCATCAACGTGCCTCCCTCCGGGCATATCGCCGGGCTATGGGCGCGCAACGACAACACGCGCGGCGTGCACAAAGCCCCAGCAAATGAAGTTGTGCAAGGCGCGGTAGGCCTGGCATACCAGATTACCAAAGACGAACAAGACACCCTCAACCCCATTGGCGTCAACTGCATTCGCGCCTTCCCAGGGCGGGGCATCCGCGTCTGGGGCGCGCGCACCCTCTCCAGCGACCCGGCATGGCGCTACATCAACGTTCGCCGTCTGTTCAACTACGTCGAAAAATCCATCGAAAACGGCACGCAATGGGTAGTCTTTGAACCCAACAATCGCAAACTGTGGGCGCGAGTCAGCCGTGACGTCTCGGCTTTCCTACGCACCGTCTGGCGCGATGGCGCGCTGTTTGGCTCAGCGCCCTCCGAAGCCTTCTACGTCAAATGCGATGATGAACTCAACCCACCCGAATCACGCGACCTTGGGCGCCTGATTATCGAAATCGGTCTGGCTCCGGTAAAACCGGCTGAATTTGTCATCTTCCGCATCAGCCAGTGGGCTGGACCAGGTTCTGAATAAAAATTTAAGGAGAAATACCTATGGCAGAGCGAGAAGACCCCCTTGTTGCATTTAAGTTTGGTCTCGAAATCGAAGGCAAACTGAGTGGATTCTTCACCCAGGTCAGCGGCATCGGCTCCGAGACCGAAGTCATCCAGCAAAAAGTCGTCAACTCCGAAACTGGCGAAACCATCATCCGCCAGATTCCCGGCCGCCTGACATGGACGCCCGTCACCCTCAAACGCGGCGTCACCAGCAGCATGGACATCTGGAAATGGCGACAGCAGGTCATCGAAGGCAAAATTGACGAGGCCCGCACCAACTGCTCCATAGTCGCCTACTCCCAAGACAACACCGAAATCGCGCGCTGGAACTTCGAGAACGCCTGGCCCAGCAAAGTGGTTGGACCTGAAATGGACGCCGGCTCAACCAACTACATGATTGAAGACGTCACCATCGTCCACGAGGGCGTGTTGCGCGTTAGTTAAGCGGCTGCCCCCAGCCCTGGCGTCTGTTGACTTCATTACAACAGGCGCCAGGGAAGCATGCGAGGTTTTCGAACATGACTGACGAACCAACTCCCCAGTGTTTTTATCAACTCTATGAAGTCATTCAAAACGGCCGAAACTGGCTTGCCGATTTCGACAACCTGACTGGCGGCGAGCAGGAAATCTCAATGGTCAAATACAACGTCATAGACCCCTACGGCAATGTCACCACCAAATACATGCCCGGACAAACCTCTTTTGCGCCGGTTGAACTCTATCGCCCAATGGACAGCGCCGCCGAAGAATTATGGCGCAAATTTGAAGGAGCGGTAGCCGGAAAGCGCAAAAGGAAAAACTACTCAATTTCCATGAACGATCATCGCAACGGCGGCGTGCCGCTGGTCTGGTGGCATCTCGAAAACGCCCTGCCGATCAAAATTGGCGGCTTCGAATTCAACCAATATCTTAATATCAATTACGAGCTCTTCCAAATCAGCCTGCAAGCCGAATTCATTACTATCGAATTTGTAAAAGCACCGCAGATTTCCTGAAACACCTTCGATAAAGGATTTTTTATGCTCAAAACAGAATTCGACTTTGAACTCCCAATGGGTTTCGTAGACAAAGAAGGCAACCTGCACAAAAAAGGCACCATGCGCCTGGCAACTGCCATGGATGAAATCACCGTCCTGAACGATATGCGCGTGCAAAACAACGAAGCCTACCTTGTCATTGCCCTGCTCGCGCGCGTCATCACCAGCCTGGGCAGCCTGCGCTCCATTAACACCGGCGTCATCGAAAACCTGTTCGCCGCCGACCTGACCTACCTTCAAGAGTTCTACCGACAAATTAACGAAACCGGCAACACCCGCCGCGAATTCAACTGTCCCCACTGCCAGAAACCCTTTCAAATCGACCTCGCCACCCTGGGGGGGGTGTCTTAGGCTACCCCCGCGAACAGCTCTACCGGGAGGTAGCCTACATCGCCTATTACTTCCACTGGCAACCCGAAGCCATCCTGCAACTCGACCACCGCTTCCGCAGGCAATGGGTTAAGGAAATTGCCAATATCAACAAACGCATCAATTTGGGCTAATCATGAACCCTGAGATAAACCCCGCCAACGCCAACACTGGGCTGGTCGAGAAACCCGAACAACCCACTCTCGACATGGAAGCCTTGGCAGAAAAAATTGTCGCTTTGTTGCGCCGCGAATTGGAAATCGAAGCAGAGCGTTGCGGAAAACAACCTGCAGGAAGGTAAAACATGGGACTTTTGCAAAACACAAAAAAACCAACCAGCATCACGACAACGCGGCTCACCCCACTCAGGGATATTGAAGAACTTCCCATCCCCGTCTATCAGTTTGCCATCGTCATGGATGACGAAGTCGTGGCACTCTTTCAATCCATCAGCGGCATGAGCGTAAAACGCGCATTCGAAGGACTGAAAGAAGGCGGCAAAAATGAAGCCGTCCACGAATTCCCGGGGCAGGTTTCCTTTGAACACATCACCCTCGAAAGCGGTCTAACCTCCTCTGATTTCTTTTGGAAATGGATGATGGACGGCGTACATCAGGGCTGGGTACAGAAAAAAAACTTCGCCCTGATTCAACGCCGCCCCAACCCCAAATACGAAGACAAACCCGGCCAGGAAATCTGGGAAGTCGTCAAAACCTGGAGTTTCTTCAATGCCTTCCCGGTCAGTTGGAAAATCTCCGACCTGAACCTGGACGACTCCGAAAAAATCGTCATGGAAAGCCTGGAACTATCTTTCGACTACTTCACCCTCGACAACAACACCTACAAACCATAATGAACCCTAGCCCTGAACTCATCCAGCGATTACAAGCGCTCAAAGCACGCGCGCAACGCATGCTCATGCCGGGCAGCAAAACTGCCTCTGGCAATCAGCCTGCGACTCGTCTTACCCCCCTGCTCGATGAATTCAGCGCTCAAAAATACAAACGCATCAGCCTCGCCATGCGCAGCCTCAACCGGGCGCGCTTGGGCAGCCTGCAGCCCGAACGCGCCACCTCAATCGTCGCGCAAATCTCTCGAAAATTCGCCAACAAACAGGCGTTACTGCGCCTGCAATCCGCCGCTGGCGCGAGCATCTGGAGCGAACTCGAACAACCCCTGCCGACTGCCAGCCCCGAACGCGCCACCCCCGAAGAAAACCCCGGCACGCTGCGCCAGGGCAGCATCATCCCCAAAATGGCGATGGTGCCCAAACCCGGTCAGAGCCTGGAATCGTTCAAAAAGCAAGTTCAATCACGCGTCAGCGCCCAGCCTGCGGTCAAGCCTGCCGCGCCCGCCCCTGCAGCCACCCAACCCAACGCGCCGCGCCGCCGCTACACTCAAATCGAAGAAATCACCAAAAAAGAGCGCGCGCCGGGTGCCAGCGAACCGCCCGCCGCGTCGCCTGCCAACCTTCAGCGCCAACTCGACCCGCCCGCGCAACAGGACTCGCCAGGCGACAGCGAACCATCCGCCGCGCCGCCTGCCAACCTTCAGCGCCAACTCAACCTGCCCACGCAACAGGATGCGCCGGGCGACAGCGAGCCGCCCACCGCGCCGCCTGCTAACCTTCAGCGACAACCCGACTCGCCCACCCCCCTGCCTGCTCAAACGACAGATACTTCGCAGGAACGTACCACGCCGCTGCCTGCTCCCGTTTCACCAGCCACGTCCAAATCCTCCACGCCCCCGGCTGCTCGCGCCGCGCCGCCAAAACAACCCACCCCTCAGCCTCCATCGGACGCCCCCGCCCCAACCCAACCAGTCACGCTGCCTATTGCGCTGCCCGCTCCCTCTGCCAACGCATTCCTTGCTCAGGCGCGCGCTTCACTTCGCCCCAGCCTCCCCGCCCTGCCCCGACCGAAAACAACGCCCTCCACAGAAAAACTACCGCGCGCACTGCCCAGCCGCGCCAAACCGACGTCCCCAACGCGCGAATCTCTCCCCAAAGCATTGCCCACAGTCCGACGCGAACTACTCACCCCGTCTGATGAAAGACGACCCGCTGCCTCCACGCCCCAGCGCGCTATTCTGTCACAGCCCGCAATCAGCGCAACGCCTGCCATCATCCAGCGTCAGGAGGAACCATCCCCCATCAGTCCACGCATCGCATCCACCAACGTCACAACGCAGCCTCCCACAACAACCCAAGATGCGCCCGCGCCGGTTGCCAAGAGCGAGCCATTCCCACAGGCAACGCCGCTCCTGACTCACATTACGCAACGCAAAACCGCAGCCCAGCAAGTTCGTTTCATCGAACCCAAAAATATCGTCTCGCAAAGCCAACGCCCAACACGCATTCGACCAGTGCTGCGTCAGCCTGCCCCCCTGCCCCCACCGACGCCAATCGCGCCAGGCAGCCCCCCTGCTGACGCGCCCATGCCCCACGCGCCGATGCTTGCATTGCTTACGCCCGCAGCGCCCCACCCGCGCCCGTCTGCACCTGTTACGCAGGCGTTCCAGGCGCGTACCTACCCACGCGCGCCTATCCACGCGGAGGAGATGCCCCTCCTGCGCAAAACAGCAACGCCCGCTGCCCTGGGCAGCACGCCGCCCCCAACCACGCCCGAAACCCCCTCCCCACGAACAGCTGCGGTTATCGCGCCGGGCAGCGCTCCAGGCAATACCATCCAAAGGAGATGGGACGGGCACACCCCACCCAGTTCCAGCCAGGAAGCCGCCACCGAAAACCCAGAAAATACGTCCCCACTCGATCTCGACCTGAACAAACTCGCCGAAGACGTTTTGCCAATCGTCAAGCGGCTCATCGAAATCGAAACTGAACGCTCCTCCGGCTATATCCGATAACAACGAGGTGTACTTATGGAAAAAGCAAAACTCAAGTGGAAATGCCTAATTCCCCCAGTTTCCGGAGAAATCGAATGTCAGTTCAACCCCTCCGAACTAAAAATTGCCAAAGAAGTCTCCTGGGATGATGACGCCATCTCGCCCAATTTCAATGCTCCTTGGATGCAATTCGCCGGAGGCAAGGCTGCCACCTACGATTTATCGTTGTTTTTCGATAGTTATTCGGTCGAATCTCCGGCGAACGTATCCAACCCCAAAGACGTGCGCGAATTCACCAACCAACTCCTTCGCCTGACCTTGCGTGGAGCGGGCTACGCGATGTTCCTCGTCCCTTTCGCCGCGCCGCCCGTAGTGACCTTCGTCTGGGGCAAAATCACGCTCTTCTCAGCCGTGGTTGAGAAAGTCGAAATTACCTACACAATGTTCTCCCCCGATGGCTTGCCTATTCGCGCCAAAGCAGATGTCTCGTTCAAGCAGCAGGATTTCATGGATGACATCCTGCCTGCCCAAAACCCCACCAGCCGCACCGATTCGCGCAAAACCCGCCGCGTGACTTCTGCCCAGCGCCTCGACCAGATAGCCTTCGAAGAGTATGGCGACTCGCGCTACTGGCGGCTGCTAGCCGAAGCCAACAACATGGACGACCCCTTTCAACTGGTAGATGGTCAATTGCTGGTCATTCCACAAAAATCATAAACAGCCATGGTACCTGAATTTTCCGTCAAAATTGACCACATTCCCAACCCTGCCCTGTTTGGCGACACGATTGAAATCATCGTAGATACCAGCGCGTTCATGCCGAGCATGTTTAGCATCACCATCCAGGAAAAACCGGATATCCCCGGCATTTTCCCTTACATTGACAACGCCCTGCTCTATCGTCTGGGCGCTACAGTGGAGATTTCAGCCCAAATCACCGACCCGGTCAGCAATTTGTCCGTCAGCAACACGCTTATCGAGGGCGAAATTACCGCGATTGAACCCATTTTTTCTGAAAGCGGACACGCCCAACTGCGCATTCGCGGCTACGACCTCGGTCATCGCCTGACCATCGGCAAGAAAACCCGCACCTTTGGCGATGGCAACCCAATTGCCCCCACCGTCACCGAAATGCAAATCGTTAGCACAATCGCCAGTGAACACGGACTGATTCCAAATGTGGACATGAGTGGTCTTGGCGGACTGATGTACCATTATGTGATGCAATACAACCAAAGCGATTGGGAATTTCTCTGGGCGCGCGCCCAAATGCTAGGATACCAGGTTTATGTAAAAGGGCGCACGCTAAATTTTCAGAAAGCGGATAAAGAACGCGGCACGCCGGTCTCGCTAAGTTGGCAAAGAGACCTCTCAAAATTCGAGCCGCGCATCGTAGCCAGCGGCGCCATCTCTACTGTAAAGGCAAGCGGATGGGATAGCAAAAACAAGAAAGAAGTGAGCAGTTCGGCAAATTCTCACGTCAGCAGCACCGCAGCCGTCATACCCGCCAGAGCCGCGCCCGGCAGCCTGCAAGTGGTTACTGCTTTTCAAAAAAAGTTCGAAGATGCCGTCACCGACCCGGCAATCAAAACCGTCGGGATTGCCTCCGCAGTTGCCAAAGCGCGCTTCGCTGAGCACGAGAGTTCTTTCGTCCGCGCCCAGGGAGAAGTAAAAGGCGGGCATCCCAACCTCGTCGCCGGGACAAGCCTGCTCATCACCAATGTTGGGCAACGTTTTTCAGGCAAGTATTTCGCCACAGAAGCCCGGCACATCTACCGCAATGGCAGTTACAAAGTGCAATTTCAGGTAACCGGGCGTAATCCCTACACCCTGCGCAGTCTGTTGCTGGGCAAAGAGCACGAAACCAACAAACTGTACGGCGTAATGCCCGCCCTCGTAACCGACATCAACGACATCGAATCACTGGGAAGGGTGCGCGTCAAATTCCCCTGGATGCCCGAAAGCAGCCAGAGCAGCGCCTGGGCGCGCCTGGCATTGCCCGGCGCAGGCGCCGAACGCGGCATCTTTTTCATCCCGGAGATAAACGACGAAGTGCTGGTCGCCTTTGAACATGGCGACCCCAGTTCGCCTTACGTCGTTGGCGCATTGTGGAATCACAAAGACGTCCCCCCAAAGGCTCCCGCCGGGGCTGCTGTCGCCGCTGGGAAAGTGAACCAGCGCATTGTCCGTTCGCGTACCGGGCATGTTATTGTGCTGGATGACACCCAGGGACAGGAAAAAATCACCATTCAAGACAAAACCGGCAAAAACAGCATCGAAATCGATTCCACGAAAAACGCAATGTCCATCACCACCCAGGGAGACTTGACGATTGACGTAGGCGGCAAATTGACCATCAAAAGCAAGATGGATTTCCTCGTGCAGGGGCAGGCAAAGGGTGAAATCAAAGCCCAGAGTAACCTTGATATGCAAGCCCAAACCGGCGCTTCGCTCAAAGCCGGGCAATCGCAACTCGACCTGCAAGCCGCCGGAGCCGCGTTAAAAGGTACGAAAGTAGACCTGCAAAGCCAGACCCAAACCAATATCCAGGGCGCGCAAACCGCCGTAAAAGGTTCCGCGATGGTCGAAATCCAGGGCGCCATGGTCAAGATTAACTAACGTCAGTTCGGGATAAGCGTCCCGAAGGCTGATTTCGCCCCGTGAAGTTGCCCGTACAAAGCCTTCGGAACGGTTCAAAAGATCTATCCCGAATTCAGGTTAACTAACGAAAATCAGGAGAATAGAACATGCCCTTCCCAGCCGCGCGCGTAGGAGACCTTACCGCCACCGGAGATACCATTACCGGACCCGGCGTCCCCAACGTGCTTATCGAAAACTTGCCCGCTGCCGTAGTCGGCGACCTGGTCAATGGCGCAGCCTGCGTAGGCGCGATTACCCAGGGCAGCCCCACCGTCTTAATTGGCGGTCGCCCGGCAGCTCGCGTCACCAGCATAGTATCGGGTGCGAACCCGGCGAGCGGTGTACCGGTCAGCACCACCATCGCCAAAGGCGCGCTGCGCACCCTGATAGCCTGAAGGAGATAACCCATGATGCAAAACGCGCAAAAATTTCTTGGCAATGGACTGCATTTTCCCCTGCGCGTCAATGCGCGCGGACAACTCGCGCTCGTCAGCGGCGCCGAAGACATCGAACAATCCATCCGCATCATTTTAGGCACGCGCCCCGGCGAGCGCGTCATGCGTCCCACCTTCGGCTGCTACGCCCATGACCTACTCTTCGAGCCACGCTCCGCCGCTACCGCCAGCCTGATGCAAGAATACGTTTACCAGGCATTGCGCATGTGGGAGCCGCGCATCGAGGTCATCAGCGTCAACATCACCCTGGATGATGTCAACCTGAGCGCGTTACTGGCGGAAATTGAATACACCATCAAAGCCACGCATGATACCCGCAGCATTGTCTATCCCTTCTTCATCGAAGACGAGCCAGAAATTCGCTAAACCAGGAGGATCCATGACCCTGCCCGCCCCCAACCTGGACGACCTGCGCTTTCAGAGCGACCTGGTTGATGAAGCACGCAAACGCATCATCAACTATTGCCCTGAGTGGACAGAATACAACCTGAGCGACCCAGGCATCACGCTCATCGAACTCTTCGCCTGGATGACGGAGTTGATAATCTACCGCCTGAATCGCGTGCCAGAGAAAAATTACATCAAATTCCTCGAAATGCTTGGGCTGCAACGCATGCCCGCCGCCAGCGCGCGCACGGAACTCACCTTCTGGCTTTCTACTGCCCTGCAAGAAGGCGAAGATAGTTTTACAGTTCGCGTTCCGCAGGGGTTTGAAGTCCGCGCTGATAATCAGGCGGAAGAAATCACCTTCACGACCACGCGTGATTTGTTCATCACGCCGCCCCGGCTTGCCCACATCCGCAAAGAAGGCGAGTTCAACCAGAACTTTCTGCCGCGCAACGGTAGCGGACAAATCTTCTACCCCTTCGGGCAGCCCACCCCAAAAGCAGGCGATTCTTTCTACCTGGGGTTCGACCCCGCCAACAACATCAGCGGGCATACCCTGCGCCTGGCGTTCACCTGTGACCCCACCGAAGCCGTCGGTATCATCCGCAAAGACCCACCCTGGGCGTGGGAATGTCTGGTTCCTGGCGGAAAATGGTTGCCGCTCAAACCCAGCACCTTCGAGGGAGAGCGCGACACAACGGGCGGCTTGAACAACGAGGAGGGCAGCCTGGTATTGTACCTGCCTGTCGAGTTTAGCCCTGTCAACCTGTACGGTTTAGAAGCCTTCTGGCTGCGCTGTCGCATTGAACAACGCGATGGCGTTCGCAACATGTACTCCGAATCGCCGCGCGTCAAGAAAATCGAAGCGCTAACGATTGGCGCCACCGTTCCAGCCATGCACGCCACGCGCGTCGAGGGCGAAATGCTCGGCGTCAGCAATGGCGAACCCGGGCAAACCTTCACCCTGCGCAACGCGCCTATTCTGGCGTTGCAAGAAGGAGAAACCCTGGAAGTAGAAGAATCGCGCGGCGAAAACTCAGTGTTCGTTCCCTGGAAGCAGGTGACAGATTTTTCGCAATCCACCCGTTTCGACCGTCACTACATGCTCGATGTCGCCCAGGGCATTGTTCAATTCGGTCCGGCAGTACGCCAGCCAGATGGTACTGTGGCGCAATATGGGCGCATCCCTGAAAGTGGGCGCAGCATCCGCTTTTCGCGTTACCGCGCGGGCGGCGGGGTAAAAGGCAACCTGCCCGCGCGCGCCATCACCACCATGACCACCTCTCTAGCATATGTCGCGCGTGCCGCCAATCTCATCCCATCTACTGGTGGTCGTGACCAGGAAAGCCTGGATGAACTGAAACTACGCGCCCAACGCGAACTGCAAGCCCAACGCCGCGCCGTCACCGCCCAAGATTATGAGCAATTCGCCATCAATTTTGGCAATCGCGCCATTGCGCGCGCCAAATGCCTACCCCCCAACGAAAATCCACAGGGCAACAGCAATAGCGTCACCTTGCTGGTGGTTCCGGCTGTGGCAGACTCCGTGCGGGCAGGCAACCTGGGCGCGCTCACTTTGGATAAAACGCTGCAAGATGACCTGCTCAAATATCTCGACCAGTACCGGCTGTTGACCACCCCTCTTAGCGTGCGCGAACCCCGCTACATTGGGGTCAGCGTTAAGGCGCGCATCGTTCCGCAAGATTTCGTTCCTGCCAGCGAAGCCCAGTTGCAGGTGCAAGAAGCGTTGCGGCGATTCCTCTCTCCCCTGCGACTGGATGAGCGTGCCCCACTGTTGCAGCCCAATGAAACCTGGGAAGGCTGGCAGTTTGGTCGCGACTTGCTCACCGCCGAGGTCATCTCGCTCATTCAACAGGTGCCGGGCGTCAAATTTGTGCTGGATGTCGAAATCGGCTATCGTGACGTGGTACCGATTGAGGAACGTTCCATCTTTGAAGAAGATGAAAAAGCGCCGCTAAAAACCATAGACAAAATCCTGCACATGCCGCCCGATGGTCTGGTCTGTTCGCTGGAACATGAAATCGAAGTGACCAGCATCGAAAAAGCCTACGGAAAAAGCCAGCCATGACGAACGAACGCGCCGCCCTGCCACAAAACGCCTTGCTGGAACTAGCCGCCGACCATTACAACCGCTACCCCGGCGAGCTGGTCACGCTGTATCTGATGTTTGGTGTTCCTGAAGAGCCTGGAACACGCTTACAAATTGCCATGCCGCGCGTCATGCAGCCTGAACAATACCACCTGCCCGCGGAAGCCCCCCAAGCCCTGCTCTCCATCGCTGAGCAGGATGGAGACTGGCTGGTGATTCTGCCCCTGGATGAGCATTTCAAACCCGGCGAACGCTATCAGGCAGCCATTCAAACCCGACTGAAGACTTTCTACGCCAACCAACACCTGCGCGTAGAAGCCAGCCTGGTAAACGCGGCGCAAGGCAGCACCCTGGCAGAGAGCACGCTGCGCCTGACAGTATTTGGGCAGGGCAAATACCTGCAATATCTGCCAGAACTTTATGGCAGCGACAATTTTATATCGCGCTTCTTGATGCTCTTCGAGAGTTTTTGGAAACCGATTAACCAGCAGATTGACCAGATAGACTGCTATTTCGACCCCCGCCTTACACCACCCGCCTTCCTGCCCTGGCTGGCGTCTTGGGTTGGGCTGACGATAGATGAGAGCATTCCGCTCGAACGCACGCGCGCCCTGGTACGCCATGCCATGCCGCTCTTCCAATGCCGGGGCACCAAAACAGCCTTGCAAACCTACCTGGAAATTTACACCACAGGACAGATACGCATTACCGAACGGCGGGCATCAAACTTCGTGCTAGGCACATCGTCACTTTTGGGCAATGAGATTGCCCTCGGAAAAAAAAACCAGCCCAATACCCTGCTGATTGAACTGCGCCTGCCAAAATCGGAACTGGAACGCACCGGATATTCGCCAGCGATGTATAAGCAGAAACTGACCCAACTGATTCGCAACCTCGTCCCGGCGCATGTCTCGTACAACGTCGAATGCGTCTTTGATTCTTAGTGCGCCAACAGATTTACGCCAATTACAAAAGGAGCACCCCGCATGGATTACCAAAGCGTCTTAACACTCTTCCCGAAAACGCGCATCAAACCCTATGACGGCATGGCAGTCACCGCCGAAGTCTGGGCGCAAGCGCATGAAGAACACCGCCAGGCGCGCAAGGCGCACGATGTTGTTTTTCATGGCGCAGGCATTATTACCGGGCTGGAAGTGCTTGCCAACGACCCTCCCGACCAGTACATCTTCATCTCGCCTGGCGTTGCAGTGGACTCCGCTGGAAACCTGATTGTAGTCAACGAACCGATTGCCTACGATGTTGGCGCGAACACCGATGGATTACTCTACCTGGTCATCGGACATGGCGAACGCGAATCGGGTGGGGTGGATGCGCAAATCAAACAACTCCATGCCGAATTTGTGGTGGCGGCGCGTTCGAGCATGCCCAAACGCCCGGCAGTAGAACTGGCGCGCGTGCGTCTGGAGAAACCCGGGCAAGCCATCCGCAATGCTGCCCATCCCGCGCATCCCCAACCCGGTGAACTGGATTTACGCTTTCGCGTGCAGGTTAAGCCACAAACGCAACGACAGGTCTATCTTGGCTTGTGCCAATTCGGGCGCAGCCTGGCAGACGTGGCAGCTGGTTGGCGCTTCCTGGCTGTCGAATGCGCGCGCAGTTCTCCCTACCGCCTGATTATAGATGCCGATGTCTCGCCATCTGGCGCGCTTTCAGATTACGACCTGTTGTACCTGAGCGCTAACGGCGCCTTCACCCCAGATGCAGCGAGCCTCAAAGCCTTACAAGCCTATCTCAATCAGGGGAAAATGCTCTTTGCCGAAGCGCTCAACGCGGAAGCCGAGCAATCTTTCGCCGCGCTCTTCGAAAAATTAAGTCAAAAACTCGCGCCCTTACCCGCCACGACCAGGCTGCTGGAAACGCCCTTCCTGTTTACGTCTCCGCCGCCAGGCGCACAAGGAAACGTCCTGCAAACAGGCACGCAGGTTCTCTTTAGCAGCGCGGGATACAGCCTGGCATGGGCAGGCAAGCTGCCTGCTGAATCTCGTTCCCGCGCCGATATTCGCGCCGTGCACGAGTGGGGCATTAACTTGCTCCATCACTGCCTGGACAGAGGATAACGGAACAGATTCAAGCGCAACGGCTCAAAAACGTTCTCAAAGGAGAAAATGTGACCAACGCGCAACTGGTTAGGCTCACAGCAATTTTTGGAATGGGGCGCCACCTGTTACGCGTTGTTCTTGTCAGCATGATGGCAGGGTTCATGCTCTCCGCGCCAGCCCAAACCGTCAACGCAAACCAGGAAAAACGCACCATCGAGCAGCAAGTTCAGGTGCAAGTCGCGCACTGGCAACTGCTACGCTGGAGCGATGGTTTCATCACTTGTAACATCTACATCAACCACACCGGATATCCAACCTCGGAAGAAATCAACTACGCTTGCGGCAATCGCGTCTTGCAATCCTGGTTGAGCACGCCGGCATGTCTGCCTGCTCAATCTGGCGGCAGCAGCGCAGGATGCGCGGGATTGATGATGCGCTATGTTGGCACGCAAACCCGCATCGAAACCCAAACGATTGAACTTCCCCCCATCAACCTGCGCATCTATGTTACCAATTGCCAGCCCGGTCAATGGTGCGAAACGCGCCCCGGCTTGCGCCTTGTGGCAGAAGAACCGATTGACGGATACGAAATCAGCAATGTCCATGTGCGCGTGGCGCACAATGAAAAAACCTTTCCCGGCGCGAGCATCGAAATCAGGCTGCCACCCACCGACGAAAAAGGCGACTGGCTGGAATACTGGGCAGAATCCAGCTTTGGCGATTCCAGCCCGCAATTCGCGCTAAAGTACCGCGCGTACCCCAGCGTGCAGCAGGGACGGCAGATGTACCGTTTCGACCTGCTCAGCGATGAATGGGCAAACACCCTGCCGGGCGGCGCGCTGCTCTGGCAAATGTTCCCGCCCGCCGATGGCGCGCTGCCCAAATTGCTCGAACAACCACTCTCCGTCGGATACCTGACCACCACCAACCGCTACGCCTTGCTGGCAGGCAAACTCATCCAGCAGGGCATGGTAGATGCAAGTTCTTGCGCCAACGGGGGATTACTGAGCAATGGCGCGGCTTCTGCCTGCGGCGAGCGGGTCGCCGCCGACTTAGTGCTGGCATGGCAGAACCGGTACGACCAGCAAATCTATGAAGCCGCGCTGCGCCACAACATCCCCGCCAGGGTCATCAAAGGCATCATCGCTCAGGAATCCCAATTCTGGCCTGAGTCGTCCGACCCGTATGAACGCGGCTTGGGCTTCATCACCGAAAACGGCGTCGCAATGCTGCTACTCTGGAATCTGGAGTACTATGCCTCGGTTTGCGTGCCGATTTACGGCATGGAAGGCTGCGCCGCTGGATACGCCAGCCTGCGCGCCGACCGCCAGATCATCATCCGCCGGGCAGTCTTCGACCGGATTGGCAGCGACGCAGAAATTGACCTGATTGCCGCCATGCTATACGCCAGCGCTGCCCAAACCAAGCAATTGGTGAAAAACGTCACCCGAGCCGAACCAGCAGACGTCACATCCTACGAGGAAATGTGGAAGATGACCATCGCCAATTACTATGCTGGTTCGGGATGCCTGGGCAACGCCCTGCGGGCTTCGCTCAACGAGACATATCCGCTCACCTGGGATGTCCTGTCAACCTATCTGGAAGGTACCTGCGTGATTGCCAAAGATTACGTCTGGCGAGTTATGCATTATTCGGAATAAAACTGTTGTAGTGACTGTTCCAACTTTTTTCCCAAAAATTTATGACACTCCCTATTTATCATCAAAAGCCACAACACTTGCGGCATCCTCATGTTCTACCCAATCCTCAGCAGTTTGTCTAACGGCAGGGTACGCAGGTCAAACGTTCGCCCCGCCAAATCAGGTTCTATGCGGTATGTATCTTCTAGCAGCGCCAGGAACGAATCGCAGAATCCGCTCACAAACTGGCGTCGGCTTACCACCTCATCCAGGCGCAGAAAATCTGTCCTGACATAGTCTGAAATTAAGATTTTCAGCCGGAAGTTTTCCGTTACGTCCAGCGGTTCGGCCACCAGCCGCGTCACAATCTGAAATCGTCCCTCAGGCGTTATATCGCTTAACGTCACCGTGCGTGTGTGCTCACAGACAGCCGGAAGGTCAGCGCTGGCGATTCTGCCAAGAAACTCCACCAGCCTGCGCCAGAAAGGATCTGTATCAAACATAATGATCGACACAATATCTTCTTCCTCAAAACCGATGCGGAAGAAGATATCCCCTTCAAGATAGGGCGTTTCGTAGTCTGCCTCTACACAGCAGGTGACCAGCTGAGGTGCGTGCGTGTCTGACCGGCTAGGGATGCCTTGAACGATGGACTGATGCAGCATATCTACCAGCCGTCGGGGTGTCGCCCAGTCTTGCTCTGCCTTCGGAAATTCTTTTGCGAAAGCCAGAATGGGAGGAAGAAAAGCGTCTATAACGGACGTCCGTTCCACATGCGCATCAATCCATGGGTTTGCTTCGTCGCCCATGGATGTAATTCTCAGGTGAACCAGTTCATTCGCGTCTGCAACGGCCTCCGCTTCAAACTCTGCGCCTCGTCCCTCCTCATCCCAGAAAAAATTGGCGGGCAGGCGTTGTCCGGCAATTGCTTTTACGAACCGCAGCAACTGGATAAAAGGCGGAAAAACATAACTGGCCTGAAGTGAGTGCTGCCTGCCATCAATGCTCAAATGGCAGGTAATCCAGCCAGCGCGCTCATTTTGATAATCGATCTCAATGTTGAGGGTATGCATAGGTCACTCCAATGGGGCGCCACGATTTTCAATCCGAATCCCATCAGGCTTATTATGCCGCAAAATAAGGCGGATCAATAACGCAAGAGTGTGCATGCAAAAGTTGTCAGTGGTGATGACAGCAATCCGCAGACGGAGCAGATTTTCGCAGATTTTTCTGGAATTTCTGCGTCCATCTGCGAAATCGGCGGATGTTTCTTGACAACATTTGAGTGCACACAATTCGTTCAATCCGTGTACAAAACATCAAAGATTGGGTAACATGTGCGCACGCCGCCAGGCAAGGCCTGGCAAAGCAGCCAGAGATCGTAAACCTGAACAAACCCATACCCCCCAACCGATAGCAAATGAGAGTAAAACTATCTAAAATTGATTTATCTGACCTTTTGGAGACACCCGATGAAATCTATCGTCCGCATTCTGCTCATTGCGCTGGGCGTTCTGGCCGCCCTTATCATTCTTTTGCTGCTTTCCATCCCCCTGGCAGGACTGGGCAGCGCCCAACGGCTGGCCGCCGTAACCAACACCACCATCCCCGGCGTGGGCGGCGGGCCCGATGTGCGCGCCTATGTTGCCCGCCCGCAAGGCGACGGGCCCTTTCCGGCAGTCATCATGATTCACGAATTCTTTGGTCTAAACGAGAGCATTGTGGGCAAAGCCGAAGGACTGGCCGAAGAAGGCTACCTGGTCATTGCCCCCGACACCTTCCGCGGCTCGACCACCACATGGATTCCGCGCGCCATCTACCAGGTCATCACCAACCGCCCCGAACAGGTCAACGCCGACCTGGACTCGGTCTATGCCTGGCTGGCAGCTCAACCCGATGTCGCCCGCGAAAAAATCGGCATTGCCGGGTTTTGCTACGGCGGGCGGGCGTCGCTGCTTTACAGCCTGCACAACCCCGGCATCGCCGCTACGGTCGTCTTCTACGGCTCAGCCGAAACCGACCCCGAAGTGCTCAAAAACCTGCCCGGGCCCGTGCTGGGCATCTTTGGCGGGGCCGACGCCTCCATCCCGGTAGAGGAAGTGCAAGCCTTCGAGCGCGGGCTGCAAGCCGCGGGCATCCCGCATGAAATTACCATTTACGCAGGCCAGCCGCACGCCTTTGTGACCGACATTCAATCCATCCGCGCAGGCGGGGCGCAGGGCCAGGCCTGGGCGCAGATGCTGCGCTTTCTGAATGCCAACCTGAAAAACGGCGGCGCGTCTGGGCAGGGGCAATCCATTGCCTACCAGGGTGGTTTTCCGCTTGGCTACTACGCCCGCCTGGTCTTCGAGCACGCTTTTGGCACGGCCAGCCACCGGCACTGATCCGGCTGCAGCCGCAACGACACCAGACCGCCAGGGTTTTGCACCCTGGCGGTGAAGTTTGGGCACGGATAAAGCAAGGGTTATCAGAAAACCCGCATTGCGCACATTGATATCAACAGGTAGGACAAACGCTAGCGTTTGTCCTACAAAAGAAGCAGTAGAATTATCCGTTCGCCCAGGATTTCGCCACTCCCTGAAGTTTTTGTACCAGGTGAAAGTTGCCTTATGCCGCTATAATGGCCGCATGAAGCGCCCCTCGCTGATTTTCATCTTCATCACCGTCTTTGTAGACATGCTGGGCTACAGCATGATGATTCCGCTGCTGCCGTTCTTCGTGCTGCGCAACGGCGGCAACGCCGCAATTGCCGGGGGGCTGGGGTCGTTTTACGCCTTGCTGCAACTGTTCAGCGGACCCGTGCTGGGGTCGCTCTCCGACCGCATTGGGCGCAAACCGGTGCTGCTGGCCTGCCTGGCAGGTACAGCCATCGCCTATGCGCTGTTCGGGCTGGCCGGGTCGCTGTGGGTACTGCTGGCCGCCGTGCTGCTCGACGGGCTGACCGGCAACAACCTGACCACCGCCTACGCCTACATCGCCGACATCACCACCCCCGAAAATCGCGCGCGCGGCATGGGGCTGGTAGGCGCAGCCTTTGGTCTGGGACTGATGGGCGGCCCCGCCCTGGGCGGCTTGCTGAGCGATTTTGGATTGAGCGTCCCGGCCTACACCGCGGCCGGCATCGCCCTCCTCAACGTGCTCTACGGCTGGATTTTCCTGCCCGAATCGCTCGACCCGACGCGGCGTTCCGTTAAGCCAGTTTCGTTCAACGCCCTGGCGCAATTGCGCGCCCTGTTCGACATCGCCCCCATCCGGCTGCTGCTGGCGTCCATTTTCGTCCTCAACCTGGCCTTCAGCGGGCTGCAGACCAACTTTCCGCTTTTCAGCCACGCCCGTTTTGACTGGGACCCGCGCCAAAACGGCTTTTTCTTTGCCTATGTGGGCGTGCTAGCCGTTTTTGTGCAGGGGTTTTTGTACGGGCGAATCCAACCCATTTTTCGAGAAACGCGCCTGGCCCAGGCCGGGCTGGGGCTCATGGCGCTGGGGCTGGCTGGCGTGGCCGCCGCCCCCGCAGCATGGATGCTCTACCCTGCCGTAGGGCTGGCGGCGCTGGGCAGCGGGGTGAGTATCCCCTCGCTGACGGCGCTCATCTCGCTGCGCGTACCTGCCTCGGCGCAAGGGCAACTGATGGGCGGGCAGCAAGCCCTGCTCAGCCTGACGAACATCCTCGGCCCTGCGCTGGCCGGGCTGAGTTTTCAGTTCATTGCCATTCCCGCGCCCTATTGGATCGGCAGTGCGTTGGCAGCAATAGCAGCCATGATTGCCTGGCAGGGGGTTACGCGCAGCGCGGAATGAAGTGTAAGGAGTGGACAGTAGAAAATAGAGGAGACAGTCATAACTTTTCACTTAGCAACGCCGACACCGCATTCGTTACGCCGGTTTCCGCATTCAACTTTTTGGCCAACACCCCCGACCGATTTTTCATATCCACATCTTGCATCTGATGCAGCGCCGCGGCCAGCCTGCCCGCCGTCAACGCGCGCTGCGCTATGGGGCGCGGACCCACGCCCAGGGCCCACACCCGCTGCCCCCAAAAGAACTGGTCAACTGCCAGCGGTAGGGCAAGCGTGGGCAGCCCGGCCATCAGCCCGGCGGCGGTCGTCCCGGCCCCGCCGTGGTGAATCACGCCGCCCAGGCGCGGGAACAGCCACGGGTGCGGGACAGGTGTGGTAAGCGGAAAAACGCAAGACGGGAGCGAAGGAAGCGCCACGTCTGGCGGAAGCGAGACCACCGCGCGCACCCCGGTCTGCTGCACCGCCCAGGTGATAATCGCCAACATGCGCGCCACCTCGCGCGCGCCAGGCGAGCCAAAGGTAAAGTAAAACGGGGCAGATCCCGCAGACAGGAAGGCTTCAAGCCCAGGGGGAAACGACGCGGCATCGCCTGACGGGGGGAGCGTCCAGTAGCCAGTGACGTGCGTGCTGGCAGGCCAATCGGCAGGAGGCGGGACAACATGGCGGCTGAAGCCATACAGCAGCCCATTTAGCCGGGTGGTAAAGTCAAACGTGGCTAGGGGACGTAATCCGTGCTGCCTGCGCCAGGCGTTGATGACGGCGCGCCAGGGTAAAAACGTCATCTGCGCTGCCAGCGGGTATGAAAGGCGGTTGCCCAGCCGCCCCAAATGCCAGGCAGAGGGAATAAGCGGCGAGAGGAAATCAGCGGTGGGCGTAACCGGTTGGGTAAATGCGCCAATGCAGGGCACGCCCAGCCATTCGGCCAGGTGCGCGCCCCACACGGTGGGCAGCCCAATAAGCAGGGCGCGGGCGTCGCGGCAGGCTGCGGCGGCGCTGGCCAGCATGCGCGCATATAACGGGCGGGCGCGGCGCAAAAAGACAAGCGTGGCATGCAGGCTGCGGAGGGGGCTGCCATCAAACGTCAGCGCCGATTGCCCGCCAGGGGCGGTCATCAGGTCGCTGGGGTTGCCATCGAGCGGGGCAAATGGAAGGTCATAGGAGGTAATCCAATCGCCAAAGGCGGGCGGCGCTACCAGGCGCACCGGCTGCCCGGCTGCGCGCAACCCCAATGCCAGGGCAATGATCGGCTGCACGTCGCCGCGCGTGCCCGCAGTGAGCAAGACAAACGGGCGCGGTTTCATTGGCGTGTAAAGACCAGCATGCGGTAGGTAACCGCGCCATCGCGCAGGGCTTGCTGCAGGGCCATCGAACCAAGCATAGACGGGACAATGGGATGCGCCGCAGCCAGGGGCCGGCCCAGGGCAAGCAGCAACCCGGCCATGGGGTTGGGCAGGGCGCGCAGGCGCAGGTGGGGGGTCAGGTCGCGGTCGAGTGGTAGGGTCAGGGCGTGGGCGGCGGCCAGGGCGCGGACATCCTCCACGCTGAGAAGGTTGGGCGCATGCCAGCCCTGCTGATAGACCTGCCGCCAGGTCGAATGGCGCGGGCCGCGAAAGTCATCAATTAGCGCCAGTTTGCCGCCGGGGCGCAGGGCGCGGGCCGCTTCGGCGAGGAAAGATTCCGCGCTGTGGGCATGCACAAAAGCCTCGATGGCGTAGGCCAGGTCGAAGCCGGGCGCCAGCGGCAGGGCGTGGAAATCGGCTTCCAGAATGTGCGCAGCGGCGGGGGCGCGGCGCGCTGCCAGGCGGGCCTGCACCGGCGAAATGGTCAGCCCCACGCCGCGGGCGGCAGGCAGGGCGCGCAGCAGGTGATAGAGGGTGGCGCCTACGCCGCAGCCCAGGTCCAGGATGCGCGGGGCAGGGGTGGAGAGGGCGCGCGCTTGCTGCAAGATGAGGTCGTTGGCGGCGTTGAGGGCTTGTGCCAGGCGGGTAACGCCTGGCAGCCACAGGGCGCGGTGAATGGATGCGGTTTGGGCCGAAGCGCTAAAACGCAGGAACAGGCGCGTGTTGGCGTCGTAGTAGCGGCGGAGGGGGTGGGACATGGGGGAATTATAGTGGATAGTGAAGCGTGATGAGTGAAGCGTGCGAGGTAAAGGAAGGGGAAGTGTATGAAAACGTCAGTTCGGGATAAGCGTCCCGAAGGCTAATTTCGACCCGTGAAGTTGCCCGTACAAAGCCTTTGGGACGGTTCAAAAGGCTTATCCCGAATTCAGGGTATGAAAGATAAACCTGGTTACCAGAAAAAAAAGAGACCAGGGGGGCGCCCTGATCTCCTGGACTGGATACCACAGACCGGAAGGTTTTTCTTCGGAATGGTGATTAGCGGCTTATTTGCCCAGTTTTTTCTTGAAGGCTTCGGTAAGAGCCGGAACGATTTGGAACAGGTCGCCGACGACGCCGTAGCGCGCAAACTGGAAGATGGGCGCTTCGGCGTCTTTGTTGATGGCCACAATCAGTTTGGCGTTGCGCATGCCCACAATGTGCTGAATTGCGCCGCTAACGCCCGCGCCGATGTACAGGTCTGGCGAGACGACTTTGCCCGTTTGCCCGACCTGGTGTGCATACGGAATATACCCGGCATCTACGGCGGCGCGCGATGCGCCAACTGCGCCGCCTAGCACGGCGGCCAGTTCGCCAATCAGTTTGAAGCCCAGGGCGGGGTCACTGCTTACGCCGCGCCCGCCAGCCACCACCACACCGGCATCGGCCAGGTTGACGTTGGTTTCGGCGGGTGCAAAGCCCTCTACCGTCACTTTGGCTTCGCCTGCCGGGGCGGCTTTGGTCAGCGCGCCTGTGCGCCCAGGCTGGCGCGCAGGTTTGGGAAAGGCGCGCGCGCGCAGGGTAACGAGCTGCGGTTTGGCAGCGCAGGTTACTTTTTCAATTACTTTGCCTTCGTACACCGGGCGCACGGCCACCAGGGCATCGCCGGGGCCTTCCAGGGCGGTTACATCGGTAATTACGCCGCTGTTCAGGTCTATGGCGGCCATGCCGGCTACCTCGCGGGTGCGGGTGGTGGTAGGCAGCAGAATCAGGTCAGGGGTGTGGGCGGCAGCCAGGGCGGCCAGGGTGGCGGCGTAGGTTTCTACGCGGAAGTCGGCCAGGGCGGGGTCATCCACCGCAATGACTTCATCTGCGCCAAATTCAAAAGCGATCTGGGTTACGGCATCTACCCCAGCGCCAAAGACCAGCGCCGTCACCGGCCCGTAAGACGCGCCCACGCCCAGCGCCTCCCACGAGGCAGGGACAATCTCACCGTTGAAGTGGTCAATATACACCCAGGTTTTCATAGCACTTTCTCCGCAAGGATTTTGTCGGCCAGCGCATCGGCAATGGCTTCGGGCGTGTCGCCAGTGATGATTTCACATTTCACGTCGCGCGGGGGCGGGTTGAACAATTCGACGCGGGTAACCACCGTAGCGGGGGCGGCAATGCCCAGGTCGGCTAGTGACCAGACGGGGATTTCGGCTTTGGCGGCTTTGCGAATGCCCATAAAGGAGGGGTAGCGCGGTTCGCCAATGCTTTGCACCACGCTAATGACTACCGGCAGGGGCGCGCTGACGGTTTGTTTGCCTTCTTCGATGACGCGCTCTACGGTGACCTTGCCGCCTTCGACTTTGATTGAACCCGCAAACGAAAGCAGCGGCAGGTTGAGGATGCGGGCCGTCTGCGAGACGGTGAGACCGGTGCCCTCATCCAGGGTTTGGCGGCCAAAGACGACCATATCGGCCCCGCCCAGTTTTTGGATGGCAGCCGCCAGCACGCGGGCTGCGCCCTGTGAATCGAGCGCGTTCAGGGCCGGGTCGCTGACCAGCACGGCGCTATCGGCACCCATGGCCAGGGCATGCTTGAGGGCCTCTTTGGCGCTTTCGGGGCCAATGCACAGGGCAATCACTTCGCCGCCCTGGGCTTCTTTTTGCTGCAATGCGCCTTCTACGGCGTATTCGTCGAAGGGGTTGATAACCAGGGTTGCCCCGCCCCAATCGGGCTGCCCGTTTTGGGCCGTCACTTTGGCCTCAGAATCGGGCACTTGCTTGATACAGGTGATGATTTTCAAGGGTTCCTCCTTATAACAAAGCCTTGTGCGTGGGTTGATGCCGGTTGCGCGCCCGGTGGTTTATGCCCTGGCCTGGCGCATAATGTCGGCAATCTGCCCTAGGTGATCGTAAGCATGGAACAAGCCTGCCACAAAGCGCCCCACCGCATTCATGGGCGGCGCGCCCTGCCAGGGGATGTATGTGAGCGCCAGGTTCGGCTGGTCGGGCCACATGTCGAGCGCGGCCAGGCACATACGGCGCGATTCGTTAAGCCGGGCGCGGCAAAACGCAATGGTATGCACCGTTTGCCAGTCCACCTCGGCGCGCGAACGGCCGTGATAATTCACCCCTCGGGCTAGTTCGGCGGCAAGCGCGGCGGATTCTTCCATCGAGGCGGTCAGGTGCACAATGACGTGCCCCAGATTCCAGGCCAGGTTGGCTTCGGCGGAGTCGGCGGCGTAGGGGTCGCTGGCGTTGGGGTCTAGCGGTTGAAAGGTGACATCGGCGTCGGTTGCATCGGCAATCAGGCGGGCGATTTCGTCATACATTGCGTTCAATTCCTGGCGCAGGTCGTCGCGGGTAAGTCCCTCAACCAACTGGCCAAAGGTGATTTGTCCGTCGCGCACGCGCTGGTAAGCCAACATGCCTTTACTCCCGCCACAGGGTTTCGTCGTAGGCGGGCATTTCGCAACGCAGCGGCTTGTCGGTGCGTTCACCCAGAGCATAGCCCGCCTGAATGAGCGTTTGAATCTCGCTAGAGCCTTCGTAGATGATGGCGCCCCTGGCGTTGCGCAGGTAACGCTCCAGCGGATATTCATCGCTGTAGCCATACGCGCCATGAATTTGCAGGGCTTCGTTGGCGGCGCTAAACGAGGCTTCGGTGGCAAATTTTTTGGCAAACGAGGTCTCGCGGGTGCAGCGTTTGCCCACATTTTTCAGCCAGCCCACCTGCAGGTAAAGCAGGCGTGCAATTTCGTAATCCTGCGACATTTTGGCAATTTTTTCTTGAATCAGCTGGTATTCGGCTATCGGGCGGCCAAAGGTGGTGCGCTCTTTGGCGTACTTTACGCTGGCTTCTAGCGCGGCGCGGATGATGCCCGTTGCGCCCGAAGCGACGGTGTACCGCCCGTGATCGAACCCAGCCATGGTGATTTTGAAACCCTCGCCTTCTTCACCCAGGCGGTTTTCGAGCGGCACGCGCACATTGTCGAACTTAATCCAGCCGGTGACGCCAGCGCGCACGCCCAGTTTGCCGTGCAGGTCGCCGCGCGTGACGCCGGGGCTGTGCAAATCAACAATAAACGAGGAAAGCGCCTCGGAGGGCTTGCCAGGGTTGGGGTTGGTGCGCGCGGTGACCAGGGCCAGGTCGGCTCGTGAGGCCAGCGAAATCCACATTTTTTCGCCATTGAGGATGTAGGCATCGCCTTCGCGTTTGGCAGTGGTGCGCATGGCAGCCACGTCGGAACCCATGCCTGGCTCGGTAAACGCGCCGCAGCCAATCTTTTCGCCGCGCGCCAGGGGCGTAAGCAAACGCTGCTTTTGCTCCTCGCTGCCCCACTGCAGCAGCGTGAGGCCGCACAGCCCCACATGCACCGACATAGCCACACGCAGATGCGTATCTACGGCCTCCAGTTCTTCGCAGGCCAGTCCCAGGGAGATGAAGTCCATGCCCTGGCCGCCATAGCGCACCGGAAAACACAGCCCCAAAATGCCCAGTTCTCCCATGCGTTTAAGGGAAAAGGGCACGGGTTCCTGCTTGCGGTCATACTCGGTGATGACAGGCGCAATTTCCTTTTGGGCAAAATCGCGCACCATCTTTTGCACCATCATGTGCTCTTGCGATAGCGAAAAATCCATATTACGCTCCTGTGATTATTATATCAAACCTACCGAACGGTTGGTAGGTTTAGATAGCGGGTAAACGGGCAAACAGGGAAACATAAAGATTCTACACCGAAACGAATCTGCAAGATTTGGACGAACTTGGGGGAGTGGATAAATCAAGGGTTATCAGAACCCCTGCATTGAGCATATTGATATCAACAGTAGGACAAGCGCTAGCGTTTGCCCTACAAAAGAAACAGTGGAATTATCCGCCAGCCCAGGATTTCGCCGCTCTCAGTTTGGCCACAGGTTGACAAAACGGCAAAAATGGATACAATACACTTCGCTCACGCCGAAGTGGCGGAACTGGCAGACGCGCTACGTTCAGGGCGTAGTTCCGAGAGGAGTGAGGGTTCAAATCCCTCCTTCGGCACACCAAAGACCCGCTTTCAGGCGGGTCTTTCTTATTCCCAGACAAGTGGGTAAAATAGATTCATGAAACTCGGTCCTGTCGAAATAAAGATAGAACGCATCTTCCTCTTTGGGGTGTTAGCGCTGATGCTCTTCCTGGTGATGGATTTCAATGCCCGCCTGGAAGAGTTAAACAACAAGCAAGAAAAGCTGGAAGAAATAGGCGCACAAGCGACGCAGTTGATGCAAACCCAAACCACCCTGCAAACCCAGATCGCGTATGCCAGTTCAGACCAGGCCGCCGAAGCCTGGGCGCGCGAACAGGCCGGCATGGCCCGCCCCGGCGACCAGGTCATCATTCCCCTGCCAGCGCCTGGCGCTACCGCCATTCCCGAACAAAGCCTGCCACAGCCCACCCCCACCCCTTTCACGCGCTGGGACGTGTGGATGCAATTGCTCTTTGGAAAATAACCCCACCCATGGAACGCCTGCAACTCTTTCCGCTTACCGCCCAAATCGAAAACACCCGCCTGAGCATTGGCGGGTGTAATCTTAAAAGCCTGGTAGAAGCCTACGGCACGCCGCTCTACATCTACGATAAAGCCACGCTGGATGCCGCCGCCCAGGCCTACCACACGCACTTACAGGCTTACTACCCTGCCCCGGCCAGCATCACCTACGCCGGAAAAGCCGCCCTGAACATCGGGCTGGCGCAATGGACCCAATCGCACGGGCTAAGCGTGGATTGCACCGGGCTGGGCGAAATTCTAACAGCGGTAACGGCCGGCGTGCCACGCGAACAAATCATCGTCCATGGCGTCAATAAGTCGCTGGCCGATCTGCTCGCTGCGATTGAATACGCCGGAACAATTGTGGTAGACAACCTGAGCGAACTGCGCCGCCTGGCCGAACTGGCCCAAACCTACACCCTGCCTGCCCTGTGGCTGCGCTTTCAGCCGGGCATGGCAGTGGATACGCACGCCTACACCCAAACCGGTCACACCGACAGCAAATTTGGGCTGGGGTGGGACGACTACCTGAAGGCTCTGCAATTCTGCCGCGAAAACGGGCTGCGCATCGAAGGAATTCACTTTCACCAGGGATCACAATTCCGCGACCCCGAACCCCTGGCGCACGGCATTGAACGCGCGCTCGACCTGGCCGCCCAGGCCCTTCAGCCTGCACCTGGCTGGCATTTTTCGCCGGGCGGCGGTTGGGGCGTGGCCTACCACGAAGACGACCTGCCCCACCCCAGCGTGGCGCAGTACATCCGATTTGTGGCAGAATGGGTGCAGGCCGGATGCCAAAAACGCGGGCTGCCCCTGCCCCACCTGCACCTGGAACCGGGGCGTTCACTGGTAGCCCGGGCCGGGGTGGCGCTCTACCAGGTGGGGGCCATCAAACGCACCGAACATCTCACCTGGCTGTTGATTGACGGCGGCATGGCCGATAATCCTCGCCATGCGCTGTACGGTGCGCGCTACTCGGCGCTGCCGGTCAACGACCCGGCGCGCCCAAATACCCAAACCGTCTCTATTGCCGGCCCATACTGCGAAAGCGGAGATGTCATCATCGAATCCTTACCTTTCCCAGATGTGAAAGAAGGCGAAATAATTGCTGTACCCGTAGCGGGAGCCTATCACCTGAGCATGGCCAGCAATTACAACGGCGCGCGCCGCCCAGCCGTGCTAATGCTGGAAAACGGCCAGGCGCATTTGCTGCAACGCCGCGAAACCGCCCAGGATTTGCTGCAGCGCGATGTGCCGCTTGCATGAAAAAACATCAGTTCGGGATAAGCGTCTCGAAGGCTGATTTAGACTCTTGAAGTTGCCCGCACAAAGCCTTCGGGACGGTTCAAAAGGCTTATCCCGAATTCAGGCTAAAAAAACGCTGACCTGACGGGCCTGGTCAGGTCAGCAAGATGCAGCTTTTTTTGGGAATATTGTATCAGATAGGGCGCAAAGCGCCGGTGTGCACCTTAATCGCTTTTTGCGAGATTTCGGCCGCAATTTGTTTGAGGATCATGCTGGTCGTATCGGTGGGGAATTTGGTGGCAACTGGCACATGCAGGTTGTTGGCCAGGGTGAAGTTTTCCATCATGTATGGCACAGTAACGCGAATTTCTATGCCAATCTGAGCTTCGGCTTCGGATTTAGACAGCCCCTGCAAGCCCACCGCGCGGTTGAGGATGGGGTACAACCGATCGCGCTGCACCCCCTGAGCCAGCAGGTAATCTAACATGCGGCGGGTGAGTTGCACTGAACTGACATCTGTACCCAGCACCAGGGCCACGGCTTCGGCCTTTTGGATAACCGGCATGCTAATGCGCGAGAGCGTGCGCCCAAAATCTATCACCAGGTAGTTAAAGGCCTGGCGCATGCCTGAGATGATGTCTGGGATGCGCTCAGCCGCCAGGCGAGAAGCCGCATCGGGGTTGGGCGCGCCAGGCAACAGGTGAAACCCCCAACCCTGGGGCGAAACCAACGACTTACGGAAGAAGTCTCCCGTCAATTCGTTCGGGCTCATCTGACTGGCATTCACCACGCTGAATTGTTCATCAGCCCCGACAATGGAGGCAATGGAGCCCATCGGCAGTACCATGTCCAGCACACCCACTGTAGATTGCGCCATGCTAAAAGCCAGGCTTTGGGCCACATTGGCGCACAACGAAGATGTCCCCACCCCGCCTTTGGCGCTCAGGAAGACACACAACAACCCTTTGTCATCCTTCTTTTGCTTGTTGGCGCTTTCGGCGAGCAAACGCGGGATAGAATCGGCCACCGCCAACGCAGACATGCCAGACTTGCCAAAGTATTCGTTGTACCCGGCGCGAATGCACCGCTCCATTTCGTCAGGGTCATTCTGGGGGCTAATGGCAACGATAGGCGTCAACCCAAAGCGCGGGTCGCGCCGAAAGTGTTGCACAAATTCGACCGGCCCGTAGTCTGGCAGGGCAGTATCGGCAATGATGACGTTCGGCAGGTAATCATTGGAACGCATGATGCCATCTTTGCCATTCGGCGAGGTAAACACCTTGTAGCCGCGTTTACGCAGCAACTGGGAGAGCAGTGTGCGGCTGTTTTCATCCGAGTCGATTAACAAAACAACAATGTCTGTCATGGCTTGTCCTTTCTGGAAAGCAGAGCCAAATAATTGCTTGAAAATACCTCTTTTAGTCTATAACAAAAAGGGAAGCCGAGTCAATCAATTGGCGCGCGCTCGCAGCATTGCAAGGGAACGCGAACATTGCGATTGCAAATGGGGTTTAGTCGAGCGTCAGCGTGTGCCCGTGTTGTTTTAGCCAGTCCCGGCGGGCGCGGTAATCTGGCAGCATGGATTCAACTTGTCGCCAAAACGCCGCCGAATGATTGGGTACCACCAGGTGCGCTAACTCGTGAATTACCACATAGTCAACCACATCCAGCGGCGCCATCACCAGCCGCCAGGTGAAATTAAGCGCGCCCTTACTGCTGCAAGACCCCCAGCGCGTGCGGGCCGCGCCAATGCGCACAGATTGATACCGCAGGTTAAATTGCGCGGCAAACAGCGCCACCCGCTCACCAATCACCTGCGCGGCCTGAAGGCGATACCAGCGCTCGAAAACCTGACGCGCGCGCGGCAAGTAAGACCGGGATAGTTCAAATTGCGTCGTCAACCGCAGGGCCGGGCGCTGCACAGCCGTAATAACCAGCGGAAAAGCCTGCCCCAGGTAAAGAAATGTCTCACCGGGGGCGAACTGCCTGGCAGGAATTTGCTTACGCGCAAACTCGGCTTGTCTGGACGCAATCCAATCTTTTTTGCCAACTACCAGGTCTCGAATGGCCCTTTCGGAGAGGCGCAAAGGCGCGCGCACCACCACCCGGCCATCGCGGTAGACAATTATGGAGACCGTTTTGCGGCGTGAACGAACGATTTGATAGGAGAATGATGACATGGCGTAAAAAGTCTACCGCCTGCCCGGTGAATTCACCGGAACAGGCGGAACAATCCTCTCTTTACTGAAGGGAATTGCTTTACTTTGTGAAAAGCACTGCCTCATCGGCAGGAATGTCGTTAAGCACAACACCAATCACATTGGCCCCCAACCACGATAGTTGGCTGACAATCAGGCGGGCAACTTCTGGGTTGGTTTGGCCAGCGCGAATGACCAGGAGCACCCCGTCTACAATCGAAGCAATGGACTGGGCATTTGCATCTGTAAGCGGTGGTCCGTCCAGAATGACTACGTCGTTTTGTGTTTTGAGTTCATCCAAAATTTCACGCACTTTTGAGGAATCAATCAAACCAACAATGTCTTTGGCGCTGCTACCCGCTGTGATGACGCGCATCTTATCCTGGTTTGGTACACGCGTTATGGTTTCTTCTATTTCAGATCTGCGCAGCAACAAGTCGCTCAGACCAGATGTGGTGGTTACGCCCAATATGTGATGTACCTGAGGAGCGCGCAGATGAGCATCTACGATAGTTAGATTACGTCCAGACTGGCTGAAAACGCCAGCCAGGTTAGCGGCAACGGTTGTTTTTCCGGCTTCAACATCGGTGCTGGTAATCAAAAGCGAACGAAGCGGCTTATCTGCCCTGGTCAGACTCAGGTTGGCCTGTAAAACGCGAAAAGCATCTGATATAGGGGAATGAGGAAACTTATCAACAAAAAGTGTGCCTGGCGCATTCTTTTTCATTTCCAGAATGTAACCAACAGTGGGCAAGCCAGTGGCAGCCGCAATATCTTCCGGCGTCTTGAGCGATACGTTGGGTATTTCCATCAGGTAAACAAGCGCAGCCGCGCCTATGAGTCCTAATAAGCCGCCAAAAACGATATTTTGCAGCGGCCGGGGGCGGATGGGGCGCGTGTTGGGTTCTGCTTCTTCAAGCAAGACCAGCCCTGGCGTGTTTTGCAAACGCACCAGACGCAGCGATTCCATGTTATTCATCAAATTAAGGTTCATTTGCTGGTACATGGAAAGCGCCGACTGTAGTTGAGCAATTTTAGGATCTCGGCTATCCACCCCCGTTGCCGATGGACTGCCTAAAAAGATAAGGTTGGCGCGAATTTGCTCATATTGATATAGCACTGGCTGCAACAAATTAAGCGTGGCTTTTTTCTCGTTGAGTTCAATGCGGTTTTGAGCAGTCAGGGGCGGGTCGAGGCGGGCAATATCTTTTTGCAAAACAGAGATTTCTTCGCGCAGCGTTGCAATTTGCGCATCTACTTCTTTTATTTGATCCTCAACGCCTTTCTCATAAATCTGGTCGAGTTGTTGCTGAATGTTCTCCATTTGTTGCTGGATTTGCTCAATTTGTAATTGCAATGCTTCTTCGGTGGCGGCGTAGCGGCCAGTCTGGAGGGCTTCGTTCTGTACAATCATCACCCGCACCAGGGCGTTGGCAACCTGGGCTGCAGTTTGAGGGTTGGTATCCGCAACGGTAATCTGGATAATTTGCGTATCCAGCACCTGTTCAACAGCAATGGAATTGAGGTTCGTAGAGTCGTAGCGCACCCCCGTTTCAAGATAGACCTGGTCGAGAATAGGTTTGCTCTTGAACAATTGAATATACGTCTGAACCAGTTGCTGATCGCTCAGATAATAAACGGCGTCTGTTTCTTTTTCTTGTCTGGTACGGGTGGCCAAGACCTTGGTTGTTGCCGTATAAACCGGCGTTTGAACAATGCTGAGCACCACACCCCCGGCCAACCCCAACAGAAAACCGATAACAATAAGCCATAACCAGCGGCGCAGTATGATGAACAGACGTCTCAATTCCATAATTCAGTCCTTTGATCACAAGTCGGGTGAGATGCCTGTCAAATACACAGAGACAAACCCATCCTGACAACTAAGTGCAATATCGCAAATCCTGGCAGCGCATTCAGGGCAAACTAAAAGGACCCAAGGCTGGCTTTTACAGTCTGTGCGACCAACAAAACATCTTCTTCCGAGAGTTTTGGGTAGAGTGGTAAAGTCACTTCACGCGCTGCTATGGAATCAGTATTTGGGAGTTCTAACTGCGCATATTGCTGACTATAAGCAGAAAAATGATGAATGGGTGGATAGTGAATGCTGGTCTGAATGCCGGCAGCCTTCATGCGTTCCATAAATTCGCGGCGATTAACACCCTGGGGCAATATCACTGGCATAATGTGCGCTGCAGTTATGCCTGGATGCGCATCAAAAGGCACGCTTACATCGGGTGTCAATTCACGCAGGGAATCGCGATAGCATTCAACCAGTGCTCGGCGGCGGGCATTGAAGTCATTTAATTTGCGCAATTGCGCCAGCCCCAATGCAGCGCGAATTTCATCTATGCGGTAATTATAGCCGAGTTCAACTACGTCGTAACTCCAGGCATGGCCCTTGTGTCGGTCCCAGGTCAGGCTGGTCATGCCATGAGAGCGCAGCAAGCGCAGTTTTTCGTACAAGGCAGTATCGTTTGTTGTTAGCATGCCGCCTTCACCAGTGGTCATATTTTTGTTAGAAAAAAAACTGTAACAACCAATATCGCCCCAAACGCCAAGGTGACGGTCATCCAGCCACGCGCCTGCAGCATGGGCCGCATCTTCGATAACATGCAATTTATACTTACGGGCAAGCGCCATAATACGCGGCATATCGCAGGCATAGCCGCCATAATGCACCACAATAATGGCGCGTGTTCGGTCAGTAATGCACGTTTCAATTGCCTCTACAGAAATGTTGAGGTTATTTTCGCCAAAGATATCGGCAAACACCGGGGTAGCCCCTGTGTAACGCACTGCATTTGCTGTGGCTACAAAGGTCAGGGCTGGCAAAATCACTTCATCGCCGGGCTGCAAACCTACGGCCAGGCAAGCCATGTGCAGCCCGGCAGTGCAGTTTGTAACGGCAAGAGCATATTGCGCACCAGTATATTGCGCAAAAGCTCCTTCAAAATCCTGTGTCACATTGCCCATCGTCAGCCAGCCGCTTTCGAGCACCTGCTGAACAGCCTGCATTTCTTCTATGCCAAAACTCACATCAGAGAGTGGGATGCGCCAAGTTGTCATGTGCTAATCCATTTCTGGCAAAAACTGTGCGTGCATTGTTTCAAAATCGCGCGTGGCGTTTTCGTAATCGTCTGGGCGTCCCAGATCTTGCCAATAGCCATCAAATTTATACCCAACTACTTTTTCTCCAGCCGCAATCAATTTACAAACCAGATCAGGGAAATCCAGGCGCTCACCACGCGGAATATAACGAATAACGCGCGGTTCAAAAACATAAATGCCCATGCTAACAGAGTAATCGTAAGTGGGCTTTTCAATATAACCGGTGATTCGGTCAGCGCCATCCCATTGGATGACCCCCAGGTCAATTTTGACCTGACGCTGATGCACGGCAATTGTGGCTGCTGCCTGCTGACTGCGATGAAAATTGACCAGACTAGATATGGGCAATGTGGTCAATACATCACCATTTGCCACCAAAAAAGATTCATCAAGGCCATCAATCAACGCAATGGGACCTGCGGTACCAAGCGGCTTGTCTTCATAACTGTAATCAATTCTAACGCCCCACTGACTGCCATCCTGAAAAAAGGTGCGCAACAACGCAGCCAGATGCCCAACAGTGATAATAAAGTGATCTACCCCGGCGGATTTCATTTGACGCAACAAGACTTCCAGAATGGGCATTTCGCCAATTGGCATGAGCGGCTTGGGTAAGACTTTGGTATAAGGCGCCAGGCGCGTGCCTTTACCGCCCGCGAGAATAACAGCCTTCATTGCGATAACCTCCTGCAATCAAACTTCGTAAACACCCACCCGAAAACGTGACAGATTGTCACGAATCCAGGCAATGGTGCGGTCCAGCCCGTCTTCCAGGGATACGGTAGGTGACCAGCCCAGGCGCTGACGCGCCAGGGTGTTATCAGAAATGAGGCGTAATACTTCGGAATCGGCCGGGCGCAGACGCGCTGGATCCAATTCGATTCTGGCCTGGGCACCCACTTTGTCAATGATCTTTTGCGCCAGTTCCCCAATCGTTACTTCACGCCCGGTACCCAGGTTAACCGTCAGCCCATCCACGTCATCTGCCTGGGCCGCACAAATAAAACCCGAAACTGTATCATCCACAAAGGTGAAATCGCGTGTGGTATCCAGGCTACCCAGGCGAATAGTGTCGTTTGCCAGCGCTTGCGTGATGATAGTGGGAATAACAGCCCGCGCCGATTGCCGCGGACCAAAGGTGTTGAAAGGGCGCACGGTCACCACCGGAAGCCCAAAAGCGCAATAAAAACTTTCCGCCATTTTATCTGCGCCAATTTTGCTCGCAGAATAAGGTGATTGTCCCTGAAGTGGATGCGGCTCATCAATAGGGGCGTAACGGGCGGTGCCATATACTTCACTGGTAGAGGTGTGTACCAGGCGAAAAACATCATGTGCACGACATGCCATAAGCACGTTAAGCGTGCCCATCACGTTAGTTTCAGCCACCTCGTAGGGGTGCAAATAAGAATATGGGATGGCAATCAGCGCGCCCAGGTGAAAAACCACGTCGCAGCCTTTTACAGCCCGATCTATTGCTTGAGGATCGCGTAAGTCGCCAGAGATAATCTCAATTGTGTTACGCACCGGGCGATCGAGCAAATTGAGCAAACCCACATCACCACGCGAGTTATAGCGCACAAAGGCGCGTACATTTGCGCCTTCGGCAGCCAACCTTTCAACCAAATGGCTACCAATAAAACCGCCCGCACCAGTCACCAGTACGGTCTTGCTTTGCAATGTGTGCATGGTTGGATACTCCGTGTAGATTAGTCAAATTGGGCGTTGGTAGATCTGCGAGAGATAGGGCGCGTAATTTGCTGATTCAGTTTGTCCAACAAATCACTTAGCAACACCAGGCGCACTTTTTTAGCAGCACAAATACGCGCAATGCGCTGATGCATGTCTTCGCTGGCATGTGGAATTGCCATAACGACCACATCAATCTCATGTTTTTCAATCAGGTTTGGTAAATCGCGCATACCACCTAAAATGACACAGCCGCTCAGACGCATCCCCTGAGCGCTCAATTCGTCATCTGCAACCAGGCCTACTACCGAAAAAGCTGGTGCAAATACGCTGCGCTTGAGCAACCAGTTGGCAATCTCGCTGCCTTCGCCAGAGCCTACAATCAACACACGTTCTCCAGAAACAAGCGAAACACGCCGCAGGCGCAACCACAAGGCACTTATGCCAGCCAGCAAGCGCAAGCGGTAGCGAATGGCAACAAAACCACCTGCCGACAAAATGCCAGCCGTAAAAACCCACTGGGACGGCAATTGCGGATATGGCACAAGGGGTTCAAATGTATGCAGATAGCCAATAAAGAATATTGCAATAATGGCTATGGTGCTGGTGAACAATAGCCCAATAGCATCCTCAACAAATGCTTTGGACCAATAGATACGGTTGAGACCCATAAGCGCATTGGCTACATTGAAAATCCAGGTCATGATGAAGGCAAACAGTGCAATTTGCCAGAAATCGAATACTCCGCCGCCAGTTATCTGCCACTCCCAGGCAGTAATCAAGCCTGCGCCCAGCGCCATGATGTAATCCAGCACAAACCAGGCTACATAGCGATTAAACAGCCGGGAAATGGGTCCAGAGAAAAAGTGTCCATCTGGAATGCCGCTGGAAGTGAGGCGCGGCAGGAGCACGACAAATGTCCAAAAGATAATGTCAATATCAGCGCCAAATGAGCGATTGCGCACATACAGCAAATCCAGGCGCATTTTGTCTGGCATGATGTCTTCAAAGTAGTCTTCCATGACGCTATTGCTATTCATGAGCGCTTCCTCATCATGGTACAACACACTCGCCGGGCTGGTAATGCCCGGGCGTACTGAAAGGATTTCTTTACGATTTTCCTCGGGCCATTCAGCGGCAATCTGCACATCTTCTGGGCGGGGGCCCACCAGACTCATCTCACCCCACAGCACATTCCAGAGTTGTGGCAACTCATTAACTTTGGTGTCGCGCAACCAATGTCCTAATGGCGTAATACGCGCATCGCCCTTGGCTGTAACGCGCGGACCCGCATAAGACTGGGGGGTTTCGTACATGGTGCGAAACTTAAGTATTTTGAAGGGTTTGCCCTTGTACCCCATGCGCGGCCCCCAATAAAAGACCGGGCCTGGTGAGTCGCGCTTTATCAATATGGCAATCCATAAAAAGAAGGGGCTAAGCAAAATTAGCCCTATCAGCGATGCCACAATATCAAGCAAACGCTTAGCCGCATCTTCAATGAGACGGCGCACTACCGAGCGCTCGGTTCGACGCACATCTTTTGGGCTAATATACAGCGATGTTCTAATCATAGATGCTCCTGCATAAAGGCAAAAATAAATCTTTATGAAAAGATATGATTGATAAACCAAACGGTTAGACGCAAGTTGATAAAAATAAAGCCACGCTGGGGTAAAAAAACCCAGCGGGCTCTTCGGTAGCCAGGCTGCCTCCCCAAGAAAGAGAGGCCCTTGACTTTGCGTCCCCACCTTACGATGAGTTAGCCTTTATCGAAGCCCTTACTAGCGTAATTTGGCATTCACCTCCCTAACACAATAGCGCATGCGTGCACGTCTATTATGACACACCACAACAGCATCGGAAAATGAAAAATAATTGCTAAAAAAACATCCAAATGCGTGAGGTGACGCCAATTTTATATGGGCACAATCTATAACAATGCCCAATTTATCAACCGAATACATGACGAAAAAAACGCAAAATAGTTACACTAAAACTGTATTAGCATACAAATTTCGTCATGAAGACTGCAAACGTGATAATATATCAGATTTTTGATCGCGAAGACATTCTGGCCAGGTTTGCTCAGATAGCGGTAATTGCCCCTGAAGGTAGTAGTAAAGCATGCCTTTAGCTTTAGAAAAAACACTCAGTTTTTGAATAGCACCAGGCATGCGTTCAACAATAGACCACGAAACTGTCGAAGCGAATGGATTCATTAAAGAATTATAAACTATTCTCTGCCGAACCGGATAGGAAATATATCCCATGGTAAATTTGAACGCGTCAATTGAAGCGGGGGCATCGAGTGAGTGAAGTCCATAATGAATAGCGCGAATATCTGAGCGCGCTAGCGCTTGTTGAGTAACAACAAACGTCAATGCATTGTTGACGCGTGCGGCAAGATGCTCGCGGCTGGATTGTTGAAAGAGAATGTAATACCATTCATTCATTTGAAAAGCTAGCAACGCAGCGCCCAAAACGCCATCAACAAAAGCACCCCAGGCTTCAAACCCTGGCAGGTCACCGGCAGACAGGCAGCGTTTTTCCCAGCCCTTCTGCGTGATTGGGCTGGTACGGCCCTGACGGTCGAGGGTATCGCAATACAGCCGCCACCCATCCACAGCCAGGGTGCGCATGGAAATAGGTTCCACCACACACTGGCGCAGCCCCTGGCGTACTTTGTTACGCGCATTACTCTTCAGGTCTTCCAGGTTATAGGTTGAACGCGTGTAGATGTTGTGGTAACTGATGTAACCAACCGGGCTATCAAGCGTGGTAGAGTAGCGCAATCCCAGTGCCCGATGTGATCGCAGCAGATTTTGTAATTCATCTTCTTCAGGGCGAATCACCCAGTGGTATGGAAAAGCCTGGTACACCCCAAACGATTGGTTAAACCAATAACTGCTTTGGGTGCGTATCACTTTGTGCCCCAGGCTTTGAAGCCAGGCAGAATAGATTTCGGCATTCATGGTTAGAAGGTATCCTGCATCCTCGGGTCTTGGGGCAACCGCTTGTCTAGCAAAATCTCAGGCCAGGGTTGCTCGTCAAGAGGGCGCTTTCCTTGAATAAATAAACGTAGCATGCCGCTGCCTTTGGCCAGGCGGTAATCGCGTGGTAACAACCGTCGTATTTGTTCCAAAATGCGATAACTGACCGGGTTGACGAGCGGTTCTAGCCATTGATGAATGACCACGCGCTGCCTGACAGGTATGGCGCGATAGCCCATGCGCATTTTGAATTCGTCCACACTACCGGGCGCATCTAGTGATTGAAGGGTATAAAAAATAGAACGGATGCCCGGTCGGCGCATCATCTCATGACTGACAATATATGTCAATGCGTTGTTGACGCGCTGTTTAAGCGTGCTGCGGAGCGATTGTTGAGATAGCATCTCGCAACAGTCATCCATCTGAAACGTGAAAAGCGAAGCAACCAGCCTGCCTGCCGACAAAGCACCCCAGACTTCAAACCCAGGAAGGTCAGCGGCAGCCATGCAACGCTGCCGCCACGACCGGCGGGTAAAATGGCTGTGTCGGTTCTGCCGGTTTTCGGTGTCAGATTCCAGCACCCAGCCCTCTTCGGCAAATTGCTCGAACGGAATAGATTGAACAACGCAGTTTTTCAACCCAATGCGTACGTTCTGACGGCTGCGTTTGTCCAGTTTTTCCAGTGAGTAACCCGGATCATCAAGCACAATGTGGTAACTAAGACAACCAACAGGCGCCAAAAGAGGGGCAGAGTAACGCAGGGCCAAAAGCCTCTCTGCTTTAATGAGGCTGCGCAACTCTTCATCAGAAGGCGAGATGCACCAGTGATAGGGAAAAGCCTGAAAAACATGCGGCTCGACATCAAACCAGTAACTACTCTCCGTGCGCACCACACGGTGACCCAAACGCCTCAGCCATTCGGCAAAATTTTCTGGATTCATAATATGTGTCAGCCTGCCACTCTCTATAAGCGTCGCAACATCCAGTTACGATAATGCTCGCTCTTTGGCGAGGTTGCAAAATCAATAAGACGACCCAAAAGTGAATTGTTTGCCAACATTACACGGCACATTTGGGCATCGTAGCAGCCAAATTTTTCTTTGTACTGGTCGGCATGTCCGCCCAGATGAACAAAACGAACGCCCCGGCTTTTTAGCATTTTGAAACCCTCCCAGGCCAGATATTCATTCGGGCGCAGGCACTGGTAATCGTGCCAGCTCGCTGCCCCCCAAAAAACGGCTGTTTCACCCAGGTACAGAAACAGTCCGGTTGCAATACTCAGTCCTTCTTGCGTTTTGGCGCGCAACAATAGCAGGTGACCGGTCGGCTGCATGTGTTCAATCATCAGCCTAACTGTTCGACAGTCAAAAGCCGGAGCAAGCGCATGCCGCTGCATGACATCTGTGTATTGGGCAAAATATTCATCGGCAAAGCCTGGCGCCTGGGCATGCTCGATCACCAGTCCGTTTTTGATAGCTTTACGGATGTTGGTACGACAGGCATGTTTCATCCCTGCAAAAAGGGCTTCTTCGCCAGGAGAAATGTCCAGCATGAACCAGGGCAAAGGCTCCACCCTGTATGGCAGGCCGCTTAGCATCTCTGCGCGCAAGGCAGGGTCAATGATTTCCATGTAATGACAATGAAGCTGATTATGCACGAACTCAGGAAGAGCGGCCAGCACCGCTGCACGGGAGACATCTGGTTGCAGATTAAAGCCCATAAAATAGGTGGTCCAGCCGC